>Ga0209429_10002330_pt1 | contig 11278 bp, 10 predicted proteins | sample BarGraNGADG00212_3_FD_184493 | JGI IMG/M metagenome (GOLD analysis project Ga0209429, IMG submission 184493) | Arctic peat soil microbial communities from Barrow, Alaska - Barrow Graham LP Ref core NGADG0004-212 (SPAdes) (version 2) | ecosystem: Environmental > Terrestrial > Soil > Wetlands >... | reverse complement strand
GATATTGAAATCCCAAGAATTGAGACATGCAATATATGCCATGGAAGCGGGGCAAGACCCGGAACATCACCCAAAACATGTCCTTCGTGCAAAGGCACCGGGCAGGTGAACAAGACACAGAACACGCCTGTTGGCAGATTCATGACCACATCTACATGCGGTACATGCCATGGAAGCGGAAAGATAATCGATACTCCATGCACGACTTGCCATGGTTCTGGAACTGTACAGGGACGCCGCAAACTGGAAGTGAAAATCCCGCCCGGCGTTGATACAGGTTCAAGACTCCGGGTTCCGGGTGAAGGCGAAGCAGGGGAAAAAGGTGGACCTCCAGGTGACCTGTATGTAAAAATGAATGTCAGGCCGCATGATATTTTCTCACGTCGTGACAATGATCTATTAATAGAAGCGACCATAACGTTCACTCAGGCTGCGCTGGGCGATGAGATAATCGTACCAACACTTGACGGTAAGGTAGAAATGAAAATTCCGCCGGGCACACAGAACGGGAATGTTCTTCGACTGCGTGGTAAAGGATTTTCGAGCCTTCATATTTCAGGTAAAGGGGACCAGCTTGTTAAAATTAAGGTCGAGGTTCCGACAAAGTTAAATGACAGGCAAAAACAGTTTCTTCGTGAATTTGCCGAGGCAAGTGGTGAAAAGGCAAGAGGCAAGGGAATTTTCGAAAAGGTGAGAGAGCATATTTGAAATTTTACTTTTAAAGCTCCACAACCGAAATCGAAATAAGAACGATTTGCTTTGATTTAAAGCATTTCATTTTTGTTCGTTTTTTTCAAAGCTTCCACTGAAAACAACTATGTCTGCCTCCACGTCAGCCCCCATCCAGTGCATGAGGAAGGCACATTCCTTATAATAAAAATCTTGTATGTGTTTAATGTAATGAAAATAACAACAAGTTGAGGAAAGAAAAGTCAAGGATATATATATAAATGTTAAAGATCAACGCTATATAGTATTCGCTTAAAAACCTGTGGAGGAATTATGAAATCTTCTTTTCAAATAGGGAAAATAATGGGTATACCGATCAAATTGCACATAACGTTTCTTCTGATTCTGCCTTTCTTTGCATGGAGTTTTGCAAGCACCCCTCCAAGGTTAGGTTTCAGCGATCAGGATTTACCACTTCGGTATGTTCTATCGTTTATTGCAGCAGTCTCACTTTTTATTTGCATAGTATTGCATGAACTGGGACATTCTTACATAGCCAAAAAACATGGAACCAACATCAAGAATATAACACTTTTCCTTTTTGGCGGTGTTTCATCTCTGGAAGAGATCCCAAGAGATCCGAAGACTGAATTGAAAATGGCTATGGCAGGGCCGGGTGTCAGTTTTTTGATCGCTTTAATATTAATAATAATATACTCATTTTTTAAATCCGCCGGCGAATCTTTTATAGATTATTTAGTTTTTAGTCCGATAAACGATCCATATCTTCGTCTTGTCTGGATGATAGCAATATTAAATATTGTTCTTGGGATCTTTAATCTACTTCCTGCATTTCCCATGGATGGCGGCAGGGTGCTCAGGGCATGGCTTGCAGAGCGGATGTCTTATATCAAAGCGACTCGGGAAGCAGCGAGTATAGGAAAGATGTTTGCCATCTTTATGGGGATTTTCGGATTATTCTACAATTTCTGGTTTATGCTGATCGCATTCTTTATTTACATAGGTGCTTCCGAAGAAGAAAAATCCACAGAGATAAATTTGATTCTTGAGGGTGTTAAAATAAAAGACATTATGTCAAAAGAAGTTCAGACCGTAACATCAGGAATGTCTGTTGAAGATCTTGTGGAATATATATTCAGGTTCAAACATATGGGGTATCCGGTTGAGGATGATGGGCAGCTGAAGGGCATGGTGACATTTACAGACGCACAAAAAGTCCCCAAAGATGAAAGGAAAGTCATTAAAGTGTCGCAGGTAATGAATAAAAATATCATAAGTATTCAGGAAGATGATGATGCAGTAAATGCATTTAAACTAATGACAGTGAATAACATTGGCCGTATAATAGTCAAAAAAGGCGAAAAAATTTCAGGTATAGTCTCAAGGACTGATCTCTTGCGGGCTGTTCAATTATTGGGAGAATAAAGAGTATAATCAGGTGAATATAGGTTGATAGATAGAATAGAGAGGCCAGGATATGGAGTAGTGGGTGCGAAATAAAAATGACTGAATTGAAAAGGACGCTCGGATTATTCGATGCCTTCGCAATTGGAATTGGCGCCATCATTGGATCGGGTATAAATCAAGTATTTGCACTATCGAGAGATTCATGAACTTTGACTATATCATCATTGGGGCTGGCGTCATAGGAAGCTCAACAGCATATCACCTGAAAAAAGCGCTGCCTGGAAGCAAGATTCTGCTCATTGACAGGAATCTCAGCGCCGGAACAGGGACTACGGCAAAAAGTGCGGCGCTCTATAGAAACTTTTTTTCATCGAAAACAAACCGGATGTTAGCAGCAAGTTCCATAAAATATTATCTTGAGCTTGGTAATAAGGTTGGCATCGACCCGATAGGTTATTTCTGGCTGTTTTCAGAAGAACAATGGAAAAAATCTCAAAAAGGCATCCAGCAGTTAGACATGATGAAGGACAAATTTGAAATTCTTGATAGGGCAGGCATAATGAATATTCTCAGGATAAATCACAAAGCCAAAGGTGCTTTCACAGATATCCATGCGGGAATTTACTGTCATTTGTGCGGTTCCCTCTCAGCGATGGCGCTTGCCCGGCATTATGCCTCGGAGTTTAAGTCTCTTGGGGGAGATGTCAGTTTTGATACTGATATCGGGTCATTTATTCTGACAGGAGAGAGTACCCGCTATGCTCCATGGGAAGACGTTCACGTCAATATGATCATAGACCAGAGAGGCAATTCTTATCAGGCATCCAATTATATCATTGCAACCGGAGCCTGGACACACGATTTACTCGCACCTCTAGGTATTGCTTCGGACATACTTCCCAAAAAGAGGCAGCTTTTTGTACTCAATATCAAAGATCTGGCCCAGCTATTTGTAGACACAAGTTCCATAAAAAAACCTGCCATCATCCTTCCGGCTGGAGGGGTCTATATAAAGCCAATTCCGGATAAGCACATCCTGATCGTGGGATGTGCCGACGATCTGGGTCAGCCCTATATGATGTCCGACCCTGAACCCGACCCCGTTTATTTTAAAAATGCGATTGAGCCTGTTTTAGCCCATTACTTCCCTGAGCTTGTGGATTGTGAGTTATCCCTCAAATGGGCAGGATACTATGATTATCACTGGCCGGATATGACCCCGGTTGTTGAATCCGTGGCAAATATAACATGGGTTGGCGGGACTTCAGGAAGCGGTATAATGAAAGCAGACGCCATCGGCAGGATTGCAGCTGCAAGATTGCAGGGTCACAAAGATTCGGTTCTTGCAGATGGATCAAGGTTCAGGGTATCTAAACTTTCGCTCAGGGATAGGGAGGTCGAAAAGGAGGAAATGATAATATGATCTTAAATCTGAAAAAAAAAGGAACATTCAGGTCATATCTAAAAGCTTTTATGCGCTTTTATATAAGCAACAAGCCCACCTTCCTTTAATATCCTGTTCATAACAGGAGGAAGAGGTGGAAAATCCAGTTCTTTCCCTTTCGTTTTGTTCCTCACCACCCCCTTTTCCATATCCAGTTCAAGCTCATCCCCATCATCTATTTTATCCGTATTGCAGGTTATGGCGGGAAGCCCTATGTTTATGCAATTCCTGTAGAATATCCTGGCAAAACTCTTTGCCAGAACTGCCTTTGCACCCGCTATTTTTATTATAATTGGGGCATGCTCCCTGCTTGAGCCCAGGCCGAAATTGTCTCCTGCAACGACAAAGTCCCCGCTATGAGATTGTGAGGCGAATTCAGGCCGCTCCCCTTCCAGTACATGCGTTGCCAGTTCAGGAAGATTTGAGCGAAGATGGAAATACCTGCCGGGCGCAATGAGGTCTGTGCTAATGCTGTCCCCGAATTTCCATGCCTTTCCCATATTACATCACCTCTCTCGGGTCAGATATCTCACCCGTTAAAGCAGTGGCGGCGGCAACAGCCGGATTACCAAGATAGATGAAGGAGTCCGGATCGCCCATCCTTCCTTTGAAATTTCGGGGTTGCGTTGCGAGGCAAACCTCACCATCACCAAGGATGCCCTGATGCACGCCGTCACATGCCCCGCATCCGGGTGCGGTTACAAGCGCCCCTGCTTCCATGAATGTTTCTATGGTATCGTCCCTTAATGCTTCCATATAAACGCGGCGGGATGCAGGCGTCACAATGACCCTGACATTCGGGCTAATAGTATGTCCCTTCAGTATCGATGCCGCTATATGGAGGTCTTCAAGTCGCCCGTTGCATGACGTGCCTATAAAGACCTCATCGACCTTGACATCCCCGATCTCGCTTATTTTTTTGACATTATCAACCAGATGCGGGCAGGCGATTAAAGGCTCAAGCTCACCTGCGTCAATCTCAATCCTCTTTTCAAATTCTGCATCCTCATCTGAATGTAATTCCCTGAATGCTTCCTCTCTCCCCATGGATTTTAGGAAATTCCTGGTTTCATCATCAGGTGAAAATAAACCTGCTTTGGCTCCGGCTTCGACTGACATATTGGCTATCGTGCTCCGTCCTGCAGTACTCAAACCCGATATTGTATTACCGGTAAATTCCAGCGCCTTATAAGTAGCCCCGTAGCTGCTGATTGAGCCAATGAGATGGAGAATTATATCCTTGGAATATACACCTTTTGGCAGCCTCCCGTTCACTTCAATGAGATATGTATCGGGTACTTTCATCCACGTCTTCCCAAGCGCTATTGCTGCGGCCACATCAGCACTTCCCATTCCCGTCCCGAATGCGCCCAAAGCGCCGTTTGTGCATGTATGGGAGTCGGCTCCGACAATTATATCGCCAGTGCAGGCGTATTTTTCAAGAGAATTATGATGGGATATACCGTTTCCCACATCTGATAATATTATACCATTTTTCCCTGCAAAATCCCTTAAAAATTCATGGTCGTTGCTCAGTTCCATCCTTGGGCTTGGAGAAGCATGGTCAAGGAAAAATATGGTTTTTTTTGGGTTGTATGCTTTTTCCAATCCCATTTCTTTCATCCTCCGTACCGTAAGAGGCCCCGTTCCGTCCTGAATATAACTTAGATCAACATTAACGATAACAACTTCCCCTGCTTTTACGTCCTTGCTGCAATGCTCCCCGATAATTTTTTCGGAAAGAGTTCTTCCTGTCATGTATTCTAACCTCCACATAATATGCATTCGTCAATGATTAAATAGCTTTTCCTTTTCTTTGTTTTGCACCTAAAGTACCATTTTTGAGCGACTTTGGGTGCAAAGCCGAATTGAGGTAAGGTTTAATAGAGGTTGTAAACTTAATTATATCATGGAAAAACCTGACGTAAATAATATGAAAATTAAAGTTATTATCGGAAGCACCCGCCAAAACAGGTTTAGCGAAAAACCCGCACATTGGATATACGAAGAGGTAAAAAAGAAAAAAGAAGTGAATGCAGAGCTATTGGATTTGCGGGATTATCCTATGCCCTTTTTTGATGATGCAGTATCACCTGCTGTGAGTGGAGGTATGTATTCTAACAAGGTTGTTCAGAAGTGGGCTGAGAAAATTAATGAAGGAGATGCATTCATTATAGTCACACCTGAATATAATCATGGTTATCCAGCTGTGTTGAAAAACGCCCTTGATTCAATATTTCCAGAATGGAAAAGAAAGGTTGTAGGTTTCGTGAGTTATGGTAATGCAGGCGGCGCCCGTTCGGTAGAGCAGCTACGACAGGTTGTTGTTGAGTTACAGATGATACCTATCAGAAACGCGATTCATATACCAGGCGAAGTGTACCTTGCTGTCATGAAAGAGCAGGTTCCGATAAATCCAGAACTTTTCAGTCCGCTGAGGAAAAGTATCATGGGAGACCGTGTTGAGACATTCCTGAATGAGCTCCTCTGGACCACTCGGGCGCTGAAAGCAGCACGACAAGCTAATTAATTCGAAGATTCCTTCTCGTCAGAGCCTTTCGGTATGCACAAAAGTCTGTCCAAAAAACTTATTATCTATTAAGCCCTACTTAAAAGTGGGGTTATATAATGCTGGAAACCAAGGATATCGGACTAAGAGGCGTCGCGGTCGCTGATACAAAAATAAGTGCGGTGGATGGGGAAAAAGGCAGGTTGATTTACCGTGGATACGAAATCGAGACACTTGCTGAAAATTCAACCTATGAAGAAACAGTCTATCTGATGCTCTACGAGACCCTTCCCACCAAAAAAGAATTGGAAATATTTAAGGAAACACTTACTTCTGAAAGGCATCTTCCTGTGGGTATTATCAGGCACCTTAAAAAGAGGAAAAAGACAGCTCATCCGATGGATGTTCTCCAATCCGTGATACCAATGCTTGCGGATTTTGATGATACGCCAATGGTAAGAACAAAAGGAGCGCAGATAAAAACCTCGATCAAACTCATCGCCAAAATGCCAACAATTCTTGCATACTGGGATAGGATAAAGAAGAACCTTGAGATAATAAAACCGGATGAAACACTCGGGGCAGCAACAAACTTCCTGTATATGCTGAATGGTAAATTACCCGATGTAGAGACCGCAAGAGATTTTGATACGTGTCTTGTTCTTCATGCCGAACACTCATTTAATGCCTCAACTTTCGCAGCAAGAGTTGTGGCCTCGACAGGCGCGCATATGTACGCATGTACGGGCGCGGCGCTGGCTGCGCTTTCAGGCGATCTTCACGGTGGAGCCAATACCCAGGTGATGAAAATGCTTTTTGAGATTGATAGAATAGACAGGGTTGAGAAATGGATAAATTCAAAATTAGATGCTGGAGAAAAGATAATGGGAATGGGGCATGCGGTCTATAAGATATGTGACCCTCGTGCAAAGATACTTTATGGAATTTCAGAAAAACTGGCAGAAAGAACAGGAAATGCCAAATGGTTTGAGTTATCCCGGAAAATTGAAAGTGTAACAAGAGCGGAATTTAAAAAGCGAAAAGGGAAGGAAATCTATCCTAATGTGGATTTTTACAGTCCTTCTATTTATTATGTTATGGGAATTGATCCGGACATTTTTACCCCGGTATTTGCTATTTCAAGGATATCAGGATGGTGCGCGCATATTATCGAGGAAAAATTTGCCGAAGCCCAGCCAAAGGCTGTCATTTACAGGCCTGAAGCCGAGTATGTGGGGAGATACTGCGGGCTTGAAGGATGCAAGTACCTGCCTTTAGAGAAACGGGAATGATTCGCTGACGTTTCAAAAATGGCGAAGCAAAAGAGATAATTGTGGGTGTAAATTTGATATCATATTCAAGCCAGAAAGTCAAAGAAGGAAAAATTGTAAAAGTAGAGGCACAATTCGATAATGTCATTAGGAAGTTCAAGATTTCCGGGGATTTTTTCTTGCATCCCGAAGAGGTTATTGATGATATAGAAAAGAGTATGATTGACTTGAAAAGGGACGTGAGTTTTGACACATTAGTCCATAAAATCCATAAAATAGTTAATGATCACGATGCCCGGATGATCGGATTAAGCCCAGAGTCGCTGGCTTTAGTTATCAGAGAGGCGCTAAAATGAAATGGAGAGTATCAGGCATTGAGACACATGATGCATATTTCAATATGGCTCTGGATGAAGCAATTAGTGAAAGTGTAAGAGAAGGTTCATCGCCTCCTACCATTCGATTCTATAACTGGTCACCAAATGCCGTTTCCATAGGTTATTTCCAGAGCATAAGAGATGAGGTCAACCTTGAGGTGTGCAAAGAACTAGGTGTTGACTGCATAAGGCGCTGGACAGGAGGAGGGGCTGTTTATCACGACTTTGATGGAGAGATAACATACAGTGTGATAGCGCCTGCAAGCATGTTCCCGAAGAACATAATAGAGTCCTACGGGTTAATTTGCGGCTGGCTTGTGAAGGGTCTTGAAAGTCTTGGTATTGAAGCAGAGTTCAAGCCGGTTAACGATATTCTTGTAAAGGCCAAAAAAATCTCAGGAAGCGCCCAGACAAGGAGGGGCGGTATATTGCTGCAGCACGGCACACTGCTCTATGGGCTTGACCTGAAAACAATGTTTCGCGTCTTGAATGTGAGCAGGCAGAAGATCACTGATAAGATGATCAGAAGCGCCCAAGAGAGAGTCACATGTGTTGGAATGCATAGTAAAAGGGGGAAGAAAGAGGTTTATGAAGCGATCGTTAACGCTTTTACTGAAGGTAAGGATTATGAGTACGGCACATGGAGCATAGATGAGCTTGCTAGAACAAGGGAGCTTTCTGAACAAAAATATAAAAGCGATGCGTGGATGTATTTGAGATAAATGAATATATTATTTTCCAGAGCCTAATAAGAGTAGATTATGTGAGATCCATCTCATATTTGTTTTAAAGAAAAAAAAGGAAGCACAAAAAATTTATTAAATCTCTGTGTTTCTTATTCTCTAATATTGATTTTTCTTAATGCGCCCGCGCAGCCATGGGTATAGAGTACATCCACAATGCTATAATACCGAACATCAATATCAATACCATATAAGGCAGCACGGATGACTTTGAATTGGGATTATTAGCGGAGATCTTATATGCTGTATATATGGCGCCCAGGACTCCGAGTATCGAAAGAATATACTGGATAATCTGTATCGTAGGCATGTTTAATATCGACAGGTCTCCAGTGATATTCCAACCCACAAGAGATGCCGAACTATAGAGCACGGAAAATCCTTCACCGAGGAAATGCTTGGCATTATGCGCAAGGTGTATTCCCAATCCCAGCGGTATAAGAGCATATCCATAGCGATTGAAACTGGACATAGTCGTTTGGGCTGAACCTTTCGCTCCTTCGCCCAATTTTGCAGTCTGGTCAGATATTATACTGGAATTTAATGTTTCTCCTGACATTATACTTGAAACAAAACTTGCAGCCAGCATAAGCAAGAGCGGTATTAACATTGCTGCAGCAAAGATCAATGTCCATGCCACCGGGAAATTAGTAATGCCTGTGGTATTCTCAAACCATGTCATGAAAGGTTCCCATACCTCAAGCATTATCATAGTCTGGCTTACAACGATCCCGATCAAAGCAGTAGCAAGGAATGATTCTTCAAACCTCGGTTTCTTGATGAACCAGAGTTCGCTTGTTGGTGGGCGCGGAGTTATTCTTATTGCATCATGATCGCATGTCTTTACGCAATTAGAGCAGAAGTTGCAGGCACGGTTGGAATCCATGGTCCTTGGATATTCAAACATCGAGCATCCACCTGTTTTTCCATTGCCTTTATAACACAAAGGGGTCTTGCAGGTCTTACATACTTCGCTGTCAGTCCTGAGTTCAAGGGCTGAACTCATGGAATAGTTGCTTGAAAGACCGCCAAGGAAACATAAATAACGGCACCACGCTCTCTTTTCAAATACTGCTCCCATGAAAACGACGCCTATTAATATGAATAATAATAGAATTCCCGTATTTAAAGGAGATTCAACAATGCCGAAGATAACATCAGACCATGTTATGGCTAGAAATGCGAATATAATGATCCAGACACCATACTTCTGAAGGAATTTTGGCACTTTTATATGCATGCCCACTTTTTTCTGCACTTCATCACTAACTCTTGAAAGAGGACAGACCGAACACCACAGTCTCCCGAACAATAGGAAAAGGACAGGCAAAATTGGCCATAGTAATATCCACATCATGATGGAGCCGAAATTAGAGGATGCTTCAACACTACCAAAGAAGAGTTTTATAACGATTATTGTGAATATTATCATCGTAGGCAGGACGAAAATCAGGGGGTACCAGCGACTTTTAAGAAGAGATTTTAACGGGACATAATTCAGGAAGTTGATTTTCTTGAGTTTTTCTGGCTTTGACGCATAGTATCCCGCAACTCCAATTATCGCGATAAATAGTGCTATCACATACCAGTTCACATCCCCATTCATGCCATGTCCCGCAGCAGGTTGATCCATGTTCATTGGATCGGGGTTACTCATATCCATTTCCGCATTCACAGTCAAAGCGAATGCAAACAACAATAAAATCACACTTAAAATCAATATTTTTTTATTCATTCTGTCTTCTCCGTCTTTACATAGAATGTAAAGAAATCTAAATAGGTAACATCGGGTATTTATACTTTGTTTACATCATATGTAAAGTAGAAGATAGTTTCTTGAAAAAGTCAATGAAAAGGCAGGTTAAAAACTAAATGCAACCATCAGAACTTTCAATATTTATTGTTTTTTTAGCAGGAGTAGTTACGATAATGAAACCCTGCTGTCTCCCGCTTGTGCCAGTTATATTTTCAGGTTCCGGGGGGCACAGGCTTCGGCCTCTTGCTATCGTATCGGGCTTGACTGTAAGCTTTACGACGATGGGTGTGCTGGTATCTGCTTTTGGCGCCACATTTGGAGCATATACTGATTATTTACGAAACATTGCGATCCTGTTTATAATAAGTATGGGTCTTGTACTTTTTGATGAAGATGTAAATGTGGAGTTCATGAAGATATCAGGTTCAATAACACAGCATTTGCGAGAGATCGGGTTCTTAAATAAGTTCTCTTCCAAAATGCCTGAAGAAAGCCTGATGGGCGGATTTTTCCTGGGCATGTCGCTTGGCGTACTCTGGATCCCGTGTGTTGGTCCAATCCTTGGGGCTGTGCTTGCTTTAGTCGCATCAGTAGGAAATATGACATACGGTGCATCGATGCTGTTCGTTTATTCAATAGGCATGAGCCTCCCCATGCTTTCTATTGCCTATTATGGAAAGAAGATAATCAACAGATATAAATGGTTTTCTAAAAACGGGGAACTTCTTAAGAAATTGTCAGGTCTCGTGCTGATATTTATAGGAATATTGCTACTTTTTGGTGTCGATAAGCTCGTTATAAAGTGGCTATCCCCATATTTCCCGACAACTTTTTATGGGATTTAAGATTTTCATAATATTATCAGTAAAAAATGCATTCAGGAAGGTAAAAAAAAATTAATTAGTAATTAAGATGAAAAAAAAAAGGTATTGTTTTACCTTCTTTTTATCAGTATTACCGCGAGGAGCACCGAAACAGCCATCAACGCTTCAAAAGCTGGTGTCTTCTTTGTTGGTACCGGAGTTGGAGTGGAAGTTGGTGTTTTGGTGGAAGTTGGTGTTGGGGTTGCTTGCCCGGCAAA
>Ga0209429_10002328_pt1 | contig 11282 bp, 10 predicted proteins | sample BarGraNGADG00212_3_FD_184493 | JGI IMG/M metagenome (GOLD analysis project Ga0209429, IMG submission 184493) | Arctic peat soil microbial communities from Barrow, Alaska - Barrow Graham LP Ref core NGADG0004-212 (SPAdes) (version 2) | ecosystem: Environmental > Terrestrial > Soil > Wetlands >... | reverse complement strand
GAACTATCCGGATATTTCAATATATAAAAATCAGATCATTTATAAAACGGTGTTAAAAGATGAGAAGGATTTCGAAAATTGGGCTACGTTGATTGTAAAATATACCTTTCATGAAAAAGCAATAACAAAAGAGATAATTTTGGCAAATGACTGGGTAACTCTCGATAAAGATCTTTCCATGTATATGTCAATGTCCAATTCGATCTTTGCACCAATAAGTGATTTTGAATTTAACCAGATAGAATCTGCTGGAGATAAATCCGTGACCAAAAAAATATATCCTTCCCAGGATGCGGTGATATTAAAGGATAAAAAATTCAATGAGATATATCTAAATGAAAACGGCGAAGGGATATACATAAAATATAGCGACTCAAAACCCTATCCAACAAGACTTTCATATATGGGCTCCACTATGTATAAATATGGGACTATTTCCGTGGATTCAAGCAATTATCTTTCTCCCGCTGAATCCATGCATCTGATACAGGATATTTCTGTTGGTGAAAAATCAACCGCAAGTAATAATATTGCACAATATACGTCTATTAATCCTTATCTATATCCCGAAGGAGAAATTCCAGTTATATTTACAGGATGGAAAAATGATGATACTTTTTCCTCAGACATAATAAATAAATTTAAGGTTTTTAACATCCCTTATAATCAATTGATATCCAAGGGAACTACTCTGAGCCCACAAAATGGAATATTCTATACAGGATACAATACTTTTTACGATGGCCAAAGAGATGCATACAAGCCTTTTGAACTCCAGAAGCAAGAAATTCAAAATATGAAGGAATCACTTAATGTAAATGGTTTATTATTCTTTCAATACAATCTTGATACAATACGTGCCTTATCTGAGAATAAAATGATTTTTGCAGATTCGTTAATGGTTTCATCTCCATTCATGGAATTCTTTAGAGAAGGTCTCAGGCATCCCAAAACAGCTTATTACCATGGGAATGAAACCGGTGTTGTTTTTTTGCCAATTACATTGCCAATTAGCTCAAGCTTAAGACCGGGGTATGAGGTTGATGAATTATTCACTCAATGGGAAGATACATTATCATCAGTTTATGAAGATGAGGGTATTGCGAATTTCTACTGGAATAGTTATGAAATTGGGAATCCTAATTACATTAATAGGATAATGGATTTGATCAATATAGCTAAGAGCAAGAATATGACTTTTACAATACCTGAAACCATAACATCTCATTTCATACTTATGAAAAAGATAGCCACAAATGTAACTGTAGGAATAGATTATATATTCCTGAATGCTTCTAACTTAAATCAGGAAGAAATCAAAGGAGTAACATACAGGTTGGATTTACCAGCAATATCTTTTTCATGCCCCTATTCTGTATCGAATGGCAGAATATCAAGAATGAAAATGGATAATGGGAAATGCAGGTTTTATGTCAGTTTTGATTTGGGCCAGGCAGAGACCAAAGAAGTGAAAATAGAACCTAACACTGACCGAAATAATTTCGATTTAGATTTCAACAACGTATATGAAGGTAACAATGTCATCACAATTCGAGATATATCAGGTGAACCTGTTGATAGGGCAACTATATACATTGATGCGCATAGATTTGAAAGCGATAATAAAGGAAAAACTGATTTTTCAATAAGAAGAGGTATACACAGTATACTTGTCGAAAAACCAGGATTCAATTCTTTAGAATCTAAGATAGAAGTCAGGGGCAGAATATATAAATATATAGGTAATTTTTCTAATATTCCATCATTGAACCTTAGTGGAATAAACAAATCAAAATGAAAACAAGTGAATTAATGTAAATTAACTTAAAAAAAATAAATTGTAAGAAGAATATGAATTCTTCTTAACCGAATAAGGCTCCGAGGCCTTCCATTCCGCTTTCTTCAGCTTTCTCTTTGGCTTTTTCATCCACTACTGGAGCTTCTGCCGTGGCTGCTGCGGCTGCTGCTGGAGCTGCTGCTGCTGCTGGGGCTGCGAATGCTGCCTTTGCAATTGCCTCTTCGATATTGACGCCATCAAGGGCTGAAACTAGAGCTTTTGCCCTTACTGCATCAACAGTAACGCCTGCTGATTTTACAACAGCAGTTATTCCTTCTTCAGTCACTTTTTGTCCTGCGCTGTGTAATAAGAGCGCTGCATATACGTATTCCATTTTAATCACCTATTTATTTAATTAACCGAATAACGAGCCGTGGCCCGCTATAAATCTTCTTGCTTTGGTATTCCATCATCCGTTCTTATTTTGGCGCCGCTGCAAGTTTCTCCTTTAGTTTAGTACTGGTTGAGTTTGCATCTTTTGCATTAGCCAACTTTGCTATAGACAACATCTGTGCATTAGCTTTTCCAAGCAATACATCGATGATTTCCGGCATTACTATTTCAGCATTGATCGCAAGATTCCTTGACTGTGACGCTGCTTTTGTAAGCAGTGTTCTGATCGTGGCTTTGGCCGGATAAGCTGAGTTGACGGACAAATTGAATGCATGTTGTACTGCCAGTGTTAGATTATTCTTATATGTCGTTTCATCGACAGATAATATATCTGACTCATATATCATGCCGTTTTGATAAACGGCGCGAAGATCAAGACCCAATTCCATTGGATGGATTTGAAGCCGTGAAAGAATAGATGCAAGTTTTGCATCAACAATATCGCCTTTCTTTGCTACAATTTTTGTCTGGCGGATAACGACTTTTCCACCTTCAATGCCTGCCGCGATCCCTGCACCTGTCAATTCTCCAACGATAGGGCCGGGTGGGAAGGAGGTCGGTCCTTTTTCTACTACAATATCCTTTGGCGAAACTGCTCCGGCTTTTATGGGTGCGGAAGTCTTGCCCTTTAGAAGTATTTTTTGTAGCTTGAAAGGATTCTCGTTCGTGAACAATAATGCAGTCTGGTCTTCCACATACTTATTTATCTGCTGTATATTGGATGAAGACTCACTAAGTGCACGGTCAATAAGTGAGTTTCTGCACAGCTTCAGGTCAGCGATGCCGCGAAGGCTTTTTCGCATCAATTGAAGCTGGTTTGAGGGGATGCCTCGTATTCCCACAACACCAATTGATGAATATGTAGTGAAGTTTTTCTTTATTTCCTCAACTTCGTCTTTTTTCCATTTGGGGATATGAATACTGTGGTGTGCAACTTCTGTTGACATTCTAAATCACCTTCACTGCAGGTCCCATTGTGGATTTTACATATATCGACTTAACATTATAAAGACCGCGTTCATACCTGTGCTCAATTCGGTTTATTATTGCCTCGATGTTCTGTGCTAATTTCACAGGGTCCATGTCCTTTTTACCTATTAAAATATGGAATGTCAATTTATCCTTTGATCTCACTTTTATTGAGTTCTTGGATTTGTTGATGATCTGAACAATATCCTTGTCAGCAGTAAGGGGTATTGGCATTTTTCCCCTGGGACCAAGCACCTGTCCAAGTGTCTTGCCTATTGCAGGCATGTATGCGGATTCTGCTATGAAGAAGTTTACCTCTTCAGCAAGATTTTTTGCCCGCGGCTTGTCTTCACCAAGAATGCTTATTTCTTCAGGATCAAAAACGTAATCTGCGCCTGCGGCCTTTGCTCTCTGGGCGGTATCACCTTTTGCGAATACCGCGATCTTTATAGGTCTTCCCAGGCCATTTGGCAGGATGATCTCTTCATCAAGCCTGTTCGTAGGCTGATTCATATCTAGATTCTTAAGATTTATAGCAATTTCAACGCTTTCTGGAAATTTTCGCTCCGGAGCTTTCTCCAGAGCTTGTTTAACAGCTTCAAGTATTTTTTCGTGTTCCAATATAATTCCTCCCGTAGTATACGACTACTGTCTCCTACGGATGTAGGGGAGTACTCTTTTCTACCAGATAGTACTTTAAGCTATCGGTAGATTGGCTTTGGATATTCACCAGCAATATTATTTATGGGCAGAGTAAGTATCGAGGGGATGACATGGAAAGGTTCAAAAATCGAAATATACTGATCGTAATTCTAATTGGGGCTGTGGTATTCGCGATTTTTACAAACGAAATAGGGTTTGAAAAGTTCCTTGGTTTGTTAAGCAATGTCAGTAAACCATTCCTTCTTCTTGCTATCCTGTTCAATCTATCAAATATCATCACATTCACCATTTCATGGGGGCTTCTTACCCCGGGCAAGATCGGTCTGTACAAATTATTCAAATTCTATATGGCAGGGACATTTATCAACAATATAACTCCTTCATTTGGAACTGCTGGCGAGCCGATAAAAGCTATGTTCCTCGGAAAAGAGACCGGAACAAACAAAGCTGAATGCTTTGCAGGGGTTGTTTCAGCCAGGATGCTCAATATGTTCCCATTTATAACCATCGGGATGCTGGGTGCCTGGCTAATGTTCTCAAATCCCAGAATAGAATTTGGCTTTTGGACTGTTTTTGGATTGATATTCTCTGTGACGCTTGCATTTTCGATGTTTGGTCTTATAATATATTTCTATATCAGGAAAGACAAACTTTCATCGTTTATCCATTCATCCATTCGTTTCTTAGCTCCTTTCATCGGGCTTGTTAAGAAAGGATTTGAACATTCAGCCTATGTAGCAGCAGTTGATAAATCCATAGACTCGTTCCATGGAGGCCTCCAGAATATACACCAGGATAGATCCGGTCTTGCAAAAGCCACCCTGTTATCCTATCTGGGCTGGGTATTTGATATTCTTGCAATATATATGATATTTCTAGCGATAGGTGAAAATAATATACATATCAGTATCCTGATCATTTCCTATACAATATCCATGATAAGCGGCTGGCTTCCTCTTTTTCTTCCGGGTGGTCTTGGGATCGTGGATGGCACAATGGCGCTTCTTTTCTATTATGGTGGAGTTCCATGGGAAATAGCAGTCCTTGCTACAATTCTCTACAGGCTCGCATCGTACTGGTTCAATACGATCCTGGGAGCTTTTTACTTCTGGGTACTACTAAAGCCTAAATAATTCATCTTTATTGAATGTAAAACACCCATTCACTTCAACTTTTTGGGGAAGTTCCCCGAATGCCGACTTGATGATCAAATCAGCGATTTGCATTTTCATGACCCTTGTTATACCGATCAGGGATGTTGTGGGTCTTGGATTAACATCCACAACGTACGGCTTATCTGCAAGAACGACATCTACACCTGCATAACCGTGACAGCCCAGGATTTTCGTGGTTTTTTTTGCAATATCAGCAATATCCTCTTCCCTGTCACATAGATACGGTACCATACCGCCCTCGTAAGACATTTTATCATCTATTTTGATCATTTGCCTGTTGACCGTGAGTAGAAGCTGCGTTTTTCCTGTTATTACACTTGCGCTCAGGTGCTCTCCTTTAATAAATTCCGTCGCGATAAAACCATCCTTCAAAATCCCTTTTTTACTTCTGTGGATCCCTTCGGATGCACAGCCAAATCTGGGTTTGATCACAAAATCGCCATTGTATTTCCCATCTCCTATAGTCAGCGGGACAGGGATATTCTCTCCTGCAAGCCTGCGTGTGCTTTCGAGTTTATCTGCACAGAGGCGCACGGAATCGGATGGGCATCCAAGGTTGGTAGTATTTTCTTCAATGATCTCTGTCAGGTCGCCAAGGATCTCATCAGGAGCAATTACAAGACCTGCATCACACTTCTTGGAAAATCTCGCCAGTGTTTCTTCGAAAACTCTTGATGTTACAGGCGTTCCTGAATCAATTATGGTGCCGGCTGAAGGATATAATACCTCATGGCCACAGGCAGCAAAACTTCTGACAAGTGTGCCTAGCATCGCCCGGCCTTCAAGCATATATTCTTCAATTCCTGCACCGACAGCGTATTCAGCAACCAGTATTTTCATATGGCCCCTAGATGAATATATTGGGCAGACTGATTCTTGGAAACATGCAAAATTATAATATGTAAATCAACTACCATCCTCTTGACTGTAACACTTCTTTCTCGCTCAAGCTCCTAATATCGATCCCTTTCATCGCTCCTCCAAGTCCCTTTGAAATATCGGCAAGCGCGGATGGATTATCATAATTATTAACAGCTTCTACTATGGCATTTGCCATCTTTTCGGGATTTTCAGCTTTGAATATCCCTGAACCTACAAAAACGCCATCTGCTCCAAGGCGCATCATGAGAGCAGCATCTGCCGGGGTTGCAATTCCACCAGCTGCAAAGTTTACGACCGGTATCCTTTCAAGTCTGGCTGTTTCCATTACGAGTTCGATCGGAGCTTCTATCTTTCGCGCCACCTGGATCAATTCTTCTGAGTTTTTACCTTTCAGCTCCCGGATCGCACTCATTATTGTGCGCATGTGCCGCACGGCTTCTTTCACGTCTCCCGTTCCGGCTTCTCCTTTTGTGCGTATCATTGCTGCGCCTTCATTAATTCTTCTAAGCGCCTCTCCAAGGTCACGCGCACCGCAAACAAAAGGAATTGTAAATTTTGTCTTATCTATATGGAACATCTCATCGGCTGGAGTAAGCACCTCGGATTCATCCACCATGTCAACTCCGAGCGCTTCAAGGATCTGCGCTTCCACAAAATGTCCAATCCTTGCTTTTGCCATTACCGGTATTGTAACCGCATCAATTATCGCGCAAATAACCTGCGGATCAGCCATTCTCGCAACTCCGCCTGCTTTCCTTATATCTGCTGGTATCTGGTGGAGCGCCATCACTGACACGGCGCCTGCACGTTCTGCGATCTGTGCTTCTTCTGGTGTTGTAACATCCATTATAACGCCGCCTTTTTGCATTTTTGCAAAACCGCGTTTTAACAATTCAGTGCCGTGCCTAAGATTCTCAAGTTGCATAATGTCTAACCACCTTTATGATATAAGATATACTTTGCGCCATTACAACATTAAAGTCTTTGTATCCCTACACGACCCCTGTTTGCCAGTATGCTTATACCGATTTTTTCAAGGTATGATTTAGAATGGCCTTTTCCATGAATAAGAACTTCAGCAAGATCGCTCACTTCATCTATATCAGTACTTAGATAAAAAGAATCAAAAACCTCAATCCTAAGACCAGCCGCTATCTCAAGATGCTTGAGAAAACTTGCTCCGTAATAATCCACATGGAAGCTTAATGGGTTACGGATGAATATGGCATTCGTACCGCCCATTCTTCCGGGTACAATAACGATATCAGCATGAGACGATACAATGTCTTTTATACTTTTTTTGGAAACAAGGGGGATGTCCGCCATCATAATTAGAACCGGTTCATTTAAATTATGGGATGACATTTTACTGAGATATTCATTTAGGGCTTCGTTCAAACCCATCTCAGTTAACACGATATTCGTATTTTCAACATATATTGGTGAACTGGATAAAATATCGATCACGTCAAAACAATCAGAACCTGCAAGCGTACCTGCCACGTCAGCAAGCATTGCCATGGCAAGGTCTTCCCGTTCTCTTTCGCAAAGCAATGCCCCCAGCCTTGATTTTGCGTTGTTTTTCTTAAATGGGATGACAGCTCTCATAGCCCCCAAAAGACAGGGTATAGGGATAAAAAGCTTTGGAAATTATTTCTAATCAACTCAAATTTTTGCTCCTTGAACCAAAACCTTTAATCTTTGATACTAACACTATCCTGATTGGAGTAACAAATCATGGTAATTAAAAAATATGAAGCTGCTGTAACGATCGAGATCGATGAAGATAAGTGTAATGGCGATGGCGAATGCGTCAATGTTTGCCCCACCAATGTTTTTGAACTTGTGGATGGAAAATCAAAAGCTACACGCGTTGCAGACTGCATCGAATGCTGTGCATGTGTGGATGCATGCCCCACAAAGGCGATCAAACATAATTCCTGCTAATTTTAATTATATCTCCAAGAATCAGAACTGGTTTAAACGTATCCCCATATTCTCCTTCAATGCTTTCTGATACACCATATTCGCGGTCGCAATATCCTGTATCGCAAGCCCTGTCGAATCAAAAACCGTAATATCTGAATCCTTGGTTCTTGCTTTCTTTTTGCCTGTAATTACTTCTCCCAGTTCACAAAAAATATCTTTTTCCGTAAGTAATCCCTTTGAGATAGGTACATTTATCTCGCCTGAATGAGAAGCCTGGGAAATATCATCAACAACGATACTAGCGCGCTTAAGGATCCGGGGATCAAGTTCTTCTTTTCCGGGTGCATCCGCGCCGATCGCGTTGATATGAGTCCCTTCTGATATCCATTGCTCCAAAACAATAGGCTCTCTTGAAGGGGTTGTAGTTACTAGAATATCGCAATCGCATACTTCTTTAATGGTCTTTTTTACAGTAATTTCACATTCTATTAGTTTTTCCATATAATCCTTGAAATCAAGTGTCTGTTTTTCTGAGCTGCTTGTGGCTTTTATCTCCTGGATATCTATAATTTCATTTATCGCCAGCAATTGTGTTCTTGCCTGGTTTCCAGTGCCTACAAAACCCACTGTTTTTGAGTTCTTACGAGCAAGATGTTTCACGGCGATCCCACCTACTGCGCCTGTTCTCATATCCGTAAGATAAGTCCCATCCATAATTGCAAGTGGTGCACCCGTTTGGGTAGAATTAAGGATCACAAGAGCCATCACCGTAGGCAGCCCCTTCTTCGGGTTATCGGGGTGAACATTTACTATTTTTACTCCAGTTATATCCTGTTCTTCAAGATATGCAGGCATCGTTCGTAAGTCCCCATTGTGGTTCTTAAAATATAGGTAGAGCTTGGAAGGCATCTGCACCTTCTTAAGACCGTGCTGCCTGAATGCTTCTTCTACCACTTTTAGGGTTCCATTCATATCAAGAAGCGACTCCACTTCTTTCCTGTTAAGCCAAAGTATCTGGTTATTCATATAATCCACTTGTCCTTAATACACTTGAAAATTCGATAAACTATAAAGGTATTGGAGACCTGAATTAGATTTGTAATTTTCAACTTTTTCGAATCAGGGAAAAAGTTAAAAACTATGAAATAATTAATAGACCTCTTGAATAATGAAAAAAAAATTCAACAATAATATCCTTATTATCGGTTATGGCTCAGTTTCGCAATGCACCCTGCCCATTTTAATAGACAGAATCGATGTTCCGTTAAAAAACATTACTATAATTGATTTTGAAGACAAATCAAAAGATCTTAAAGAATATACTGATATGGGATTAAAATATGTTTGTGAAAAGATCACCCCTGAAAATTTAGATCCTATTTTGTCAAAATTTTTGGATAATGGGGGCTTACTCATTGATCTTGCATGGAATATAGGTACTAATGATATTATTAAATGGTGCCATGATCACAATGTATTGTATGTGAATACTTCAGTTGAAATCTGGGATCCTGAAGAGGGAATTTATTCAAAGAGCCCGTTTGAAAAATCACTCTATTGGCGGCAAATGCAATTACTTGAACTTTCCTGTGATTGGAAAGATGCAACAACCGCTGTTATTGACCATGGCGCAAATCCCGGTCTCATTTCTCACTTCGTAAAACAAGCCTTGCTTGATATTGCTGCGCGAATCAGTTTAGATCAGAAAGTTTCTCCACAAGATGATGAAGAAATTGCCCATCTTGCAAAAAACAGGGATTTTGCCCGACTGGCACAGAAATTAGGGGTCAAGGTAATCCATTGTAGCGAGCGAGATACTCAAATTGCCAATAGGCCAAAAGAGGTTAACGAATTTGTAGGGACATGGAGCATTGAAGGATTGCGGGAAGAAGGGACTGCCCCTGCTGAAATAGGTTGGGGGACGCATGAGAGCAAGTTGCCGCCACTGGCGGATATACCTCCATGCGGGCCGAAAAACCAAATTTTTTTGCCCCAAATGGGCATTAATACATGGGTCCGATCGTGGATACCGGACGAAGAAATTATCGGTATGATGATCCGACATGGTGAAGCGTATGGCCTTTCAGACCGGTTGACTGTTTGGGAAAATGGTGAGGCGATCTACCGGCCTACCGTAAATTATGCTTATATGCCATGTCACGACACGCTTTCCTCTCTTTGGGAATTGCGCGGCCGTAATTTCGAACTCCAACCCAGGATCAGGATCATGAGAAATGAAATTATATCTGGTGAGGATACTCTGGGAGCGCTCTTGATGGGGCATCATTATAATTCCTGGTGGACGGGCAGCTCTTTAAGTATTGACGAAGCCAGATCTCTTGCTCCCGGCCAGAATGCTACAACCCTTCAGGTAGCGGCAGGTATTCTTGCTGCAGTCCTGTGGATGTTTGAAAATCCGCGGGAAGGTATTAAATTGCCAGACGACCTGCCTCATGATTTTGTTCTGGATATAGCAAAACCGTATCTTGGAAAATTTATCTCCACTGCGTCGGACTGGACACCGCTTAAAAACCGCAAAATATTTTTCAAAGAACATCCTGCAGCAAAATACAATCCTGATCCATGGCAAATTGAAAATTTTCTTTTTACAGGTTAATAAGAAAAAATTGTTATAATAATATCGGATACAATATGATCGAAAAACAAAAAGAAATGTTAAAAAAAATTGCCCGGGAACATGGAACACCGGTTTTTATTATAGATCATGAAAAGATCAGGGAGAATTACAGTGAATTCAGGGAAAAATTGCCATATGTTCAGGCATATTTTGCGGTCAAGGCAAATTCTAATCCTGAAATTATAAAAACCATGTATGATATGGGTGCAAGTTTTGACGTGGCTTCTCTGCCTGAATTTATGCTGGTTCATGAAAATATCAAGCATTTGTCCGAAAAAGAACAGGAAGATTTTATCTGGAATAAAATTATATATGCCAATACTATCAAGCCTTCTGATGTTCTGGCAAAGTTAAATAATTATAAGATCTTAGTTACTTTTGATAATATTGAAGAACTAAAAAAAATAAAAAAATACTCCCCTGATGTTGGTCTGATTTTGCGGATACGCGTACCCAATACAGGTTCCATGGTTGAGCTGTCTTCAAAATTTGGAGCCCATCCGGGTGAAGCGGTTGATCTTATCGCTGAAGCTTTGAATCTGGGGCTTGGAGTTGAAGGTATTAGTTTCCATGTCGGAAGCCAATGCAATAATTTTGATAACTATTCGCAGGCGTTGAATTTTGCCTCCTCGATCTTCAAGGAAGCAGAATTAAGAAATTATCATATAGGGTTTACTGGCAAGGAAGACAAGAAAAGAAAAATTTTAGATATCGGCGGCGGGTTTCCTGTAAAATATACGCAGGATGTAAAATCTTTTGCCGACGTGGCTGAAAAATTGAATTCGGAAATAAAGCG
>Ga0209429_10002327_pt1 | contig 11290 bp, 10 predicted proteins | sample BarGraNGADG00212_3_FD_184493 | JGI IMG/M metagenome (GOLD analysis project Ga0209429, IMG submission 184493) | Arctic peat soil microbial communities from Barrow, Alaska - Barrow Graham LP Ref core NGADG0004-212 (SPAdes) (version 2) | ecosystem: Environmental > Terrestrial > Soil > Wetlands >... | reverse complement strand
CAGAATACGCTCATCTGCGCTCGACCGAAAGGGCTCAAAAGCACCCTCGATCTTGCTCATAACCCAGAGGTCGCAGGTTCAAATCCTGCCCCCGCTACAAGTGAAGTTGCAGGTCAGCGGCCCTTTCGATCAAGAGATCGAGAGGGCCGCTGACGTTGATGTACGCAGAATGTACGCGGCGGCGGCCGCCGGCCACCGGCAGATGTGGGCGGATCCAGGCGAATGTGTGGTCGAAGAGCCTCTGCTGGGCGGGGCCCGTGTGACGTCGCCCACGCGATCTCGGCTGGAACGACGTCGGCTTGGCGGACATTGCCCCAGAGCGCTCCGGTCCCAGCGGGGCACGTGGCGGCGTGCGATGCTCGGGGTGTGTTCGACAGGTCGCCGGGCGGGATGCCGTTCGGGGTGCCCCCCTCGCTCCGCGAGACGGTCGTCGGGGTCGTCGGTCTGCTGGTGATGTGCGTGTTCGGCCTTGCCGGCGGGTGGTGGATGGTCACCTTCATGGCCGGCCTCTACGTCCTGTGCACAGGCCTCTGGACCCTGGCGCTCGGGGTCAGCTGGGTGGGCCAGGTCGGTCGTCGCGTGGGTGCGGTCATCGCCGTCCTGGGCCTGGCCCTGATCCTGCTTGTCGTTGCGGGGACCGCCGGACCGTCCGCGGAGGACGAGCCGCCCGTCACGGACGCGACCGGGACGCCGCGCCAGGTCATTGCTCCTGCCGTGACTGCCGCAGCAACCCCGCGGGCGACACCCTCACCCACCTCAAGCGACGCGGCGCCAGAGCAGGCGCCGCCGAACGACCCCGACCGGCGCGCGTCGTTGCGGTCGTCCAGGCTTGCCGGCTGCGGGTGCGGCGGTGATCAGCGCAGTGCGTGTGCGGTGACCCACCCGTCGCCCGACACCGAGATCGTGCGGGTCTCGCTGGTGCTCGCGAGCGGAACCGCCACCGTGCCGCAGACGCCGAAGACCTCCATGACGGGTCCATCGAGCACCACCCGGAGGTCGCCACTGTCCGTCGGCATGGTCCACGAACGCTCGCCCACACGGACGACGAGGCGCCCCTCTCCGACCTCGAGAAGGGCCTGCACGTCGGCGTCGCCACCGCGGTCGCCGCCGATGGTTAGCGTCCCGGTCGGCGTCTGCGCGCCTAACGTCCACTCAAGGTCGGCGACCCACGGCAGGCGCGCCGACCCCTCGCGGAACGTCACCGGGTCACCCCTGCGGGCGGCGGCGACGGCGGGGTGCGGGCGTGCGACCACGCGACCGCCTTCGAGCTCGAGGCGGTGTGGGACGGAGTGTGCGCCGGTCCAGCGTCCGGCAGGGTCGGCGACGCCGACCAGCCAGTAGACGAGCCCAGCCGCGCCGTCGTCGGCGAAGGCTGACGCCGCGTAGTACGAGGGGCCGTACGACAGCCGCGCCCAGGTCTTCGCGACGAAGCGCCCCTCGACCAGGTCGCCGACTGCGTAGGCCTCGAAGCGCTCGGCTCCGGGCTCCCAGACCGAGACCGCGAGCACCCACCGGTCGGCGAGCCGGAAGAGCTGGGGGCACTCCCACATGACGCCCGTCCGGACCGGGTCGACCTCCGACCCGTGGCGGCTCGCAAGGATGCCGTCGTAGCTCCACGACTCGAGGTCGTCAGAGACGTAGGACAACGCGGCGGCCGTGCCGTCCGCGAGGCCTGTGCCGATGATCATGCGCCAGCACTTCCCATCGTGGACGACGTAGGGGTCGCGGAACTCGACGGCGTCGACGCCGTCGGGGAGCTCGGCGACCACGTCGTGCTTGGTCCACGCGGTCCAGGTCTCGTCGACGGGCCGGGCGAGCCTGGCCCGGCCGATCTGGGCGGTGGCGCGCTCGACGGTCGTGTAGAAGAGGGCGGCCGGGCCGTCGTCGGGCACCACGAGGCAGCCCGACCAGACGCCGTCGTCGCCATCGCCCGGGGCCAGCGCCACCTCGCCCTCTGTCCAGTGCAGGAGGTCCTCGCTCGTCGCGTGGCCCCAGCACTGCTCGGTCGTCCAGACGGTCTGGTCCGGCACGTACTGGTAGAAGACGTGGCACCGCCCGTCGTGGAGCGTCAGGCCGAGGGGGTCGTTGATCCACCCGGACTGCGCGGTGAAGTGCAGGCGCGGCCTGGTGACATCGTCGTGCATCGGGGCCTCTCGTCGTGGCTCGGTGGGTTGTCAGGTTCGCATCGGCGTTGTGGACCCGGTGCGTGTGTACCTAGGGCCGGGGCGGCCCGACGGAGGCGCGCGAGCGCAGCGGCATGGGCAGGCGGTGCACGACACCCGGGGTGGGTGGGCCGTCGTCGTGCGCCGTGATCACGTCAAGCAGGAGCTCGACGGATCGGCGGCCGAGGTCGTAGTGCGGGATCGCGAAGGTGGTCAGTCCGGGCCGGAGCCACTCGGCCAGCGTGTGGTCGTCGAACGAGACGATCGACATGTCGTCGGGTATGGACAACCCGGCCTCGTGCAGCGCCTGGTAGGCGCCGAGGGCGAGCCGGTCGTTGAAGGTGATGATCGCCTGCCCGGCCCCACCGGCGCCGAGGATGGCGTTCGTCGCATCCCAGCCGTAGGCGGGGAGCCAGTCGCGACACAGATGACCACTCGCTGGGGCGAGCCCAGCCTCCGATAGCACCTCGAGGATGCCCGCGAGACGCTCTCGACCCGCGACGGTCACTGGCGGGGTGTCGTCGGGTCCGGGTCCCGCGCCCACGAGGTGAATGGTGCGGTGGCCCGCCTCCAGGAGCAGCCGTGCGGCGGCCCGGCCAGCCGCGAACTCGTCGGGCACCACCGCGGCGATCGGGGTGTTCCGTTGCTGCGGGAGCGCATTGAGGAGCACAGCCGGTATGTGCTCGAGCCCGGATGGCAGGCGACGGGTCTGGGTGAACATCGAGGCGAGGACGATGCCGTCGACCTGGCGGTCCAGCATCGCGTTCAGGAGGCGCCGTTCGACCTTGGCGTCGCCCTCCGTCTCACCGATGAAGAGCATGAAGCCGCGGTGGTGGGCGGTTTCCAGCGCGCCCTTGATCATGTCGCCGGCGAGCTGGGAGGTGGCGACCGTGTCGGAGACGAAGCCCAGCGTCAGGCTCGAGCCCTTGCGCAACCCGATCGACACGATGTTGGGCCGGTACCCAAGCGCCTCGGACACCTCTCGAACCCGCTGCTGGGATGCCTCGGAGATGCGGAGCTCGGTGCCACGGCCCGAGAGCACCAACGACGCCGTCGTCGAGGACACGCCCGAAGCCAGCGCGACGTCCGCCAGCGTGACTCTCTTGCGACCCACCGCAGCCCTTTCCTGTCGCGCGAATCGTAGTGCGGCATCCCGAGTGTCCATCGGTGTGGTCACCGCAGGGGCGGTGCGCGACCCGACACGTTGGCGCGAAGTCGACGACCGGAGCGTGACCCTATTGTGACCGTCGCTCGCTTGACACCTCCGTTCCCGATGACGAGACTAGCCGTGCTAATCCGATTTAGCACCCCGCTGGGCAGGGGCGCCCGGCGAGTTTGATTCGCTCAACGAAGGGAGACACTGGTGTCTCGACCTAGTGGATCAGCTCGACGTACGGCCGTAGCCGCGTCGCTGCTCGTGGGTGCCCTGGCGGTCTTGACCGCCTGTAGCAGCCCGGGGAGCACGCCCGATGAAACAAGCTCGAACCCGACGACAGAGCCCACTGTCGCGGAGGGTGCTCCCTCGTGCGGCACCGACCCCGTCACCCTGAAGGCGTACTTCGAGACCGGGTTCCCGATGGCCGGGGACCTGACCGAGGAGTTCACCAAGCAGTTCCCGAACGTCACGTTCGACACCCGTGAGGACCAGTTCGCCGTCCTGACCCAGAATGCACCGCGTGTGCTGGCGGACGACCCGCCGGACCTCATGCGGCTGCCGCAGATGTCCGAGCTCGCCACCGACGGGCTGCTGCTCAACCTCGACTCCTACGCCGAGGCCTTCGGCTGGGACCAGTGGCCGGCGTCGCAGCTCGAGCAGATGCGGGTCGATGACGCAGGTCGTCGTGGTGACGGGCCGCTGTACGCGATGGGCCTGAACTTCTCCATGACCGGCGTGTTCTACAACAAGGAGCTCGCCGCCCAGATCGGGATGACCGAGGCGCCGGCCACCCTCGCCGAGCTCGACGGCTACCTCCAGGCTGCCAAGGATGCGGGTCTCACCCCCGTCGCCCAGTTCAACGGCGGCGCGACCGGTGGCTTCGCGTTCCCGCTCCAGGCGCTCATGGCGTCCTACGGTGACCCGGCGGAGATCAGCGCCTGGATCTACCAGCAGCCCGGCGCGACGATCGACACCCCGTCGAACCTCAAGGCCGCTGAGCACCTGCAGTCGTGGGTCACCTCCGGCTACTTCGCCGAGGACGTCAACTCGCTGGACTACGCAATGATGATGAGCAGGTTCATCGGTGGCGAGAGCGTCTTCATCTTCGACGGTGACTGGGAGTCCGGGAACCTCGACACCCAGATGCCGGGCAACGTCGGGTTCTTCCTGATGCCTCCGGTTGACGAGGGTGGCTCCTTCGGTGCGATGTCCGCACCGCTCACCTACGGGATCTCCGCCAATGCTGCGAACCCCGACTGCGCCGCGTTCTTCCTCGACTGGGTCGCGACCAACGAGCAGGCACGCACGATCGCCGTTCAGATCGGCGGATCGCACCCGATGGGTCCGGCCGACGCATTCATGCCCGACGTGGACCCGAACACCGTGACGGCGCAGACTCTGGTGGCCGGTGCGGCGATCGGTGAGCAGGATGGTGCGATGGACTTCATCGCCAACGCCACCGGCTCGATCTATGCGAAGGGCTGGACCCCCAACCTGCAGAAGCTCATGGCCGGGGAGCAGGACCCCGCAGGGCTCCTGGCGGCGGTCCAGGCCGAGTACGAGACCGAGATCGGCGGGTAGCGAGAGATGGCACAGCGGTTGACCGGACTTGTGTCGGGTCGCCGCGAGGGGACTTCCCCGGTGCTGGGTAGCCCGGAGAGCAGGCGCCGCGCCCTCAGGGCGCGGCGCCTGCGCCGGGGAGGCCTGGCGTTGACTCTCGTGGCGCCGGCAGCACTGACGTACTTCCTCTTCGTGGTACGACCCATCGCCCAGACGGTTCAGTACTCGTTCTACGACTGGAACGGGGTCACCCCCTCGACGTGGGTGGGTCTGGCCAACTACGTGGCGCTCTTCCATGACCCCGAGCTGTCCGGCTCGATCGTCAACGCCTTCGAGCTCATCATCTTCTTCAGCTTCGTCCCGGTGATCCTCGGCCTGTTCACGGCCAACACGATCCGCGGCTTCGCCACGAGCAGGCTGGCGGTCGTCGCCCGGACGGTGCTCTTCCTGCCGCAGATCATCCCTCTGGTCGCCGCGGGCATCATGTGGAGCTGGCAGATGTCGACGAACGGCCTGGTCAACCAGGTCTTCCGGTTGATCGGCCTGGACGGCATCGCACGTGCCTGGCTGGGCGACTTCGACACCGCCCTGCCCGCGGTCGGTGTCATCGGCGCCTGGGTCCTGTTCGGGCTGTGCATGCTCCTGCTGCTCGCCGGCATGACCAAGATCGATCCCGGCCTGTACGAGGCGGCGCGCATCGACGGCGCAGGCCCGATCCGGGAGTTCGTCTCGATCACGCTGCCGAGCCTGCGCCAGGAGGTCGTCGTCTGCGTCACGGTGACGGTCATCGCCGCCCTGGCGAGCTTCGACATCGTCTACATCTCCACCCAGGGCGGGCCCGGCAACAGCACTCTGGTCCCCGGCCTGGAGATCTACTACCTCGCGTTCTTCCAGCGCGAGGTGGGACAGGCCTCCGCCCTCGCCGTTGCCCTGATGGCGCTCGTCCTGGCCGTCGTCCTGCCGTTGCAGTGGCTCAACCGGGAAGGTGACTCGTGATCGTCTCGCGTCGAGAGAGGTGGCTCGGCCAGATCCTTCTCATCATCCTCATGATCGTCACGATCATGCCGTTCGTCAGCCTGTTCGTGACCGCGCTGCACAAGTCCGGTACCTACCCAGCAGGGCTCTCCTGGCCGGACACGCCGCACTGGGGCAACTTCGTCGACGCGTTCAAGGCCGCCGAGATGGGTCAGCTTCTTTGGTCGAGCGTCCTCATCGAGATCGGCGTGGTCCCGGTCGCCCTGCTCATCTCCACGCTGGCCGGGTTCGCTCTGGGACAACTTCGCCCACCGGGGGGCCGGGCCGTGTTCATCGCGTTCCTGCTCGGGCTGACCCTGCCGTTCGAGGGCATCATCATCCCGCTCTACTACCAGATGCGGGACTTCGGGCTCCTGAACACCCGGTGGGCGATCATCCTGCCGCTCCTCGGCCTGTACATGCCGTTCGCCGTGTTCTGGATGCGGGCGCACTTCATCAACATCCCGGACGATATCTCGGAGGCCGCCCGGATCGACGGGGCGAACCTGTGGCAGCTCTTCTGGCGGATCCACGTCCCGTTGTCGATGCCGGCGCTGTCCTCGCTGGCGATCCTGCTCTTCCTGTGGACCTGGAACCAGTTCCTGCTCGCCGTCGTCCTCGTCGACGACCCCACCCAGCGCACGATGGCCGGAGCCCTGGGCGCCTTCCAAGGGCAGTGGGGCACCGACATCCCACTGCTGTGCGCCGGATCCTTGCTCATCCTCACCCCGACATTGCTCGTGTTCCTGATCTTCCAGCGCCGCTTCGTCTCGGCGCTCCTCCAGGGATCGCTCAAGGGATGACCTGGACAGGACTTCGGCCGCCCTTCGACCCGGCGGTCGAGGCGGCGCTGAACGATCAGCGCAACCAGGTCGTCACATCACTGTCGCCAGACGGGATCCAACAGCTGCGCCAGCGCTCGGTGCCACCAGACGAACGTGCCGTCACCCGCGACGGGGAGTTCGCCAGGTCCATGCAACACGTCGCCGGCACGCCCGGGTCGCCGGCGGTGCCGCTCGTGCTCTTGCGGCCGACCAGGATCCCGGGTCCGTGGCCCCTGCTCTACCACCTGCACGGGGGCGGGCTCGTCACCGGCACCGCACACGACGACGTCCCACCCGTCGTCGAGCTCGCCGCACAGACCGGCTGCGCCGTCGCCTCAGTGGAGTACCGGCTGGCGCCCGAGGCGCCCTACCCCGCGGCGGTCGAGGACTCCTACGCGGGCCTGGTCTGGCTCGTCCGCAACGCGGAGGCGCTCGGCCTGGATGCGGACCGGTTCATCGTCGAGGGTGTGAGCGCAGGGGGTGGTCTCGCCGCGGCGACCGCGCTGCTCGCCCGTGAGCGGTGCGGGCCCCGGCTCGCCGGGCAGATGCTCCTGGGCCCCATGCTCGACGATCGCAACGACAGTGCGTCGGCGCGGCAGATGGCGGGGCTCGGCTCGTGGGACCGGTCGGCGAACGCGACCGGGTGGCGCGCCTACCTCGCCGAGCGGGCTGGGGGCCCTGACGTGCCGGCTGACGCCGCGCCCGCGCGGGCAACCGACCTGAGCGGGCTGCCCCCCACGTTCGTCGACGTCGGGTCGGCTGAGACCTTCCGGGACGAGGCGGTGGACTACGCGTCCCGGATCTGGCTGGCGGGCGGCAGGGCCGAGCTGCACGTCTGGCCGGGAGGTGCCCACGCGTTCGACTACCTGGTTCCCGAGGCCGTCATGTCGCGCGACGCGCGCGCTGCGCGACTGCGCTGGCTAACCCGGCTCCTGGCATCGTCCACGTCGGCCACCGAGGAGGCGGTGCGATGACGAACGACCTCGTGGCGACGCTCCGAGGCTGCCTGCCATGGACGCCGGCAACCATCCCGGAAGACATCCCGCACGGCGACATGCCGGGAGACCAGGTCAGCATCGCGCCATCGCACATCGCGAAGGCCACCCGGCTCTTCCCCCTGCTCGTCGAGCAGCTGCTGAGCGTGCTGGACGAGAGTGGCGCCGGCCGCGCCGTCGTGGCGGTGGCCGGCCGCTCGGGCGTCGGCAAGTCCGAGATCGCGTCCCTGGTGTCCTTCCACCTCCGGACGATCGGCATCGGGTGCTACACGCTCTCCGGCGACAACTACCCCCGGCGGATCCCCGCGCACAACGACGCGGAACGGCTCCGGGTCTACCGGCAGGGTGGTCTCCGCGGCATGGTCGAGAGCGGGACGTACACGGCCGAGCGCGCCATGGCGCTCCGCCGTCTCAGTGCCGCTGGCGCCGACGCTGACCCTGGTCGCACGGCCGAAGACCCGTGGCTCGCCGTCTACCAGCAGGCCGGGCGGACGGCGCTCAGGGGCTACCTCGGCACGCCCGCGGAGATCGACTTCGACGAGCTGTCGGGCGTCGTCGGGCAGTTCCGTGACGGCGCTGACGCGATCTGGCTGAAGCGGATGGGCCGCGCCGAGGCCGACCTCTGGTACGACCACGTCGACTTCTCGGCGGTGCGCGTCCTCGTCATCGAGTGGACGCACGGCATGAGCAGCTACCTGCAGGGCGTCCACGTCCCCGTCCTCCTCACCGGCACCCCGGCCGAGACGCTGGCCCACCGCAGGGCGCGTAACCGCGACGGTGCAACTGACAGCCCCTTTACGACGACGGTCCTTCAGATCGAGCAGGAGCTGCTGGACACGCAGGCGAAGAAGGCGCGAATCATCCTCTCGAAGGGCGGCGACCCGCTGTCCTACGACCAATACCGCCGCGCGACGGACCAGACGAGGAGCGAGGCGGATGCCTGACAACGCCACGTCGATAAACGCCCGGCCGATGCTGAACGCGTACCCGGACAGCATTGGCGGGCGACTCTCGGACATCGTCGACGTGCTGCGCGGGCCGGAGCTCGTCGGGGTGTTCGAGTCCCTCTATGTCCTGCCGAGCATCTTCAACACCGACCTTGACCGTGGCTTCTCCGTGATCGACTACGGGCTCAACGAGACCTACGCGCACCAGGAGGACCTTGACGCGGTCCGGTCGCTCGACGTCAGCCTGAAGCTGGACTTCGTCCTCAACCACCTCTCGGTCCTGTCGGAGGAGTTCCAGGACGTCATCAGGAACGGCGACCGGTCGGCGTACCGCGACTTCTTCGTCGACTGGAACCGCTTCTGGGATGGCTGCGGCGAGATGACGGACGCCGGATACGTCCAGCCGCGGCCCGAGCTCATCGAGGACATGTTCTTCCGGAAGCCGGGCCTACCCATCCTGATGGTCCGCTTCCCGGATGGGCGCGACGTCCCCTACTGGAACACCTTCTACCAGGAGGTGCAATACAGACGCGTCGACGCCCAGGAGCTCATGGGGGCCATGGAGATCCAGTACGCCTCGGCGATGGAGCTGGCCGACGTCGTCAACCGCGCCCTGGACGCGGGTACGCCGCCCGACGAGATCCCGCTCGGCCGCCTCGAGCGCTTCCGGTGGGACGTGCTGCAGCTGCTCGGGTCCCGTCGGCGCTACATGGGTCAGATGGACGTGAACATCGGGTCCCCGCTCGTGTGGGACTACTACGACAGGACGCTCCGCACGCTCGCTGCCTACGGCGCGCGGATCGTCCGGCTCGACGCGTTCGCGTACGCGCCGAAGGCCCCCGGGCGACGGAACTTCCTGAACGACCCGGAGACCTGGGAGCTGCTCAAGGGGATCCGCGACCTCGCCGACCGCTACGGCGTGACGCTCCTTCCGGAGATCCACGCGGGCTACGGCGAGCGCACGCACGAGCGCATCTCGGCCGAGGGCTACCTGACGTACGACTTCTTCCTCCCCGGGCTGGTCCTCGACGGGCTTGAGAGGGGCTCGGGCGAGACGCTCGCCCGGTGGGCGCGCGAGGTCCGGGACAAGGGGCTCCGGACGATCACCATGCTCGGCAGCCACGACGGGATCCCGCTGCTCGACCTCAAGGGCCTCGTGCCGGAGGACCGCATCGCGAGTCTCATCGAGACGGTCGTCGCGCGCGGGGGTCACGTCAAGAGCCTGCACGGGCAGCGGATCCTGTACTACCAGGTCAACGCCACGTACTTCAGCGCGCTGGACGAGGACGAGCGGTCGATGCTGCTGGCCCGGGCGATCCACCTCTTCATGCCGGGCAAGCCGCAGGTCTGGTACCTCGACCTCTTCGCTGGCCGGAACGACCACGAGGCGGTGCGGAACGCCGGGCCGGGTGGCCACAAGGAGATCAACCGGACGAACCTAACGGTCGCGGGCGTCGCGGCAAGTCTGGAGCAGAAGGTCGTGCAGGACCAGCTGACCCTCCTGCGCTTCCGGAACACGTCGACGGCGTTCGGCTTCGACGCGACGCTCGAGGTCTCTGACACCCCGGAGGGAAGGCTCTCGCTCCGCTGGGAGAGGGACGGCGTCGTGGCGCTGCTCGACGCGAACCTGCCGACCCGGTCGTTCACCGTGACCGACGGGGCGGGGGACGTCGTCTTCGCGCAGTAGCCCAGTGGGGTGCGCGGGCGGAGTCGGCGGGTCTCGGCAGATCAGTGCGGCGTCGCGATGGCACGGTGCGGCGCCGGCGCACCTACCGAGACGCGTTCGTGAATCGACATCGGCACGAGGATGTCCGACTCCATCGGTCCCGGCGTGCCGAGCACCTCGATCGCGAGGGCACCCAGCCGCTCGTGGGGGATGGCAACGGTCGTCAGGCCGGGGCGCAGCGACGCAGCGACCTCGTCGTCGTCGAACGAGATCACCGACACGTCGTCGGGGACCCCTAGGTGTTGTGGTTCATGAGGTTGGCTGCATTGGCGGGGGTGTGAGGGAAGCGTGGGCCCGACCCGACGCTGCGCGGGGGTGCCCCGTTCGGTGGCTGGCCCACGGCCGAGTCGCCGGTGCCGCCAGGCATGGCGGGCGCGCCCGTGCCCGGCGGCGAGACCGGGTCGTGCGCGTACGACTACTCACTCCGGACCATCGCCGAGCACGCCGACTTCGCCCTCGACGGGACGATCGTGGCGATCGGTCGCGCACAGAGCACGAAGCCCGGGCTCGGAGACGCCGCCGGCCTGGTCGGCGTCACCCTCGAGGTCCACCTGGTGGAGATCCGGGGCCGGCATCGGGAGGTCGGGGCCGAGATCGCCATGGCGCCAGTCGTCTTCATCCACCCGATGCCCGGCGAGGACGAAGAGGTGATTCGTGAGTTGGTCGCGGAGCACAAGACCCCAGCGCCCGGTGACTGTGAGTCCGATGAGAAGCTCACAGGCGCGTCTGGGGTCACCCACTGATCCTGCGCGGTCTGCGGTCGGCGGACGGCGGCGACCGCGGCGTCATTGTGAGGTTCGGGTGCGGATGGTGTGGAAGGCGGCGAGGGCGCGTTCGTCTGCGTCGTCGAGGGTGTGTAGGTATTTCTGGGTGGTTTGGATCTGGGCGTGGCCCATGCGTTGCATG
>Ga0209429_10002324_pt1 | contig 11310 bp, 6 predicted proteins | sample BarGraNGADG00212_3_FD_184493 | JGI IMG/M metagenome (GOLD analysis project Ga0209429, IMG submission 184493) | Arctic peat soil microbial communities from Barrow, Alaska - Barrow Graham LP Ref core NGADG0004-212 (SPAdes) (version 2) | ecosystem: Environmental > Terrestrial > Soil > Wetlands >... | reverse complement strand
TTGGAAGAGAACGAGAAATCAATCGATACCAATATAATACCTTTAGTGTAGCTAATCATGTAAAAGCCAAAAAGTTTGTCCAAATGTTTTAAATTATAAATATCACTTTTTGAGGATCAACTAATTTATGATTTACAGAAACTTATTTACTTCAGATTACTGCTGACATACAAGAATAACTTCACATAAAGCGGGAAGTAATTGCAAAACGTATTGAGTTTAAAATAAATCCGTTAATAGTAGGTACTAAAGAGCATATGGTTTCCCAATGCCCTTACAACTAACCTTTCAAACAATTTTTGAGGTAAAAATCTGTAAGCTAGACAAAGACATAGGCCTTGATTAATGTTTTTTTGCTTTTAATAAAGCGAAAACCGCTACTTTCAATTACAATTGTCATGCACAATAAACTTCTACAACCTCTATTTAAAAATGAGTAAATATAATTTTTAGTCGGTAATAGTGAAAAATTTAATATATGGATTATAAAATCGTAACATTTGGAGAAATTATGCTTAGGCTGGCTACCCCTGGTTTTGAACGTTTTAGCCAAGCGCGGCAATTTAATGCTTCTTTTGGTGGAGGCGAAGCTAATGTAGCTGTTTCTCTGGCCAACTTTGGACTAAAGGTTGATTATGTAACCCGTCTTCCGAAAAATGATCTTGCTGAAGCATGTTTAATGGATCTAAGGAGATACAATGTCGGGACAGATAAAATTATTTATGGTGGTAATCGTCTTGGAATTTACTTCCTTGAAACCGGAGCCGTTACACGAGCTAGCAAGGTTATTTACGATCGTGCAAATTCTGCTATTGCAGGTATTGAGCCTGGAATGATAGATTGGAATTCAGTTTTTGAAGGAGTCCAATGGTTTCACTGGACAGGAATTACTCCTGCTATTTCAGAAGGAGCAGCTCTTACCTGTAAAGAAGCAATTGCTGTAGCCAATAAAAAAGGAATTATCGTTTCAACCGATCTTAATTTCAGAAAGAATCTCTGGAAATGGGGTAAAAAAGCTTCAGAAGTTATGCCCGATCTTGTAGCCGGTTGTAATATAATCCTTGGAAATGAAGAGGATGCCGAGAAAGTATTTGGTATTCATCCTACTGGGGCAGATGTAACTAATGGTCATGTAGAAGCTGCTGCTTATGAGTCTGTTTGCCGTCAAATGATGAAAAAATTCCCGAGAGCTAAAAAGGTGATTGTTACCCTTCGCGGATCTATTAATGCTAATCATAATACATGGTCAGGTGTACTTTTTGATGGCAAGAAACTTTATGAAGCTCCTGTCTATAACATTACTCACATCGTTGACAGAGTTGGTGGCGGGGATAGTTTTATGGGTGGCCTCATCTATGGCCTGATAACTTATTCCGGTGATGATCAGCGCGCTCTTAATTTTGCCGTTGCTGCGTCATGTCTTAAGCATACAATCACCGGTGACTTTAATCTCACAACCGTTAGAGAAGTTGAAATGCTTATGAGTGGAGATGGTTCCGGACGTGTCTCCAGATAACAAGTGCTGACTTAACAAATTCGGTTAATTATAAGATAATAAATTAATTACAAAAAAATCATATTATATGGCAAGGTTTACCAGAATAGAAGTTGCTACAAAAATGGCAGAAACAGGTTTGGTCCCTGTATTTTTTCATACGGACTCTGATACTTGTAAACAAGTTATATCAGCCTGTTATAGAGGAGGTGTAAAAGTGTTTGAATTTACTAACAGGGGTGATTTTGCGCATGAGACTTTTAAAGAAACTTATAATATGGACTGCAGTAAAATTTCCAGATATGATTCTTGGATCGGGTTCTATTTTAGATGCCCCTACAGCTGCACTTTATATTCAACTAGGATCAAATTTCATTGTTTCCCCAGTATTAATTGAAGACATTTCTCTTGTTGTTAACAGGAGAAAGATACTTTGGTCACCTGGTTGTGGTTCAGTTAGCGAAATATCGAAAGCAGAGTCACTAGGAGTTGAAATAGTTAAAATATTCCCCGGTACTCAGGTGGGAGGTCCGAATTTTGTGGCATCTGTAAAAGGGTCGATGCCCTGGACAAGCATTATGCCAACCGGAGATGTTGAACCTTCAGAAACGAACCTTACTGAGTGGTTTAAAGCAGGAGTAACTTGTGTAGGTATAGGGTCGCATCTAATCTCCTCAGAAATCATAAGAACCAAAGATTATGTTAAGCTTGAGCAAGTTGCTTGTAATGCTATTAATATCATTCAAAAACTAAGGAAGCTTTATCCTGTGAAGATCTAATTTCTTCCATATAACTGAAATATCTGTGCTACCGCAAAACAGCAAACAAAATAAATTGGCAAAATCAATGGTGCTAAAGTTTCGGAAGTAATGGGGTTATTTAAAAGCTGAAAAGCACTGGAGGATATAATGTTTCATAATCCCAAAAGCTCTTTAAATTATATGGAGGAGGGTAATTTATCTTTTTCATAGGTTTTCTAGTGCCTGGTGATAGATTATAAAAATATTTTAATGGTTTCGAACTTCAATTAACTTAAGTTCCAGTAATATTACTCCACATTACCGAGACAGAGTTTTACCAAAATTAAATTGCTATTGGGGATCTTTGTCCAAATAAAGGAACGGTTTTTTGGTGGATAAAATGCAGGGGAGGATAAAGTATTTTTACTACCAAAAATCCTCTTGAAATTATTTGGGGGAGGATTTTGAATCTTTAGCTCTTATTTTATATAAAATAAATATCTACTAGTACCTGGCTTATAAAAAGAGAGTTACAACATCAAAAATTGTAACTCTTTTTTATACTGCAGGTTTATGCCAGGTTTTGGATAAAATTGTGTTGAATTTATTATAGATTTACTTCCTTTCAGATTACAGGATGTTTCTATTTTACGTTTTCAACAATTTTGACTATGTATCAGGAAAGTTCAGGCACAAGTCTTGATGGAGAGGCCATATTATCAACCACTTATCAAGGTTGTTATTAACACCATTCATTGATGAATGAAAAATGACGTCTGTCCCCTTCGGGACCACGAACGGACAAAAGTTGCACCCGGCTTATTGAGATATTAATTTCAAAAGAATTGAGCTTACAATCAGGTCTTCCATTCCAACAATCTTCGTTTACCGTTTAATGAGCGTTCTGTCTTAAAAAAAGTATTAAAAATTATAATTGTTTGGATAACTTTTGTTTGCTTTCATTTTCATACTGATTCACCATAACTCTATCAGCCCTTAAGCACAAAAAAAATATTGGTTAATAATATTGGGATGTCCCCTGTCCTGTAATATCTTGATCAAGTGGTATAATCAGAAATCCTATATTTGAGTCAATGATTATTCTTTAATTATTGCCCATTGGCTTCTAAATTTTATATATTTGAAGTTAAATAACAACTTTATTGAAAGATTTATTTTTATATACTGATGAAGAATTGATGCAGGAAATTAAGGCAGACAATATGTTTGCTTTTGATATCTTATATAGAAAATATTGCAAAAGGTTATATAAATTTGGTAACGCTATTCTTAAATCACAGGCGGAAACTGAGAACCTTATTCAGGATGTTTTTCTCAATTTTTGGGAGAATCGCAATAAAGTTGAAAAGAACGCATCTGTAAAATCCTATGTATTCACAATAACCTATAACTCAGCCATATCCATTATACGGAAAAAAGCAAGAGAATCTGACTATGTTGAGTATCTGAAGTCACTACAGGAAGGCATTGAGGTTCCCGTCAACGTAGAACTTGAATATAATGAGCTAGTAAATACTCTTGATAAAATTGTTAAGACGCTACCTCCACGCCAAATAGAGGTTTATCAGCTACACAAAGTTGAAGGCTTGAAATATAATGAAATAGCCATACTTTTAAATATTTCTGTTAAAACCATAGAAACCCATATGTCGCGTGCACTTAAAACAATCCGTGAAAAATTGGGTAAATATTCCTTACTTGCCATTCTATTTTGTCATCTTTTCTTATAGTGCTTCTATTCAAAGCATTAAGCTATTTTTAAATTTTTTTTTATTTTTAGTAGGGGTAATTACTGATTATTGCGTCTTACTATTAAAAGCGGAGTTCAATAGCTTAAGTCAATATTACTTTTGTACTTATAAATGTTAGATTTAGTAATTAGGGTTTGAATAGTTGGTTAGTAAGGTAGGGTAAAAGCGCTTCCGGTATATAATCGGAAGCGCTTGTTACTCATAAAAATCTGATGATGAATAATAAATAATGAATAAAGAACTATTAACAAAATATTGCAGTAATTGTTGCACGGAAGAAGAATTAACTTCTGTTTTAGCATGGTTCGAAGAATCTGCAGGAACATCTGAAGGGAAGTCCCTTTTATTAAAGGTATGGGAAGAAATGCCAGATGAAACCTTAGATTATAAGATTGATTTTGATTTTGTTCTTGATAAGATACATCATAAAGTAAATTTATCCCAATCGAAAAAACTTCTGGAGAAAGCGGATCAGAATATTGTTAAATATAAAAGAAGAGAAAATTTTAAAAGAATTCTTATCAGAACAGCTGCAATCCTCATGCTTCCGGTTCTTGGTTTCGGATTGTATATGTCTGATAAGTATCAATCGCTAAGGCATATTCAGCCTTCAGCTAATCAGGCATATAATGAGATCTTTTCTTCAGTTGATGCTATTACTAAAGTTACTTTGCCAGATGGCACTAATGTCTGGTTGAATCATAACAGTTCATTGAGATATCCTGCAATATTCCAGGGAGATTTCCGCGCAGTTAAACTTAACGGTGAGGGATATTTTGAGGTAGCTCATAATCCAAAGATACCTTTTATTGTAAAAACAGGAGAAATCGAGGTTATAGCAAGAGGGACAACATTTAATATAATGGCTTACGATGATGAAGACAAAATTGAAACTTCACTTATCAATGGACACGTTGATCTACAAAGAAAGGCATCCTATGGGAAGCCAATTTTTCTGTTAAAAATGAAACCAGGTGATCTGGCCATTTTTCAGAAGAGTAATAATGAAATCAGTACCCGAACAATCAATGATGACAGGTATTTTTCATGGAAAGAGGGGAAACTTATATTCAATAAGGAACCAATGGACGAAGTTGCAAAAAAACTTAGCAGATGGTTTAATATTGACATACAGATAAAAGATCCGGAATTATGTGATCTTACATATACAGCAACTTTTATTAATGAAACATTACCTCAGGTCATGGACCTGATAGCCCGAGTGTCACCGGTCAGTTATACAATATTAAACCGGAAGGAAATCAGTCCCGGAACTTTTACCAAAAGAAAAATCATATTAAGTTTCAGAAACAAATAGAATAGAACCAGCCACTTAACCACTTAAATGATATGCTTATGAAACAAACCACGATATGAAAAAAAGCGGGAAAGTGTTTGCCCACGATCCCGCCAGACTAAGTACTTGATTTCCTAAAAAAATAGTAACCTTAATCCATTCAAATCTATGAAAAAATTTCGAGAGTATTATGAAAAGACTCCGTTTAAATTCCTTTCAGAAAAAACAATCAGAGTCATGAAACTAACCCTTTTATTATCTATCCTTACAATATCGCAACTCTGGGCAACTGAAACATATTCACAAATGACAAAGCTTACGATTAAGCTTGAAGATGTTAAAATCTCAAATGCGTTGAGAGAGATTGAAAATCAGAGCGAGTTCTTTTTTCTCTACAGTCCTAAACTAATCGATGTTGAAAAAAGAGTGAATATTGATGCGCAGAATCAATCTATCAAAGACATTCTGACTGATATTTTCGGGAAGGAGGTAACGTTTGCTGTTTCTGACAGACAGATTATTCTCACTCCAAATGATCAATCCGAAGTACTTTCAGCATATCAACAGAAAAGACAAATAACTGGTACTGTTACTGACAAGAATGGTACCCCTCAGATAGGTGTAAATGTTGTTGTTACCGGATCAACATTGGGAACGACTACCGATATTAACGGTAAATACAGTATTGATGTTCCTCAGGGATCGAACAGCCTGACATTCTCATTTATCGGGATGGTACCCCAGGAAATAAGTATCGGGACATTAAGTCAAATCAACGTAACTCTGGCTGAGTCGGCAATAGGCCTTGAAGAGGTGGTGGTGGTAGGATATGGCACTCAGAAGAAAACATCAGTAACTGCCGCTGTTTCTCCACTACAAGGAAAGGAAATTGCTTCGACACCTATCACTAATTTAAGTAATAGTTTTGGAGGTAGAGTTTCGGGAGTAATTGTAACGCAGACCTCCGGCGACCCCGGTCGGGACGCTTCCAATATTTATATCAGAGGCATTTCTTCAACAGGTTCCACTCAGCCTTTAATGATTGTAGATGGCATACCTAGAGATTTTACAAAACTTGATCCTAATACGATTGAGTCACTTACTGTTTTAAAAGATGCTGCCGCTGTGGCTCCTTATGGGGTAGCGGGAGCAAATGGCGTTATTTTAGTTACGACCAAGGTTGGAAAAACAGGAGCTCCTTCATTGACGTATAATGGATACATAGGCTTTCAGAATCCAACTGTACTCCCGAAATTTGTCAATGGTTATCAATACGCTACATTGAAAAATGCGGCTGCACAAAATGAAGGCGTACCCCTTCCGTATTCTGATTATGCACTTCGAAAATTAAAAGATGGTTCAGACCCTGATGCATTTCCTGATCCCAATGTTTGGGATTTAATTACAAGAAATGCAGTTTTAACAACCCATAATGTTGAGCTTTCGGGTGGAACTGAAGCAGTTAAATATTTTGGCAGTTTGGGCTATCAGTATCAGGAAGCGCTGTGGCCAAGTACTAGTAATAAAAAATACAATCTTGCCATTAATATAGAGGCTCAAGCTACAAAAACGACCAAATTATCTTTAAATGTGAATGGCAGAGTTGAAAAGGCAGCTTATCCATCCATTCTGCCTGGTCGAATTTGGGAGCTATTACAATATGTCAATACCAAAAGAGGGCCACTATATTTTAGTAATGGGTTACCAGGCGATAAAATACCAGCGAGTATTTTTGGTAGCGGATATGATGATGTGAATACAATGGCCTTATATTCAAAGTTTTCTATTGAGCAGGAATTACCCTTCATTCCTGGATTTAAGATAAAGGGAACAATTGCTTATGATCCAACAATTGTGATGGATAAACTTTGGCGTGTCCCTACTCATATATACAGCATTATAGACACTTCAAAACATCCTTACCAATACAAAGATGCGATATTTGATCAGACCCGTTCATCGTTAAACCAAACTTTCAACCAATATAACCAGCTTACTTATCAAGCCAGTATGTACTATGCCAACTCGTTTGGGAAAAACGACATAACCGTCCTGGCATTAGTTGAAGCAAAAAACAATAACAATCTTAGTTTGGCAGCTTCCAGAAGAAATTATAATCTGGATGTCGATGAAATAAACATGGGTAGTTCAAGCCAGGCAGATATGTCGACAAGTGGAACCTCAAATGCTTCAAGACAAGTTGGTTATTTGTATCGAGTGACCTATAATTATTCTAATAAATATTTATTAGAAACCAGTGGGAGATATGATGGCAGCTACTATTTTGCTCCAGGAAGTCGGTTTGGTTTTTTCCCAGCCTTCTCTTTTGGATGGCGAATATCAGAAGAAGATTTTTTTAAAAAAATAGGTTGGATTAGCAATCTTAAAATCAGAGGATCCTATGGAGAAGTTGGTGCTCTTGCTGGATCTCCATTTCAATATCTAAGTACTTATGACGTTTATGGCCCAGCCTATGTTCTTGGAGGACAAGCCGTACAAGCCATAAATTCAAGAAATGAAAATAATCCAAATATTACGTGGGAAAGAGCAAGAAAGAGAGACATTGGTTTGGAAGTAACTTTTTTGAAGAGATTTAGTATGGAAGTAGATTATTTTTATGAAAAGAGATCTAATATGCTTGTAATCCCTGACGTGATTGTTCCAATTGAATATGGCATAGGGCTTAGTCAGGTGAATGCGGGTATTATGAAGAATCAGGGATTTGATTTATCCTTCAGCTATAACTACAGTATTTCAAAAGATTTTGAGGTATCTCTCGGTGCCAATTTTACTCATGCAAGAAATACTTTACTAAAAGTTTTTGAGACGCCTACAACCTATGATAATCCGAACCGCAGAATAACAGACAGACCGCTTGGAACGCAATTCGGCTTTCACGCCTTGGGGTTCTTCCAACCTACGGATTTTGGTGCCGATGGGACATTAAATCAAGGAATAGCAATCCAACCGTGGGGTGTAGTAAAACCCGGCGATCTTAGATACGAGGATATGAATGGTGATGGTAAAATTAATAATGATGATCTGACAGTAATCGGAAATCCCGAAACGCCTCAGTTTATTTATGGAATATCTCCAAACATTCGTTACAAGGGCTTTTCTATGGATTTGTTATTTCAAGGAGCAGCTAAAACAGATCGTTATTTAGATAGACATATGGTATGGCCTTTTTATAACGCAATGAATGCTTATGTAGATAATTTCAATTATTGGACACCCGAAAATCCAGATGCAAGATATCCACGAATTACTAGTGCTCCAACTGTAAATAATTCCCAAACATCATCATGGTGGATGTATAATGTTAGTTATTTAAGATTAAAAAGCGTGACACTTGCGTATACTATTCCTTCTCGTATCACAGAAAAAATTAAAATTCATGATGTAAGAATTTATGTTTCTGGACAAAATGTTATAACATGGACGGATTTGATAAATTATGATCCTGAAGGATCTAGTGCATATGGCAATCTATATCCTCAACAGAAAGTTATTTCAGTTGGTCTAAATGTAAAGTTTTAATAATTGAAAATATATGAAAACTATGAATAATGCTATTATAAATTTTAAGTGCAAAGTTGCTTTGCTCTTTTTAATGAGTTTGATATCCTGTGAAAAATCTTTAGATGTCAGTCCCAAAGATCAGGTTACTGATAACACTCTTTTAGCGAGTACTGGCAATGCAGACCTGTTTTTAAATGGTATATATGCCAGTCTCCCCGATGTATATAATATGCAGGAGTCTGAAGATGCTTGGACAGATAATGCAATGTGCGGGTATGTTTATTATGTTAGTAGGGCACTTATAAATAAGTCAGTCTATACATCTGCAAATGCTCCAACCTATTGGACACAATATGTTAATATAAGAAAATGTAACTTATTTATTGCGAAAGTAGAGTCTTCAACCCTGCCAGATACTTGGAAAAAACTACGACTTGCAGAAGCCCGATTTTTAAGAGCTTATTTTTATCAATTGTTATGGATTCATTATGGGGGAGTTCCCATAATTACTGAAGTGTTAGACAAAAATAGTCAGGGAGATTCAATTTTTAGAGAACGAAACACCGATGGCGAAACATTTAAATTCATTACTGATGAATGTGCTGCTATAGCTACTGATTTGCCTGTAAAGCCAGCAGAAACTGGTAGGGCAACTAAGGGAGCTGCACTTACATTGAAAGGGTGGTGTGAGTTGTTTGAAGCCAGCCTTTTAAAAAACCCTGAGAATGACAAAACCAAATGGGTTTTAGCAGCATCTACATACAAGTCGGTAATGGATTTAGCTACTTATAGTCTGTTCCCAGATTTGGAAACGATGTTTTTTGAAGGGAACAATAATAATGTTGAAGTTATATTTAGTAAGGCATATCTCGGTGGAACTAGTCTCGGAGGAAGCAAAGAAGGATTGTGGGGTACGAGAATTGTCGGTGGAGCACAAGTAGGATATGGTGCAATGAATCCTTCGCAAGAACTTGTAGATGAATACGTAATGGCTAACGGACTCCCTATTTCAGATCCAGCTTCCGGGTATAACCCTCAAAACCCTTATGTTAATCGTGAAAAAAGATTCTATCAATCTATCATTTATGATGGGTCATTTTGGTTAGGTTATGAGATAGTCATTAAGCAGGGTTTGGGAAGTAGAAATGCTACTGATTTAAGTAACGCCTCAGGTGGGGGAACAAATACAGGTTATGGTTTACGTAAAGGTTTAGATCCGAAATACGCTATCAATGGGTATAGCCGTCTGAATAGTGCCGGCTTTATTATTTTCAGATATGCAGAGGTGCTTCTTGGTTATGCAGAAGCTCAAAATGAAGCATCTGGTCCAGATGCTTCCGTATATGATGCACTTAATAAAGTAAGAGCAAGGTCAGGATTACCACCTTTAGAAGCTGGCCTAAATCAAGACCAGATGCGTGTTATTATCCGTCGGGAACGTAGAGTAGAGCTATCCTTTGAAGAAAAACGTTGGAATGATTTAATCAGGTGGAAGATTGCCGAAATTAATCTGAATTCTACCATTCATGCTATGTATATTGAAAAAATAAATAATATATGGGTATATAAAATTATACCGGCAACTGATGGATCCAGAATTTTTTATGCAAATAAGAATTATCTATTGCCATTACCACAGGGTGCAATGGATAAAAATTCCAAACTGACACAGAATCCCAACTATTGAGCTATTTGTTTTTAATTTAAAATTATTGATAGTATCATCCTCCCCTTCTTTATTTGAGGGACAAGTCCCATTTATAAGGGAGGGGGGATTTGATGAAAATTATAAATGTTTAAAGGTAGTGTAATACTTAGAGGCCAGATCAGTAATACTATTAATTAATGGAGATGGGAACATATATAATAATTAAACAATACATATAAACATGGAAAAGAAGACATGGAGTGAAGTGATAAAGAAGATATTGGTACTGGTTTTTATTTGTTCATTACCATTTGATATAAATTGTCAATCTTCAACAGACAAAATATCACGGGCAAAACCTGAACCATCCGACTGGTATGCAGGTGATATGCATGTGCACCGTGATTGTGGAGGTCCCGTTAATGGAATACTTCCCGAAAGTAAATTTATTGAAATGATGGGAATAAATGATTTAGCTGTCATTTCCGTATTAGCTGACATGGGAGATGCTGAGGTAAAAGATTCCAAAACGGATTTACCTAAAGTGACCGGGAAAGATAGCAATCAATCAATCCCTGGCCGCACTGTACATTACGACGCGGAATGGCATTGGGATCCAGCTGGTACTACCTTTGAGCATAAAGCCCTTGGAGGCCACATCGTGTTGCTTGGTCTACTGGAAGCTCACCAAATATGGAACGAATCGCCTTACAAAATACTTGAATATGGCAGAAAACAAGGTGGAATTGTAGGTTTTTGCCACACCGAATATCTTAACGACCAAATCCAGAATGAATTAAATTGCTGCATACCCATTGAATATCCTATTGAAGCAG
>Ga0209429_10002323_pt1 | contig 11311 bp, 12 predicted proteins | sample BarGraNGADG00212_3_FD_184493 | JGI IMG/M metagenome (GOLD analysis project Ga0209429, IMG submission 184493) | Arctic peat soil microbial communities from Barrow, Alaska - Barrow Graham LP Ref core NGADG0004-212 (SPAdes) (version 2) | ecosystem: Environmental > Terrestrial > Soil > Wetlands >... | reverse complement strand
CACAGGAGCGCCGCTTCATAGCGCTCAGCCAGAACCCTATAGGCGAAGTGGCTCTGGCAGTAGGCAACGCCGTGCCGTCCAAGGTCGGCACGCTCCTCTCGCGTTAATGCGTGCAGCCTACGGATACCGTCAGCGATGTCCTCTGGAACCACGTGGGGCACCGACAACCCGGCTTGAGCCTCCGATACTAGGTCGTTGAAAACATCGGCCTCCCCCGCAAATAGGACACAGACCCCCGCCATCATGTAGTCGTAGAGCTTATTGGGCGAGATGCCATAGCGGAACAGGGGGCTTGCGCCAAGACCGATATAGGCAATATCGGCTAGTTCGAGCAATTCCTGCAACTGGGCTCGCGGAAGGGGTGGAAGGAACGACACATTCGCTAGTTCCAGATCGGCCGTCAGTTGCTCGAGAGACGCCCGCTCGGGCCCTTGTCCTATAAGCACAAACTGCAGAGGAACGTCCCGAACCAGCGTCGCGGCACGCAGAAGCACTTCAAGCCGGTTCGCTAGGCCCTGTGACCCAGCGTAGATCACCACGGATCGCCCGGCAGCATGCGCGCGCTCCAAGACGCTCAGATGGTACTCGGGTAGTGCGTCAGGCTCCCGACCGGCCCTCACGTCGACGCCGTTCGGTATGACAGTATACCGATCAGGCGTCAGTCCTCGACTAGCCAGATGCTCAATCGCGTTGGGCAGCATAGAGATAACCAAGTCCGCATGCCGACAGTAGTAATCCTCAGCGTGCTGCATGGCCCTGATGAAGGGATGCCGCGGGGACATACCACCTAGCAACTGGGGCGTCAAGGGCCACATGTCATGGAGCTCAAAGACCAGCGAAGCTCCGGCAATCCGTGCAATCCGGGCCGCCGCATAGATGTCGAGAGGATATGTCGAGCTGGCTATGACCACATCCGGTTTCTGTTCGTTTGTCAGACGCCGTGCATAGAGCCAGATCCTCGTAGTGAATTCCAGCATGCTTGCCACACGTCGGACCCCATTCCCGTGATACCGCCCGGTCGGGATCCAGTACCAGTCGACTCCTTCGACACTCGTGTGGCGAACCTCGAAAGACGCTCGGTCCGGGTTTCGTTGCCGCACATGTGAGTACGTTCCTGCCACGATGGCACAATGGTGACCGCGCGCGTTCAGCTCGCGCGAAAAAGAGTAGGTCCGATATTCCATCCCCATCACCGGAGAGCCGGCATAGTGATTGAGTGTCAGGATGTTCATAACAGAGGTCTCAAAGGACACAGTGTCCAATGAAAAACCGTACTTCTGGGCACTTGTGTCGCCATGACTTTTCCAGCTGAATTGACGTTTCGACGCACTCCAGCGTCTGAGCCAGCCCATCCTCTAGAGACATGGCACTGCGCCGTGGCGCAGGCCACCCACTTCTTGAACAAATGTCGCGCCTGCTGCTCCCTTGCACAACAACTTACCGCAGGCCTGACGTTGTACACCAAGTACCCGGCGGCTAGCACATTGTTCCTCACGGCAAGCTTCCTCCCGTCACTCTCCGTGCGCGGCATGTAGTGCCTGAATCCACCAGCCGTATCAGTCCGCCGATAGAGTCCACCGCGATACCGTGAGCCACAGAATCCAGGATCAATCTCTGGAACAGGTCGCGCACGGGACGAGCATAGATGTCGCTCCAATTTGTATTGTGCCAGAGTAGAACCAGCACCCCACCATACCGAGAACACTCATGCGCTAGCCGGTCCAAAACCTTCGTCCCCTCGCCCCACGACAGGCTGTATGTTCCGTCCATGAACATCAGCGGCCATTCCCAGAGCGACATCTCCCTCTCGTTCTCAATGTCGTAAGGCTTGAAGGGAAGACACGTGCCGCATCTGAACCCTGCAACTTTGCTGTAGCCCAGCGTCGCGTCGTAGGCAAGACCCTCCTGCTCCCAGAGACGCCATGTCAACGGAGTCTTCCAGCGCAGGTAGTGCTGACGTCCTCCTGTAATAGGAATGCCGACTGACCTTACTCTCGACAATTCGCTGCGGAATTTCCGGGCGTTTTCATAGGCGCCCATCCCAGCGTGAAATCCGATTTCGTGCCCCATCGCCGCAACTTCCTGCATATCTGTCACGACCCTCGGCTCATTCATCGAGTAGTCTGCACCATGCCAACTTCTACTGTCACCCAAGAAGTTGTACGAGGCACACACCCCCGCCGAAACCTCCCATGCTGCCATTTCCTGGAGGCAATCGTACTCGTCGGTTTTTCTGTGGGTCGTTGTCTGCACGTAGTCACGCAGGATGTCTCGCCACCTTGGCGTGTACACAGGTACTTTGCCTGCAACATATCGAGCAACACCAAGGACGCTCATGGGGAAGTAATGGAGCTTGTCGATGTCGTGCGTCAGGGCTATCGCCCATGGGGCACCGCCCCACCACCTGCGCGGCTTCCCTCCGAAACCCGCTATCCGCAGCATCCTGAGGAGTTGCTCGGCATATTGATTGACGACCGGTTCCTGCAGGAACCCTTCCTGGTATGCAATACTTGACTCAGCCCGAAAACGAGCGAATCTATCGGCTGAGCGCACCACCGTCTCTTCGTATCGGGAGAGCATGAAGAAGGTTCCTGCTACAATATCGACATGACACTCGACCCGGGCACTCTGCCCACTACCATGGACACTGCAGAACCTATCCGCCATCGCCCGGTCATCCCGGTACAGCGCCGGGATGTTCTCTATGCGAACGACAGGGCGCTCAGGTATTGCATCGATTGTTCCATAATGCTCATCGAAGAAACGAGACTCAAAAACATGGACGCCACTCTCGATGCCCTCAGGCACTATCCCATATGTTACCAGGACTTCATCATCGTGTTGCTCATTCGCAGCAGTCCCAGGAACGAGACAATCTGGTGAAATGACCATCTCGAGGAGAGTGCGAAGAGCATACTCGGCAGCACGAGAGTGTCCCACGTTGCCCACGCAGTATCTAACTTTGTTGATCATGATCCCCCCGTTTCAGAAAGCCACGAATTCTCTTTACATAGTGGTACCCGGCGAACGCTGCGTAGAACAAGTCAGCCCCTTCGTCAACAAACCGCACGATCGATGCCCCACAACCCAACTCGCCATTGTCCGTATGTGGTACCAAGACCCTTCTCATGCCATCCCGCTCCCTTCTGTTGCCGCGATCACCGTCACGCCATGGCCGCGCGCTGCGAGTATCTTGCCGATACGGTAGTGCCGGGTCCCACCAGCAGCATCGGGTGTCGTTGCACAGTTGTTGAAGGTAAGCAATGATGGCTTCTCCACGCTAGGCATCCTCTCTGAACTGCTCACCTCTTGCATCTCCTTCTTACCGTCAAAACGGCGACGACCGTGCGTGGGTCATGTCTGCGTATGGCTTATCCCGGACGTCTGGCATCATCATTGCCGCGCCGAACTCCACAAGCCAGCGTATCCGCTAGCCAGTCGTTGGCCTTCAGATTCCCACGAGTAGCTTTTTTGGGCCAGCAAGCGGCCGCGTTCAGACAATCTGCAGAGCAATGCTGGTTTCACGAGCAACTGCTCCATCAGTCGCGCAATCGATGCAGGTTCTGTTGGGTCAACGAATAGCGCTGCCCCAACAAACAGGCGACGCCATAATGGGAACGAACTGATGATACTCCCTCTGCCGCAAGCCATGTACTCGAAGACCTTGACGGGAAGGGCCTCCACGTGGTTGGGGGCGGGATACAGGACACATGCCCCCACGTCGCAGGTCTTGACCAGCGCAATTGAGCTTTGCCAGTCCAGCCAACCATGGTAGTGGCAGTACTGCCAAGCAGGCATAGACTCCAGCTCGACTAGAAAGCGACTATCGAAGACTAGTCCAGCCAAGTGCAGCTCGGCCGCTCCCTGCAGCATGCCTGTGGCAAGGACAAGTTCCCGAATACCTCTGATGGGGCTTATTCCTCCGACGTAGACTACCCGAAGCAGCGGAGTGTTACTCTTGCTGGTAGCAAGTTCCAAAGGTGGTACAGCATCGATCTCAGCAATCGCCGGGAAGTTTCTGACAATGACATGGTGACATCCAGCCGGAAGCGATTCTGCTATCGACGGAGTAGCCGCAATCACTAGGTCGGCTTGAGGAAGCCAGCGCTGAGACATCCTCTGGTAGATGTATGAGACCAGTTTCCTTACTGCCATGTGGCCCAAGTAACTCTTTTGCAGTATCTGCTTCGCGTTGTCCTCGGGCAAGTCGACAACAACCTTCACCCCATAACGCCGCCTAAGGCGGAGCGCAGGCCCAATCAATGCCGGGTCAAAAACATGCACAACGTCCGGCCGAGAACGCAGTGCTTCTCGCAGCACCATGCTCGGTCCGTTCATCTGTCGCGCCAGGCGACCTGTCGGCATCTTCAGCGCATCCACATGAACGTGGTCGTCGGTGACCATGGGTCCAGATGCAGCGTTGCATATGTAAGTAACTTGATATCCCCAGCTTGCCAGAGAACGCGCTTCCTTGTACATGGCTCGCGGATCGCCCGGGCCGCGGCCGATCGAGACCAGCGTTATACGCTTCCCCGTTGCAGACGCCACACGTCCCGTCTCAGCCGTCGGCACCTCATGTGGTCCTGCGCTGTTCCTCCCTGCTGTGCCAGTCCCCCTCCGTCCGGTCGTCCATACTGCTAGCCGCATATTGGTCTCACCATTACTGTGTCGCCCCGCCATGAATGAAAGGCTCCCGCAACACCAACTTCTTGCAGATCGGATCGTATGTCACCGTCGACTCTCCCACGGCCAGCCATCGCCGGCGCTGCTGGACACGCCGCCCGCTGCAGCATCTCTGGAGATGCCGACCGAATGAGCTCGACCCTGTTCATTGTTGCTACTCTTAATAGCAGGTTTCTCGGGCTGCAACGACCACGCCATGAGCAACCCCAGCGCCAATCCGTGGGTCAGTAGCGACGTTGTGAGAGCGCTGCTGAGAAGGGCACCCGGCCACATCGCTGCCACAGCCCATGCCTCTAGCCTATTCTCACGCCGTTCTGTAGCCGCACGAAGAAGCATAATCAGTATGCCAAGCAATACTGCCCAGACCAGCGACCCCACAATCCCGAAATTCGCGAACCCGTCTGAAATTAGCCCATTGTTGGCATCCATGGCGGGTTCGCCGAGGACTGCTCCAATCAGATAGGTTACTGACGTTGAATATGGACTAGTCAACCAACCACGGAAAAGAATGGATTCCGACAAGCGAATCACCGGGTTGGCGGCAAAGAACTGCAGGTACGCTGAGGTCAAGTGCGCCGGCATAAAAAAGATTCGGCGGAGCCCCAAAGATGACCAATTGATCGACCGAGTAATATTGTCAAGCAGTATCATGGTGCCAGCGAAAGCTCCAAGGCCTATGGGCACAAACGAACTCGAGGGCTGCCATTTTGCCAGCAGGAGAACCACCGCTAAGAGGCCCGGCATGAAGAGGTATCCTTTCATGCCTGTCGACGTGAACAGCATATACGTAGTGAATCCTAGAATGAGGAGTTCACCTAGTCGCCTATTCTTCCAGGCATGTGCCAACAATAGCGGCAGCAAGACAAAGGCCATCCACGGAAACAGATACATACTCATCCAGGAACCCTCGCTCGCCCAAACCGTCCGAACTGCGTAGACGTCGGCAAGTGGCAGCCGCAGGGTCAGGTGTCCGCCCGCTAGTATCAGTATCGCCCCTAGCAGTACCAGCCCGCGCGCAACCAGAAACATAGTGTTTTGAGCGCCTTTCACGTAGTATGTCGGGAGGCGTACCGGAAGTCGGCTGACGAGCAGAACCAGACCCCAGTAGACCGTCATCAAGAGCCCTTGCCACCAGGGCTGGTTTGAGAAAGCCCAGTAAGTACAAAACGGCACGAAGGAAATATCAAACAGCCCAACGACAACATAGTCAGCTGGACTAGCGAGTCTCCGAGGAAGGAGAAACGACAGCCCAATTAGTGCCAAGACAACAGCAAGCAGTTTTGTGGCGGCGACCGGAGCGACAATGACATAGCCCTCATACTGAAACGTCCGTGCAACTACAGTATAGGACCAAAGACAACAGAGTAGCCACAAGAGCTGTGTCGTGAGTCCCCAAAAAAGGGCACGACCGAACCTCGGGCCCGGGCGTATTACTAGACGACCACTATGTGCTCGCATTCTCGTTTGCACCTGTCGGTACTGACCCATCGGCCTGGAAACGAGCACCGTCGGGCACGACCACAGACCGCCATTTTGAGCCATCCGTGGGCAGGGGAAGGAGCGCGCAGACAAACGCGATGCTCACTGCAGAACAGTGGGAAGCAAATGAAAGGGTCAACAGTCTCCTCCGATGCCATCTTGTCAAAGCCTTCCTCAATATCGGACCTTGCGGTAATATGCAGCGGACCGTCCTGCACCATTCGATACCGCCGGGCAACATCCAATTCTGGAGCGCTTCACGACGGCAGACCAAGGCGTCCGGCCATATAAGCAAGGCCACTCCATGCGCAACAATCCGCGCAAACTGGCCTCTCCCTACCACCTCATGGTGTTCATACGAGCGGACTCGGACAGGGCGCCCACCATGGACCATGATCGCATCGGATCCATATCTACGCTGACTCTCCAAGCGCCAGGTCGCCTGGGCAAAGCCATACTCGCCGTTCACGGTGTGCTTCTTGTCCACGTCAGTACATCGCATATCTTCGACGCCGCATGCTGCTGTCGGAAATGCATGTCTGCTCCGTTGGATACGTTCGTTGCCCTTCGCACGATGTTCTCTCGGTTAGCCCCGGTCAGGGTGTTCCAGCCTGACGCTACCGTCTCAACCCACTCTGTCTCGTCTCTCAGCGTGATACAAGGCACTCTCAGCCAGAAAGCTTCCTTCTGAACCCCTCCAGAATCGGTCAGGATTGCCAGGGCATTCTGCTCTAGGTTGATCATGTCCAGATAGCCAATGGGGTCGATGACAATAACGTTGTCTCTAAGCGCGTGTCCCAGTCCACATTCGATCATCCTGCGCTTCGTCCTGGGATGAATGGGGAAGACGACCGTTCGCCCTATGTCCGACAGGGCCGCCAAGATGCTCGCTAGCCGCTTGTGGTCGTCAGTGTTCTCGGCTCTGTGGACGGTAGCCAGGAGGTAGTCCTTAGCAGTAACGCCCAGCGTGTCGAGAATGTGGCTCTTCGACGTCGCGATTCCGGAGAAATGACGTAGAGCATCCATCATCAAATCACCTACAAGATAAACACCCTTCGTTATGCCTTCTCTTTCAAGGTTGCCCACAGCAGTCTCTGTGGGACATAAGAGAATGTCTGAGAGATGGTCTGCAACAATTCTGTTGATCTCTTCGGGCATTTCCTTGTTGAAACTCCGAAGCCCCGCCTCCACATGAGCCAATGGGATGTGAAGTTTGGATGCACACAAGGCTCCCGCTAGCGTGGAGTTTGTGTCGCCATAGACGAGGACCAGGTCGGGGCGTCCCTTCAGGAGCACTTCCTCAATGGCAATGAGCATTCTCCCCGTTTGGACGCCATGGGAACCTGAGCCAACCTCCAAGTTGACATCCGGCTCCGGGATCCCCAATTCGTCAAAGAAGAGCCCGCTCATATTGTCATCATAGTGCTGACCTGTATGGACGATAGTTTCATCAAACCCTTGTCGTCTCAGCTCGGCAGACAGAAGGGCAAGCTTAATGAACTGGGGTCGTGCACCTACGATAGAGACTACCTTGGCGCGACTGCCATTGCTCATCGGATTGCCTCTACTCCGAACCCTTTGATCGCCAGAACAACCGTTCCTCGGGTGTTGTCTTTGAGACCAAGCGATCTTGGCACGCTCGGCACAACCGCGTCGATGTTCACTGGTTCCTCTGGCAGTTCCTGGTTGCCCACGAAGCAGGGTTGCTGGTGCAGTGGTTCAGGATAGCAGACCTGCATTTGGATGCCGGCTTGAGCCAGCACCCCCGTAGCCACGTCGACAGCCCGAGTAACCAGAGTCCCTGCAGCAAGGCAGGCGAAGAACACCAGGATGCGCGTTCGGGAATTCGCCAGCCGGAATGGCTTGGCAGGTAGAATGTGCTGCATGTCCGCGAAGCGAGACTCGCTGGCTGATAGCGCCATGATTACCCAATCCCAGGCCGGGCCTGGTCAGCTAGCAGAGTATTAGAGAGCTGCGTCAGACCGTTGACGGAGTTCACGACGGCACCTTGACTCACACATCGCTCCAGCAACTCCTGCAAGTACTGCCGAACCGCGAGAGCATACAGATTACTCCAGTTGGAGTTGTGCCAGAGCAGGACCAACACGCCGCCATAGCGTTGGCACTCCTGTGACACACAGTCCAAGGCCTTCGTTCCTTCAGACCATGCAGATAGATACGTTGCATCCATGAACATCAACGGCCATTCGGAAATCGACATTTCCCTGTCATTCTCGATGTCATACGGGTGAAAGGGAAGACAGGTGCCACACCTGAACCCTGCGGCACTGCTGTAACCCAGCGTCGCGTCGTAACTCAAATCCTCTGCTTCCCATAGACGCCATGTGGCCGGAGTCTGCCAGCGCAAGTAGTGCTGACGTCCCCCAGCAATAGGAAAACCTGCCGACTGCATTCTGGACAATTCGCTGTGGAATCGCCGGGCATCGTCATATGTCGAAAACCCGGCATGAAACCCGATTTCATGTCCCATACTCGCCATCGTCTTCATGGTGGCGACGACTTCGAGCGCATCGACTGTATAGTCTGCACCACATCGGCCAGTGTTGTCAGCCAGAAAGTAGTAGGCAGAACGCGCCCCAATCGATACCTCCCAGGCCGCCATCTCCAACAGGCAATCATACTCGTCTTTCTTCCTGTGACCGAGTGTCCGCACATAGTCCTGCAGAAGAGCGCACAGCCCAGGCTCCCCTGCTAGCCTATTTCCCGTCATAGAACGAACGACAGCATGGGCAGGAGGCCGGTTCCTGGGAAAACGGTGCAGTTCATCGATGTCGTGAGTCAGAGCTATCGCCCACGGGGCTGTTCCCCACCATCTCCGCTGCTCGCCCGCAAAACCTGCGACGCGCAACATGTTGAGGAGTTGCTCGGCGTATTGATTGACGACCGGTTCCTGCAGGAAGCCTTCCTGATACGCGACACTAGATTCAGCTGGAAAACGATCAAAGGTGTCAGCCGTCCGCACGACGGTCTCTTCGTATCGAGAGAGCATGAAGAAGGCACCCGCGACGACATCGACATGACACTCGACTCGGGCGCCTTGCGCACTACCTTGGACACTGTAGAACCTGCCCGCTGGCCCCTGGTCGTCCCGGTACAGCGCCGGGATGTTCTCAATACGAACGACAGGGCGCTCGGGCATGGCATCGATACTACCATAGTGGCCATCGAAGAAGCCAGACTTGAACACGTGCACACCGCTGTTGATGCTCTCAGGTGTCACTCCATATGTGACAAGCACCTCATCTTCCCTCCACTCGGCTGCGGCAGTCCCTTCAACTAGGCAGTCGGGAGAAGTGACCATCTCAAGGAGAGTCCGCAGCCCATATTTGGCAGCGCGCGGTTGTCCTACGTTGCCGACGCAGTATCTCACTTTGGTAATCATCCTCAGTGCCTCCTCAAGACAGCCTTGAGCTGCGACAGACGCATGTGCACCGGGAACGCTGCCCTGAACCATAGGGGTTCTCTCGAGATTGCGAGACGCGTTGTGAGAGTACCTCCGAACTCAAGCTTGAAGTCGGCTACACCGGGCAAATTAGCTCCACACCAATCAAAGTACTCATACCCTGTGGCCTGCAGTTCCTGAATTAGACAAATATACCTCGCTACAGATGCGCCTTTGGCCAAACCGATTGCGGAGGTACCGGCCCATATGTCAAAGGCAGTCCGTGTTCCGTGTGCCATGGCAAGGCCTGCACTCAAAGGAATGCCATCGGCACCACGCACCACAGTCTGTATGCCATGCGTGCCAGTGGCCTCTACCAGCATACGAAGCTGCCCTCTGGTTAGGCGCATATCTTGTCCCTGCCGCGACATCGTTGTCTGCATGAGATCATAGAGAACACCCGCATCGAGCGGCTCGACACATACGGTCACCTCCGCCCGTTGGGATTTCCTCATCTGTTTGAGTTCTGCTCGGGATACGTCTTCCTCGAGTATCCATGTTCTCAGCGCCGTCACCACGGTCCAGCTGGCCGTCAGGTTCCAGTGATGCCAGACGGCCTGGCGCAGGTCGATCATGTCTGTCGTGCACGTTAGGGGTGGCACGACCAGCCGTCGACGGGCCATGTCCTCAAGAAGTGTTCCAAGAACCTTCTGTCTGCTCTGGGCGCTTCCCGCCCCGACCACGATGGGATTGTAGAGCATGGAGGAACGCACCACGTGGGCGGGACCCGCATCCGTAACCCGCAACGAAACGCCACCCGCCAATTCGTCTCCATCGAACACACCGAGGAGCAAGGGATGACCTCCAAACGCTCTGCAGTTGGCATCGAGCCACCAAGCCGAGGAAAACGGAGAACCCCATGGTTGCAGAGCCAACCAATCGTCCCAGCGGTCCCATTCTGTCTGCTTCACCTCCCGCACAGTCAAGTCAGTCATACCCCTGTTTGCCTCCTCACATCCTCAGGCACCGCACCCACACGTAGTACGAACCATCGTCGATAGATGCGCAGACTCGTGACGCAGGACACTGCTGCGAAGCCGACTTTCGCTGAACTGCGCTGGGAAGCATAGTTTGTCACCTCCATGTCTGTCAAGAATCCCTGAACAGACCATGCCGACTGCACCAATGCTCTACGTTGCTGACGCAGTATCTCACTTTGGTAATCATCCTCAGTGCCTCCTCAAGACAGCCTTGAGCTGCGACAGACGCATGTGCACCGGGAACGCTGCCTTGAACCATAGGGGTTCTCTCGAGATTGCGAAACGCGTTGTGAGAGTACCTCCGAACTCAAGCTTGAAATCCGACACGCCGGGAACGTCGGCTCCACACAAATCGAAGTACTCATACCCCCTAGCCTGCAGTTCCTTTAGCAGGAAAACGTACATCGCTACAGATGCACCTTTGGTCAGACCGATTGCAGAGGTGCCCGCCCAGATGGCATAGACGACCCGCGTACCGTGCGCCATGACGAAGCCTGCACTCAGAGGAACATCGTCCGCGCCACGCACGACAGTCTGCATGCCATGGGCACCAGTAGCTTCTACCAAGGTACGAAGCTGCTCTCTGGTTAGACTCTCCTCGTGTCCGTGCCGCTTCATTGCCAGCTGCATGAGGTTGTAGAGGACATCTGCGTCAGGCGGCTCGACGCGTGCCGTGACCTCCGCGCGTTGGGCTTTCCTCATTTGC
>Ga0209429_10002318_pt1 | contig 11333 bp, 7 predicted proteins | sample BarGraNGADG00212_3_FD_184493 | JGI IMG/M metagenome (GOLD analysis project Ga0209429, IMG submission 184493) | Arctic peat soil microbial communities from Barrow, Alaska - Barrow Graham LP Ref core NGADG0004-212 (SPAdes) (version 2) | ecosystem: Environmental > Terrestrial > Soil > Wetlands >... | reverse complement strand
ATTCATCTGGGCGAACTTCTTCGGAGCGTAGAGGAAGGCCCGCGTGTGCTTCGGCGTCGCCTGGAAATCCGGCGCGGGCAGTTGGTAAAGCTCGATTTCGGCGATGACCTTGTCGATGCCGGTGCCGCGTTCCTCGCAGATGTTCAAGCGCCGCATCATCCCGGCCAACGCCTCGTTCCGCGATTGCGGCGGCTCGTCAATGAACCGCAGCGGGTCAATCAATGGCGGCCCCGGATTCGTGATCTCGATCCGATCCGTAAAAATCTCCACCATCGGTCCGGTGCCGGTCATCGAGAAATCCTGGTGAATCAGCGCGTTGGCCACCAACTCGCGCACCGCGATCTTTGGATACATCCGCACCTCGCGGCGCAGCGCCCCGCCAATCTCCTCGCTGCTTGGAAGTTGGTCGTTGATGTAGTCCACCAGCGCCTCGAAACTGGCCGCGTATCCCTTGGTCTCGACGTGCTCCTTGATGGTCGCCAGCCGGTCGGACGCCTTGTATTGAATGACGCGCAGGGCTTTCCGGGCCAATCCCTCAAACTGGTTCAAGCTCTTCGCGAACAGAATCCCGCCCAGGTTCGTGATGTCGAAATGGTCGCCGCCTTTCAGCGCGATGAACCGCTCCGTGGCCAACCGCTCCAGGATGCCTGCGCGATTGGCGGGCAAGTTCAGCCCCGCCAATTCGAAATACTTCGGATAGTCCAGCCACGCCAGGACTTCGTCGCCGGTCGCGCCCGGTGCCGCGATGCCCTTCTCGAAACTCAGCCGCGAGAGCGCCTGCCAAAGTTCCTTTTCCTTGCCGGGATGGTCCTTGAGCTTCTTCTTGAGGCTGCCGACGCGAATCCACTCCGTCCCCTTGAACGCCACCGGCGAGCCGACCGCCGGTTGAACTTGCAGCAAGACCATCCGGAGTCCCTGATGCTGCCACTCGTGAAAGCGGAAATCCACACGCGGCGACAACAGGTGCGCCAGCCAGTTCTCCATTTCCTCGTTGCCAATCTTCTTCTGGCGTGGGTTCGCCGTCGTGCCCACGACCCGCTTGGTTACGTCCTCGAGGCCCCAGACGATATAGCCGGCATCGCGGCCAAGCAACGCCGCTGAGTTCGCCAGAGCGGAGATATATTCGCCGATTTCCTCCGGCGCGTCGTTGTTGTGCTTGAACTCGACCCATTCCGTTTCGGTGTGCAAGGCGAGCAACGATTTCAGTAGATGGTCCAGGTTCATACGAGTTCGTGCGCAGTGAACGGCTGGCCTTCGCGCAGATCTTCGCGCGGGGTAACGACTTTATACCAGGGCTTTAACATAAGGGAAAAGGGATATTACTGCTTCACGTATTTGATTCCGTAAGGCCCGATGAGGGTATCCCCGTCAATGGTGTATTCAATGAATACATTTTGAGCCATCATGATCTTCAGAGTGCTGCCGGAGATTTTATAGGTGGCCTCAGTGCCCATACCCATTTGTTTAATGGTCACTTTCCTGCCGGGACCAAATTCAAGCACACCTCTTTGACTGTCCATGACACTATTCATTTGTGCACTAAGTGCGGCCGGGAAAGAGGAGCCCTGCATTTTGGGCATTACATTCTCCATCTTGTAACTGCCCGAAAGTTGTTGGCCACACCCTATCAGCAGCGAGGCACACAGAATGGTTAATATGGTTTTCTTCATAAAGATATCATACATTTCGGCTATCGTGTTTGCTCGTATTCGCGTATCGCTCTGATAAGGATCGGCAGGCTTTTCCGTCGACGATAGTGGTTAGTAAAGTCGGCATAGATCTTGCCTTTAAGGAAACCAGGAAGGACACAGTTATTGAGCAAAACTGGAATAACCTTCAATCTTCTGTTTTCTATTTCCTGTGTTGTTGCAATCTCGATCTCCTTGTTGACCCAAGGCGAGTTGATGGACGCTGGTGATATAATTGCGACCACCACAGTCACGGCATCGAGGGCAGATCGAAGCTTTTCAATCAACGAATCACCGGGGCGTAACTCTGCTTCATCAATCCAGACTTTGATGCGTTTGGATGTGAGTTTCGCCGCGAGAGACCTGACGAACCGCTTATCGGCATGACTATGGCTGAGAAAAACGCGAGGAACTGGTTTCGATTGTTGCACGAGGAATCCAACGTGGTCGATATCCCACCTTACTTCTTGATCAATCCTCACCGTTACCTTTTGATGAGCCACGTGTTTTCTCAAATTGTCGGAACGAATAGGCCACGCGTAAAGCGTTTGGCATTCAGAGAATGGGGGTAGTTGAGGAATTGTTCTGGGGAGTGGCACTCTGTGAAAATAGTCAGAATGTCCTGATGGGCAAATACGTAGGGCAAATCCGTCGACTTGTTTGCCATTAACCAGAACATCCACGCGCTTATCGTAATCTCGTGAATGGACTCCGCCAAAGCGGCGCAAACATCCGATGACCAGAAACCCATTCTGGAAGGATGCTATTGCACGGCGATTCATCGGAACCATCCATGAGACTCGTGACTCAGTTGGCGATTCAAACCCGGGGGGTGTTACTGACCTTCCTACGACGACTGTTGTATTTCCAGAAAACCAATAGCGGGGCACTGGTGGTGGTGCGCAGTTGGTGACCGCGGCTCCAGATTCTGGGCGAAAGTTAGCTCCCGGCACGCAGAAAATCTTCCATGAGGATAAAATACTGTAGGGAGGAGTCATAAATTTCAGAATCCTAATCCTTTCTTTCTGGCCAATACCCCATCCACCCAGCGTTTTTCATCGGTATGAGAAGGATAGAGGGCGGAGAGGGCCTGGGCGAGACGCCAGAAGCGCTGGTCGTTGCCGGCACCGTCTTCAACCAGGAAGCGCTTCAGGGCTTCGCTGCGGCCGGCGGCGAAGAGGATCATGCTCTGGTGGACACGGTCCAGGACAGTCTTGCCGATGCTTTCGACCTTCGTCTCGCCGAAGGAGGCTTGGGTATCCTCGTCGGGTTGAAGGGTCTTAAACATATCCATCTGCGGGTCGCGCTTGCGGCGGACGGGGGCGGCCTTGCCCTCGTCTTTGCCGAAGAGGGTGCGGGCACGCTCGGCCACCGGGACGAGGCGGGCGGTTTCACCGGACACTTCAACCAGGCTGCCCAAGTCCTCCAGGTGTGCGCCGAGTCCTTGCGCGATTTTGCGCGCGGCGTCGTATTCGAGGACGAAGCCGGTGGTCTTGGGCTTCTTCGAGCCGCCTTCGGATTCGTCGTCCGCTTCTTCCTCCTCGGCGCTCTTGCCGTTGGCGGCGTCGGTTTTGCCGGCGTTCACCGTCCATAGCCACATGGCGGTGAGGCGGGCATCTTCCTCGAAGCCGGTGGCGTCCGCGCCCGTGAAAATCATCGTGAGGGCTTCCTTGGCGACGGCGGCCCAGACCTGCTCCAGGTATTCCTTGAGCGAGACGGCCTCGCCGCTGGCCTTCTCCACGCGCGAATAGCGGGAGAAGATTTCCAGGGCCGGGCCGAGACAAGCGAAGATGGCGTCCGCGCCCACGACGCCTTCCTCGGCCAGGCGCGGCATCCATTCGTGGATGCGGCGAGGCAATTCGGTCAGTACGTCGCGCCAGTCGCCGACTTCATCGGTGCGGACGGAGCCGTCCGGGTTCTCGCGCGGGCGGCAAACCAGATGGACGGAGGAGGCGAGCCGCGCTTGGCCCTGTGCTGAAACGCGAGCTTCCATTTCAGTGTCAATCGGCCAAGAACCCGTGATAATCCAACCCGCGTCAACAACGGCCTTCAAAATGGCTTCCCAGCTTGCCGTCGTCTTGCTGGCGAACACAACTGTTGCCACACCGTCAGGCCGAAGCACGCGGCGACCTTCGCTGAAGGCTTTTGTCAGCTCACGTTCGTAAAACGCGATGTCGTGTGTCGAGTTGCTCAACTCGTGCGGACGGTCAACCACTATCTCGGGGTCTTTTGGTACGCACGGTTGCGAAAGCAATTCGGTGTGATGCCCGACCAAGTTGCGCCTCAACCAAACGTAGAAAAAGTCGGAAAGGTAAGCGTAGGGCACCGAATCGTAGTATGGTGGGTCTGTGATGAACGCGTTCGCAGAATCGTCTGGTAATGGGTGTTGGGTTGCCGAAGCTGCTTCGGAGTGACCATCGCCGCCAACCGATAGCGCGCCGTGGCGGAGAACCTTTTCCAACCACTCAACCTCCGAGGCAATGTCGCCTGTGACTTTGCCGAGAACGCTCGCTTCACAGAAGTCCCAAAGCATTGGCAGCGCTTGCCGCCCGAACGTGTTTCCACCCATATATTCTGCGGACGCCTTCCATCGGCACAAAGAGCTAGCCTTGTCAGCCATCTTGTCTGTCAGGAATGCCAAACAGGTCTGCACAGGTGCAACCAGGCCCGCTTCACCCGTCGATGCAAGGCGCGCTCCGACGCTACAAACGAGTTTCGTTAGAGTGACGAGGGTAAGAGCTTGGCGCGGTGTAAAGTAGTCGCCCCACGAATCCAGGCCGTAAATCATTGCCCAAGTGTGGCGTATTCCACGCACATCAAGTTTCTCATTGGGCACTATTGATGTCGCTCCAGACGACAGCTTGCTTTGACGCTCAAGCTCCATCACTGCCATTTGGTTTGCTTTCGAGTCATGTACTGCGGGAAGCCTGTAGAATCTTCCCTGTTCGTCGGATCGAGTCGTTACAACACAGAACAAACGCGCGTCGATGGATCCGCCGCGCCGTGCCTTGAGTTGTACGCGCACGCGCGCTACCGGGGTCGTGAAGCCGCAGCAGGGGCAGGTGGCGGAGCCGCGTTTGACCGTGCCGTCAGCACGAAAGTCAGAAGGGAGAAGGGAAAAGGTAGAATCAGTTTGAGAAATCCATACGTCCCGCTGTTTGACGATGATGTCAAAATCAACGCGTTTAGCCTGGGGATTGGGGATCAGGCGCAGGGCCACGGAGCGGTTGGCCTTCTTGGCCAGCCAGAGCGATCGGATGAGCGGCACTTCCGCGCCGCAGCCGGGGCCTTCGCATTGGACGGTGCGCGCCCAGAGATAAGCGATGGGCGTCGCGCCATCGGGGTCTTTGGGATAGAACTCAGCCAGTTCCTTTTCGGCTTCGCGCTTAATCCACTCGCCCCATTTGCGGACTTCATCGGCGAGGCGCTGGCCGTATTTGGGAATGTATTCGAGGAGGACTTTATTGAGCAGCACCGGCACGGGGTTAAGGTCGCTGGCAAAGGCGTCCGCGCCCACGCGCAGGGCTTCGAGCGGGATGGAGCCGCCGCCGCAAAACGGGTCCACGACCAGTGGGCGGGTGCCGGGGGCGCCGCCCAGCGCCTCGTGCGCGGCCTGGGTGAGGGCGCGGCTGGTTTCGAGATATTCTTTGACGGTGGAATTGTCCCAGTTGGCGAAGTCGGCGATGAAATCCAAAAGCAGCGTCCGGAGTTGGACAGGATTTACAGGATGAACAGGATTCTGACGGATTTTTTCAAAGTGGGGACGGCTTTCGGCGCTCAAAAGCTGCTGGCGCTCGTGGGTTGTCCATTCCCGCATCAGTTTCTCCGCCACCACCTTGAAAGCTGCGGGGCAGAGGTCGTCTGCCGGGTCAGGCCAGAGCGCGGCGCAAATGACCGCCCGACACGCCGCCAGCGGACGCCGCGCCCACCAGATATGCAGCGTGGAGATGTGCCCGTGCCGGATAGATTTCTCGCGCCGGGAATGTGCGGAGATGCGCTTGATAGGCAGGTCAACTTCGATGAGGCGTTTGGGGTAGGTGGACATCAAAGAGCGTGTTCGAGTTCTTTGGCGAGCCAGCCGATGAAGTTCTTGATCTTCACCTGTTGACCTGGATAGAGGGCAAACTGCGTGATGCGGTCGTGGCTGCGCGCGAGACTGAGGATGCTAGAATTGTCGCTGTTGGATGCGATGGTCTTCGCGCGAGCATGAAACTCCGTGGATAAACCGAGGAATTCACGACCGATCCGCAGCGGAAGCGATTTGCCGTAGCATTTGCATTCACAGAGAAAGCGGACTTTGGACCCATTCGGGTCAACACCTTGGGATCGGCAATTGTCGGCGTGGGTTCGATCCAAGATGCAAATGTCAAGTTCGTGCAGAACCTTAGACGTGCCGGCAACACGAAGGTCCGTGTGGATCTCGTATAGGCGGTTTTGATACCTGGCGAGAATGAAGCCCACGTCCACGGGGTTGTTGTAAATCTGTCCGGGAGCACGGCGCAGGTTGAGGGTGGTCGAAGGGCGACCACGGCCATTGTAAACCTGCATGGTGGCACCGACGTCCCTGAGCGCACGGATTACGCAACTCAGCACGAAGCCTTCGAATAGACGGTCCGCACCCGCTCTGGACAGAAAGATGGGAGCACTGGCACCGATGGAGGTGAGCGCCGACTGGAGTTCAGTACGCAGTTGAGCGTTCATTTCGTCGCGGGTGCCTCCTCGCCGAATCTTTTTTCGAAATCCTCAACCCCGTGTGGCCACAGCTTGCTCAAGACACGCTGGAGGGCGGGCAACGCTTCATTCCGGTAGTCAGGACCGAAATCATGAAAAGGTTCTTCGCCATCCCCCGCGATTCCGAGAGTAGCAGCAAAACCCTCCTCGCCTACCGGCGTGGGGTTGTTGAGCACGGGCATTTCCTCGCCAAGATGAACCGCGGTGAAAGTATCCGGATTTGCGAAGTTGATCCGCGCCGCCTTCCAAGCCTCAGGCATCACGATAAAGTACTGTGCGAGCGTCTCGACAATCAGCGCCATTTCCTCTTCGGGGCTGAACGGCTCAATTGCAGTGGCCCTGGTCGCTCGCGTCATGCCTGGTTCGCAGAAATCCTTGGCCGTCTGCCGCCCAAGGGCAATGGATTCGACGAGTTCATCGGCAATCCAGCCGAGGCGCACTTCCCTGAGGATCTTCACTATCTCAAGCGCAGCGTCATTCATAAATCACGTCTTTTGCTGGCGGAGAGCTTCGATGGGCCTATCAGTAGATTCCCCGAAAAAATTGATGGACTGTCGAGGATATCCACTGCCCCCGAGGGGCATCGGTCGATTCCGGTCGCTGACGCTGTGTCGGAGATGGCCAATTCGTGGCTCTTTGGCGCCGGAGCGAATCGGAAGGTTTTCCCGAAACATCGGAAGATTATCGGAAGATTCCGCCGGGCGGCGGCGTTGATGGATTCCGGCGAAAGGTTGATGGATAATTGATAGATTCGACGCACGGTGGTTTACGATTTCGTGAAATCGGTTGACGATTTGTTGACGATTAGTCAACGAGGGCAGCCGGCTGTTTGCCGATCTGCAGAGACATCGGCAAATATCGGCGAAACATCGGTCGATTATCGGTCGGTTTTTCATCGGTCGGTCGAGTTTACGATTACGGAAAAACGCTTTACGATTGCTTAACGATTGGGCTCGTCTTCAGCCTGTATCGGGTCATGCGCCTGCAGGCAGGTTGATGTTGCAGCGGGCAGCGATCTGCCTGGCCAGTTGTTCGTAGTCTTTATAGACTTGAAGGGCGGCGGTGGCGTGGCTTCCCATTGCACCGTCGGCTGTCTTCAGGTGAAACATGGGTTTGCGGGCTTCCTGTGCGAGCGGCATTAGGCTGCGATAGTTCTTCAGCATAGCAAGGCAGTAAGGATCATTATTGACATGCACTCCCGGTTCTGGCGGGCTAGCCAACACCGATTCCCGATATTGGCCCGGAATGCGGTCCATCCAGCGGGCATAGGCTTTGACGGGTCGATCCAGGCGGACGGCATGCTGCTGAACGATGTAGCCCGCCGGTTTTGTTTGGGCGGGCGGGAGGCTAAAGTTACCACCGGGAAATTTATTCAGTTTTTCCTGCCAGTCCTGTCGCCAGGAGCGCAAGCGCGGCCCTAAGTTTCTCAAGCCTTGAAGGGAGAATAGGTCAGGTGCCAAGGGAATGACAACATGGTCTGAGGCAATCAGCGCCGCACGGTTGATGGCCCCCAAGTTGGGACCGACATCGACCAGGATAAGTCCGGCGTTGACTTGGGTTGCGGCCATTTGCATCACTCGCCAGAACGCACTGGTGACGCGGAAGGCCCGGATGTCGCCATTCGAGCATTTCGGCCATGTTTCAGAAAGTTGATCTTCAAAGGTCGAGAGCAGTAGGTCTCCTGGGATGAGCCAAAGGGTCTCCCCTGCGCGATAAAGCTCCGGAGATTGGATATCATCAATTGGCAGGTCCGGCTGCGGGATCTGGTGGGCATCACTCGCGTGATAAAGTTCCGGGAGTTGGATATCGCCGTAACCTTCAATCAGGGGGCGCAGCGCTTCATGTATGGTGGCCGGCGGCGCATCACTGTTGCGTTCAAAAAGGTCTTCGAAGTCATCTTCGGTTAAAAAAGCGGAACTGAGGTTGGCTTGTGGGTCCAGGTCGACCGCCAAAATGCGCATGCCCAAGTCGGAGAACATCCAGGACAGGTGGTAAACGAGCGAGGTTTTGCCGACACCGCCCTTGTTGTTAAAGAAAGTCAGGACTGGAACACTCATACGACCTTTTTGATTTCAACGTGAACAAACGTGTCCTCGACCGTGAATTTGGCCGGAGGATTCCCGTTCTTGCGCAGCGACTCCTGCGCGAGCTGAATGCCGACCCCAAAGCGCTGGACGTAACCCAACACCTTCATGGCTTCGGCCAGATGCGGGTTTCGGTAGTCAGTCACACCGGGTTTGCCAAAATTCTGCTTGGTGACCTGGCCAAAGGGACCGCCGGGGTTTTGAATCTCTATCCGGTCGTTGAACCAAGTCACCCGGACTGGCGCGTTGGTGGATTCGTAAGGGCGATGCATCACTGCGTTCCGGGCAAATTGTTGGAGGGCCACGAGCGGGTAGTCAGGCTTGCGGATTTCCACGGGGCCAGCCGTCAAGTCAACGGCGGTTTGAATGTGGGCCTCCAGCTTTTGGTCCAGGCAACTAATAACCTGGCTCATGGGGCCGTCGATGTCTTCCGCATCCTTGATGGGATCTGTCAGGTTTACCCCGTCAATGCGCAAAAACTGAATATAGGCGCAGGCGATTAAGTCGCGCGTTCTTTTGCCAATGACTAGGCAACCGGCGACCGTGGGGACCGGTTGGTCCACGCCCTGTATCATGCGGCAGGCCGCGAGGCGTTCTTCATAAGAGCGCTCGTTCTTTTCCAATATATCGGGCGCGAATGCGCTCGGAAGATACTCCTCCTCAAAGAATCGTCGGTTCAAATCCTCGAGTTTGGCATGTTGAAGCGGATGAAGGTCAAACGGCAAATCCCGATGGCGGCGTCTTTCATTCAGGATTCGCTCATCTTGCGCCGAAGCGATCGATCGCCGGGGACCGGTTCGCACCCAAACACGTCCCTTGTATTTCACTGGGGGCGCGTCAGAGGGATGGACAATAATCACCGCCAGGTCGCATCCAGAGAGGATGCGCTTTTCCACAAACATACTTGGCAAGGGGAGAATATTGCCATCGGTTTTCATGTCGGCCAGTGTGAGCAACAATTGGTCAGTCACAGGCAGATCGGCGCAAGATCCATCATCCTTCGCCCCGATAAAAAGCACGCCTGGCTGGCGGCTGTCATCGAGATCGTTGGCGAAAGCGCAGATGGCTTGGCGGACTTTGTTCTCATCGCTGAAGGATCCCTTGCGCTCAACGCGAGGTGATTCCAAATCTTTGAGCAACACTTCGAGTTCGTAGTCAGTCATACAATCAACTGGTTCGATATTCCGGCACTTCTTCGCGCAATTCAACCGGATGTTTCAGGGAATCCTGCCGCAACCGGTATTGTTCGATCTTCGTGACGGGCTGCCAGTCGAGCGTGGATGGATCGCGGAGGATATTCAGCGTCGGCTGCGTGGCGCAGTGGAAGACGACGTACAGCCAGTAGTCCTGGCGGAGGCGCTTGGCGGTGTTGTACTCGTTCGAGGTTAGGGCGATTTCGCCGGTGTCTGAACGTCCTTTGACCTCAATGAAACGGACGTCGATCGCAGTTTTTGGGTCCTCCGGGTGAAGCTTGCGGGAGATCAGATCAAACCCACGGTTCTCGGTCTCGACGCTTTCGACCACGCGGCCTTCGGCCTCCTCGTGCTTAATGACGAACTGGACGGCGAATTTTTCAATAACTGGATCGCTGACCATGGGGGCGATGGCCGGGGACAGGCGGTCCGGGTGTGGCAGCACCCAAGCACGGGCGACGTGCTGGATGTCCCCGATCATGCATTCGCGCTCGCGCTCAAGCTCAGCCCGGCGGTGCTCCAAGCGGCCGTTAAGTTCGTCAATGCGATCCTCGGTCTGCTTGATGTTGGCCGCCAACGGCTGGGAAGTGTCCCCGCGCTGCTGCATCTCGAACAACTCGGCCAAACGCATGTTCTGGCGGTGGATCAGTTCATTCAGGCTGATTTCGAGGTGGGTGGCGATGGTCTGCGTCTCTCTGGCGCGCTCGGTTGTGACTTCTGCGAGCATGGGGTTCAGCGCCGTCTGAATCAGGAACTGCTCGGCGGCCTGCCTGTCCGGCACGCTGGCGGTGTTCTGAGGGGCCGCAGCAGTCTTTGGAGCGAGGGCCAGGTCGAGCAGAACGGTCGGCTGTTTGACGCTCATTTCGCCGGTTTGCTCGGTCTGAACGGCGAAAAGGCGGCGGTGGAGCTGGTGGTCGCGGCCGTCTTTCACTGAGGCAGCGAAGAAATCGAGGCGGTAGGGGGCTTTGGATTGCAGGTCGTAAAACATGCTGCCGCGCTGAAGGTCGGGGGCGGCGTTCTCCAGCAGGTCCTCGCGGACGGCCTCGAACAGCGGGTGGCCGGGCGTAACCCACTCGAGGGTCGGGTCTTTGGGCAGGAGTTGCTTGTCAAAGACGATGTTCTTGTATTCACGGCCGAGTTTGCCGAAGCGCGGTTCCAGCAGCTCGCCGATGGGCCAGAGCTGGCGGGGAACGCGGCCGATGCGGTAGATTTTGGAACCGTCCTTGGTTTCCTTGGGCTGGATGCCGGACGTTGGGGCAGCCTGGATGAAGAAATCCTCGATAATCTCGGGCACAAGGCGGCGTTCCTTCGCCTCGGCGGACTTGCCGATGATGGCAGAGAGGTTGAGCTCCTTCTTGGCGAGAAGCTCCAGCGTGCATTTGGTGATGTGCTCGAAACGGCTGATGTCCACCTGCTCGACGATGCGCTGCTTGATAATCTCCTCGGTCATCTGGTTATGGGCGTACATGTCGCGAATCATTTTTTCCAAAAGGTTCGCGGGGAACACGTCACCCAGGACGTTGAACACCTTGCCGGTGCGGCCGGGGTCGAGGTCCTTTTCGATGGCTTGGATGCGCTCAAACAGTTTTTGGAGGACCCGGCCTTCGCGGGTGTTGGTGGAAACGAAGTTGAAGATG
>Ga0209429_10002317_pt1 | contig 11336 bp, 12 predicted proteins | sample BarGraNGADG00212_3_FD_184493 | JGI IMG/M metagenome (GOLD analysis project Ga0209429, IMG submission 184493) | Arctic peat soil microbial communities from Barrow, Alaska - Barrow Graham LP Ref core NGADG0004-212 (SPAdes) (version 2) | ecosystem: Environmental > Terrestrial > Soil > Wetlands >... | reverse complement strand
CCAACATACGAAAAATGCAAATGGTCTGCACAAACTGCGGCAATGTTCGGTACTTGTATCTGGATGAGAATTTGCCTGTTATGCGGCGTACTGCGATCCAGAGCCTTTTGTGTAAAAAATGCAACAGGAAAAGAAAGCACATGGAAAAGGGGGTCTACAGCGAGAAAAAGGTGCAAGAAATGCGCAAGGACTTGTACTTAACATATGCTGAGCAACTGGATATAGATTGCAGTGAAATTATTATTAACCATGTGCACTCCGCAAAAAACATCTATATAAAGTGCACGCTGGAGAATGGTTTGTACTTCATTTTCCGACATTCCGGGGATGCAGCGGAATGGATTCTGATGAACCATCTAGCTGAGGATGAAAGCAAAGCAAATATTGCAAGAAGAATTGGGGCAACCCTAAAAAGACACATTCAGACTTTTGACGGACTATCCTTTTCTTCAACATTTCTGATTCTGAACGGAAAATATTGTGATGAACCGACAGGCTATTGTCACCTTAAGGGATGCTATTTGTCAGACACAGATCAAAAAGATAGGCAGTGTTTATTCAAGAAGTGCACGAGTTTTGAAGAAATCTAAAATTGTATTTTATTGTTACAACAATGGTTGACCACAACAAATTGAACGTTACGTTCATTGAAAGTAACCCCAGGGAACAATCCTAGAATGTTGAATCGATCAAGGCGAAGCGAGTAGAAAATATCATCTTCATTAATCAGGAAATTGTAAATGTAATTGTACTTTGTTTTTTGAAAAAGTATTTGTAGTCATTTCATAGCATTTTGGAAATCAGTTTTCATGAAAATACGATTACAAAAAACAATGATATATTGAGATAATTATTTCAAGGAAGGTAAATGATGAATAAGCTTAAAAATTAATTACCTTGGATTTTTCTCCATTGGTTGCATACGAAATACGTTATCTTTAACCCTATACTTTCCATGTCGTTCACTTAAAGCACTTGCCACAGGCATTACCCCCAACTCTTTCATCGACACAAATGAATTATCTCCGATGATGATGTGATCTATAATCTGGATCTCGAGCCCTGCAAGAGATTCGGCAAATTTCTTAGTGGTCTCAATGTCATCGCGACTGGGCTTTGAATTACCTGATGGGTGATTGTGTGCCAGGATGACCGACTTTGCGTTGTAGAGAATGGCGCCTTTGGCAAGTTTTCGCGTTGAGGTGACGGCAGAATCAAGCGTACCTTCACCGAGTGTAAGTTGTTTGATAACGTTATTTCGTGTATCAAGAAGTAGCCCCACAGCGATTTCATATTCCCGATTGGCAAGTGTTGGCCGCAGGTATGCTGCGGCATCGGAAGGACCACAGATCTGATACTTTTTCTCAAAATGATCCAGTGTTGTGTAGAGACTTCTGAATTCCTGCAGGGTTTGGATCCGGCTGAGCTGCGAGATGGTCGGGGAGAGAAGTGCAGGATTTATAAGTATCTGCCGAATGTTGTTTTCTTCAAGTGCGGCTTCAAGCTTTTCTTTGGGGATCTTGGTGATCTGAAGGAAAAGATCAGCCAGCCGACGTTCATCTTCACGCATTGGCATTGTGGCTCACCTCCTCATAATTCAACACATAGGCCTGCAGGTCGTTGAGCTTTTCTTTGAGCTCCGGATTCAATTCAGTAGCATCGATTTTGGCGAAAAATCCACTGACTCCATATTTGGCAAGGTAGCAATAGATGTCATATTCCTCTTCGCCGGTCAGTTCGTGAGTGAGGGCAGCCAGAAGAAGATACTGTTTTTTCATAGGGGATTCTTTCTTGCTTTTCATGAGATTTGCCTCCTTCAATGTTTAAATCACGTCACGCTTTTTCTTGCCGGTGGATGGATCGTTTTTGATGCCGTCTAGATGAACGATTGGGATGGAAAGTCGCTTAGCCTCGTTGATTTCGGTCAGCATGCTGTCGGTTTTTTCCTTGCTGCAGACAATCAGGATGCGGCATTTTTTCAAATGGTTAAGGCCCATCTGTGTTCCGGCTTTTCGCTCGTCAACAATGTTGTTTTCTAGAAAGGCCGAATAGAAAAGATGCGGAAGGAATGGCTCGTATCCGGCATCAAAAATTTTGCGCGCATATTGTTTGTCTTGGAGCAGTCGGGCAGAGGCATCGCCCTTCATTGGAGAACATACATAGGCAAGAGGTCGTTCATACATAATCGGATCCTCCTATTTTTATCGAGAGAGAAAATGGGAATAAGAGTTCATACTTTTTGCAGGTGGAGATGTGGATCGGGACCCGTTCTTACATAAATATTCGTTGTAGTCTTTTCCGGTTGGCGGGGGTGCATCCTGCACCTGAAATCCAGTAGATGTCAGATTGTCTCTGAAGAGCTTGGCTGCAGATCGGCCTGGCTCGTCATTATCAAGACACAATATGATGAGCCTGATCTCAGGGTGATCTTTGAGGTACTGATCCATTGCCAGGGGTGCAAGACCGCCAAGACTGATTCGATGAACCTGCTGCCAGTCCTTTCCGGCCAACTGATCAATGGTTGCGTGGGATAAAAGATCGATAGCTCCCTCGAAAACAAAAAGCCTGTCAGATGTTGATCTGGCAGGCAAAGAGAAGGTGTATCGCTTATTGCTTTTTGAGGCGTCTCTTCGAAAATGACTGTCAGGGCTGATGCCTCGCTGCGTTGCATGTCGGGGAATTTCCTGCGGATCACAGCCCACAAAAACAGCGTTATGGTAGCGGGCACTTTCGTACAGCAAATCGTGATCAATGCAGTAATCACGGATTTCTTGACTGATCCCGCGTTTCCGTAGATATGATTCGACTAGGCGGGTATTAGCATTCCTTTCGGGAAGAGCGAAGTCTGCTTTGTCGGGCACCGAGATCGACTCATGAGCAACGGTTTTGGGAGTCGGCGCTACTCGCTCCTGATACCGGATTCCGGTCAAGTGTATGACAGCATCCGTGAAACGCATGCCCTTCACATGAATCAGATAATCCAGTGCATTTTTCCCGCCGATTCCTTTGGAAAACCAGTGCCACTTGCCATTGGAGATTTTGAGACTGTCGTGTGTACGTGTGGTATATTCCTGGCCGCCAATATGAACCAGTTCGTCCGGCTCATATCTCTCGAGATAGGCAAGCAGATCCATTTGTTTGGCTTCTTGAATTACGTCTTTTGATAGAATGGGGATCACCTTCCTTCATGGTTCGAATGTCTTAGCGTTCCGGATAATCTTTCTTTGGTTTCACGGGATCTGCTTTGGACCGGTACATAGATCCCATATACATCTCGATGGGTCGAAACATCGCCTTGTATTTCTTCATCTGTTCATTGGAGAGAGACGAGAAACTAGCGTTTCGATCATCGATTCCGCACACAATGAAGTTGCCTGCGATGATGTCCTGGCCAACCTGTCGATTAAGCGGCAGACCGATCAATTTTCCCTCTTCATTGCAAATAAGTGCGACTGTGTCTTCGAAAGGATATATTGCCTCGATCAATCCATCAACAATTTTCTGCTTGGCCTCCAGAGTATTTGGAATCACGGTTTCCTGCGGCGATTCCAGGGGTTTTACAATAAGCACACGGATCTGTTTCTCAGGAAGCGGCGTTACTTCGAATCTCCCCGCAAGATATTCGCTGATCGTAGCGCAGGACATATCGTCTATGCGGAAATCATCAGGGCTGATGGATCTGCATGGAGAATTCATTACGGCATTTGCCGTGGGTATTTGACCATTTGTCAGATCAATAGTATCTTTTGACATAACAGTCCCATAAAAATGATTCTGGACATGATCCTCAATATGTGAGGGCGTTGAGACATCGTGTTCGTCATACTGAAGTTCATAAACGTGGATGTTATCGGGAAGATTCTCGCGGCTAATACGTTCATCCGAGAAAAGAACCGGCTGGTCGAAAATTACGGCAAGGTCAAAGGAACTCTGGACAGAAATATGCATGGGGTACCTCCTAGAAAAATTATTTGTAATGAAATTCGAATTTTACTCACAACAGGCAAATAGAGCTTGGACATATTTTTCTTCAAACAAAAACCCGGCATTTCTTTGTAGATACTTCAGGGTTTTAGGAACAGACACGGCATCTTTATAGGATCGTTGACTGGTCATCGCATCAAAAACATCAGCAATGGCTGTAACACATACGACAGGACTGAGATCCTTCCCCGTTTTGCCAAAATATCCACTGCCATCCAATCGTTCATGATGAAGCAGGGCGACATCGGCAATAAGTTCGAAATGGAGTGGTTTTAGGGATCTTATAAAATCATGACCATACTTCACATGCTCTCGAACCCATTGGTATTCGTTTTCTGTTAACGGACCGGGCTTTAAAAGAATGTGTGATGGAAGGAAGATTTTGCCAACGTCGTGATAGAAGGCAGCATCACCGATCAAAGTTGAAATTTTAGAGATATCTTTGATACAATGTGGGAAACAGAAGTACTAACCAAAATATGGGGCAGGCCAAAGTTATGATTAGAAAGTGAAAACAATTAGGAGGTTGATGAAATTGGAACACTCAAATGATTTAGATCAAGGGAATAAAAATGAGTTTTCGGGTAGTATTTCTAATAATATTAATGATCTAATGAATAAATATAAAATTACCGGTCTTAGTATTTCTGTTGTTAAGGATAATAACATAATATGGTCAAATGGATTTGGTTACAGCGACAAAGAAAACAGACAAAATGCCACAGAACACACAAAATATTTAATTGGTTCGATGACTAAATTGTTCACCGGCACCGCAATTATGCAGCTTGCTGAAATTGGCAGGATAGAGCTTGATAGTCCTGTTACCGATTATCTGACTGAGTTTAAAATTAAAAGTAGAAGCGGCAGTGAATCAATTATTACGGTGAGGAATTTACTTACCCATCATTCCGGTCTGCCCTGCGATAATTTTGATAAGTTTTATAATGAATTTCCGGACAATACGAATAACACATTTCGCAAGGCATTAGATTACATTAACAATAATTATAGTTCATATGAACCGAATTATATTTGGTCGTATTCGAACTTAGGCTATTCTTTATTGGGAATGATCATTGAAAAGGTCAGTGGACAGGATTATTGTGAATATATTAAAGAGAATATCCTTAAACCGCTTGATATGACTGAATCCGGCACAATTTTAGATGCAGATATGGTTAGTGCATTAGCAAAAACTTATGCAAATAATAAGTTTGAACCTGAAGGGTTTTTGCGGGACTTACCTGCGGGCTGTGTTATATCAACAGCTTCTGATATGGCTAAATTTGTTGGTATGGTACTAAATTATGGCAAATATAATGACAATGTTATAAGTGAAAAATCAATTAAAGAGATGTTAACCTGCCAAAACCCTGCGTTCAGTTTGGATTTAGGCTTTAAAATGGGATTATCCTGGATGTTAGAATGGTCAGGTTATGATTATGCAGGAAAGGTAGCTTGGCACGACGGCAGTTCGGAACATTATAATGGACTTACTATTGTATTGCCTGACCAAAAACTGGGAATCGTTTTGCTTTCAAATTCATCTGCTGCTTTGCCTGTTTTTCTTCGAAAAGTTGCAAATATTGTTTTGAATGAAGTTTTATCCCAAAACGGTATTGTTGAACCATCTGATAATGATATAGATCATGCCCCAATACGGCAAGTTGACTCAAAGTTGATAGCAGGTACATATGCCGGACTAAATGGGCTTATAACCATAAAAAATGAGAAAAATGCACTTAAAATTAATATGTCAGGACTTAATCTGTTTCTCAAACCTGTTTATGATGACTGGTTTGAGCCAGAGCTCAAGTTGTTTGGGAAAATTAATATCAAATTAAAGCAGCTTAGCAAAATAAGAGTTGCCGTCAAAATTTTTGACGGTGAACAATTTCTGGCAATTGAACAAACGGTTGAAAACTTAAAATTTAAACAACTTGTCGCAAGGAAGCTTAAGGACAGTATGGATAATTTTGCCTGGGTGAATTATGTTGGAAAATATGAAGCAGTCGACCATAAAAACACTGTTACAAATGAAATAGTAGTCGGGTTGAAAAACGGCGTAATATATATAAATGCAGTTGCGAGAAAACTTGGAAGGCTCAAAATAATTCTTGATCCGATTTCTGACGATGAGGCAATTACTGTTGGAATGGGCCGGTTTTCGAGTGAAACCATAAAACATATGACAGAGAATTCATTTGATTGTATCGAATTATTCGGTCTAAAGTATAAAAAATGCGTTTGATTATGATTATTCAGTACTCGCTTTAGAGAAGTTATTTCCGGGGATATTTTGGAATTGAACGAATGTTTTTGAGAACGGACCCCGCGCTGCGGACGTTCTTTAGCTGAATATTGCGGTAAATCTCAAAAAACTTCTTGAAAAGGAACAGAAAAGGCTTAATGAACTCGCGGCTAAAGGACTTTCTTTAACAGACTACTCCTGGGCGCGCTATGTGTTTGAAGAGACGGATGCGGGTAAGTATATCTATCAGATTGAGCTTCTGGAGAAGAGTCCCCAAAACCCGGAAAGTGAAATATATCTGCGTTTCCTTGAAGAGTCCGGAGTGGAAGTCGCGGCCACATATATGAGATGGGCATTCCTGTGCAAAAGGGCGGCCGACGGACCCTTTGCAATCTACTCGGATTATGACACTAAGATCCGTTATCTGAACCGTCTGAAGAACTTCTGGACGGCCATCATTGCACTGGAACTCACGGCGGGTCTGCTTAATTTTGTTATAGGATTTGTTAATTTCTTCAGTAATGAGCGGCAGGAATATCGCGCCTGGTCCTGGCAAAATCTGGTCGCAGGCGCATTGTGCACGGGGATCGGCATTGTCTTCATTTTTACTTTACTTCGCCCTGTATATCTGCAGATCAGAAAACTCAAAAAAGAAAAAAGACTTTACGACTGAAAATGGATTATCGCATGAATTTCGCCGCAGACGGTCTGCCCCGGGAGGCGCATCCCGAGCGCTTGTCCGGGAGAATTGCGCCCAAAGAAGGAGAATCTATGAAAATAAATAAAAGATTATCGATTATTATGCTATCACTTTATGGATCAGGACAAATCATTCTTTCACTTTGCCACATTTTCAGGAATTCTTTGTCGGATTTTGCATTGCAAGAAAAGCAGGACACACCTATTATATATTCGTATATATTATTGTTGATTCGCAATTAAGTTTGCAACATAAAGTGCAAAACTGTTACAAAATCTGTAATATGAAACTGCTATTTGTATTCATTTTGTTATCTCCAGATTTTTGGCACAAAAACAGGCGCTAACTGTAGTGAAGCGGCAAAGCGATAAAATGAATTATTCCTTTCAATGGATGAAAAAGGTCCCAACGATGGTTGCAGCACAGGACAAGGCAATTACCGGTCCGAGTGGAATTTTCGTTTTCAGGCTTCTCTTCGCGAAGAACAGATAAATTGCGATCCCGAACAGGATGATGAGCATCAATCCTGCCGAGATCAGAGCAGCTGGAAGTCCTTGAAAAAGCCCGCAAACCAGCATTAATTTGGCATCTCCAGCTCCCATTTTGTTATTTAGCCAGGACAGAATAAAGGGAAACCCGATTATGAGGCCTGCCGGATAGTACCACCAAATTTGGCCGACCGCAGTGCATACGAAGACATTCAGTATTCCAACGATCAGCATCAGCAAAATGGCCCGATTAGGGATTTGTCGCTTTCTGATATCGCTGACACTGCACCAGCCAAGGAAAAGAATGAAAAAGACATCCGCGAGGATGCCCCAGATCATAAGCATTTCATGCATAAATCATCTCCTCACAACGGTGACTCGATCATACATGTCTCCGACAATATTTACGGAATTTGTCTGATAGGAATAGACTTGCCCGACCGGTGACCAGGCATAAAATGCCTGTGCCAGAATCGTGTAGGTTCCGTCTGGAATCCATAAAGGAGTAAAATGCAGTCTGGATCCAATACTTGAATAAGGACTTTCTGGGTATTGCCAGCTATTGATTTTATCTCCCGAATCTCCGGAGGCTATGCTCATCGCATCTGCAACTCTGAGGTAGGGTGGACTTCCGTACAATGTTTCTGGATAGAACAGCCAGACCATCTGCGTTCCGACCAACTTTTCAGGTCTGTCATAATTTGTGGTAACCGTGCTTGCTTCTGTAATACTGATTCCAAACCCGGACTCGATCTGATCAGGCTTGCCCTTTATCGCTATTCGCGAATCGGGATCAGCGGCAAATACAACCGTCAAGCGCATCCAATAATTTTTGAGTACATATTTTCCGTTTTCCAGTCGGTACTCCTGCCAAGTGTGATATGTGGAGGAAGAAGGGACAGTCAGTGCAGGTAGTTTTTTCCCGTTACTGATGAATGTCTGCTGTAACGACTCTGCGTCCGGATCCGGCACAGAGATTCGATTATCTTGTGAAACTGCACTCGTCTTGATCCGTTCGTTATTTGCTTCATTGCTTTCGCTGATCAGGTTGTCAGGATCTGCCTGTAATCGAATGGAATAGTTGCCGGACACAGACGGTACTTTGACTCGAAAAACAGCCAAATTGCTGGCATTTCCCGGAACCGGGATACTCTCTTCATAAACAAGAGGAGAAACGGATCCTGAAGAAGATGTTATTATCATTTTGATTTTTACGGACGGCACCGGCTGAGGCGATAAGTTACTGATTTTGGCAGAGATAACGACATCTTTTCCTGCATAATAGTTGGTGATGGTGTCATCTGTAATCGTCAGATCGGGCTTTACCGCATTCAAGTTGACGGTTATGCTGCGCGAATTATTGTTCTCATTGCTTTCCATGACAATGTTGGTGGCGTCTGCCAAAGCGGTGACAACAATGGTGCCTGCAGATAAATTATTGGGAGCGACAAACGTGTAAGTTAGAGAACTTGCTGCATTTGCCGCAAGAGAGGAGATCGTACGATCCTGTACGGATAGTCCTGCAGGGCTTAGGCGCAAAACAGAACTGCCAGCTGTTGTGTTTCCGATATTTTTTACTGTCGCTGTCACCGTCACGGTTTCGCCTGCTTCATATACGAGTTTATCAGTCGAAAGAGCGGTAACTGTCAGGTCCGGTTTTCCGGCTTTCACCGTTATAGTCCGAAACGCCTGATTATTTCCTTCGTCATATTCTTGAATTTCAAAACTGGCATCTGCATAAAAATCCAGCACAATAGCTGTATCAACTGGAAAATTGCTTGGAGCCGAAAACTGATATGTATAACTACCGGTAGCACCGGCTCCCAAAGATCCCCATCGCACCCAGTTCATTTCGCCCAAGGTGTCAGAACGAAGACGTACGTTAAAGGCTCCACTGCCGGCAGTGGACTGATTTAAAACAGTGGCGTTTACGGTAACCGTTTCGCCTGGTTCATAGACGCTTTTATCTGTTGTTAGACTTGTGATGGTAAGATCCGGATATGCCGGAGTTGTTAGTGTAAGGCTGCCATTATACGCCTGCGCCATATATGGTTTTCCGATAGTGACGGTTACAACGTTCTGATATGTTGAGCCAATGGGTGCATAAGCAAAAACGTTGCTTCGAGTCCGGTCATCATAACCGGAGACGGAAAGCGAAAAAGACTTGCCTCCATTGGCTGCGGATACCGGGATATAAAAGGTCAGAACATCCCCGGCATTTCCGGTATATCCGCTGACCCATGATCCTGCAGGCAAAGAGCTGGTGTTTAGCGTATATCCGCCCTGACAGTTCGTTACGGACACGGTTGTCGATCCAACAAAATAGCTTCCGCTTTGTGTCATGGACAAAGAAGACGGGCTAAAAGACACGGCGTGCGGAATAGCCGCCTGGCTTCGTGCCTGAATCAAAAGGTTTACGGCATACTGCAGAACGTCGTTATCACTTGGGCGAAGATTAGCTCGAATCTTTGAACCAATGGTGCCGCTTGCAGCCAACGCACGAAGCTGATCATCGGTGTACATATGAAGATCGGTGAAATTAAAGAAATCATCTCGTCCGCCTTCATAGAATTCACGTTCAGAAAGCCAGAAGCGAATGGCGTTTGCTGTGGCATATCGTGCTTCGTCGGCCGATAATCCGCCCGGAGTAACATACGGATATCCATTTTCGAGAATGATCATTAATCCTTTCATGGTTGTTGGTGAGTAGCCACTTAGGATATCTATGTCTGTATAAGTGGTGCTCGATGACGGAGATGTTTTCCTGTGCTGCAGGCAGTAAGCAATTTGCTGCGGGGATGTATCCATAAGGTAATGCTGTGGTGTCGACAGATCTGTCCATCCGTTTGTCTGATAAGCCTCAAAATAGGATGTGCCAAATACCGTTGCGACTCGAAAAGATGCGGCCAATATATCCTGAGAAAACAGCATAACAACAAGCAGCACGCCGACCGCACTGGCTACAATTATTTTTCGTTTCATGTGCTATTCCTTTCCAATAAAAAAGCCGAGATATTATCCCGGCTTTGAAAAAGTGTGAGTGTTCTGACTTGTGTTATCTGTCTCCGAGGACGCTCAAGTAGATTGTTCCATCAGATGTTTTTACTGCTCCAACACCGAGGCGAATGGTTTCCGGAAGTAGTAGATTATCAGCATGTACGCCTGCTGCTACACCTTCGAGATAGCCATCAGATGAAGCGTACATGGTAACCGATTCAGGATGTCCTGCTTTGGCAAAATCGGAATGGAAGATATCTCCGGCATTTGCCATAGCAATGGCGTGGTCTTTTGCTCTGGCACATAGATCTGCATCCAAGACAACAAGAACATCGGTAGACCATTCTCCGTTGTTTTGCCGCGCGTTGTTCAAACCATCACATACGGCCTGTAGGTACTCCTGAGGCATGGACGTAATTTGTGCGGCAGTCGTTTCCGTTGTGGTTCCAGAGGGGGAAGTCGTTGCATCGACTTTGCTTTCCTGTGCTACGGTAGTTGCAGTTGTGATTGATGCGGTCGAAGGTGAATCTGTCTTTGTTTGTGCTGCAGTCGTAGCTGCTGTGGTTTTTGTATCAGTAGCAGTAGCAGTAGCAGTAGCAGTAGCAGTTGAAGTTGATTCTGATGTTGAAGTTGTGATTTCTGCAGTTGGAACAGTGACTTGTGTTGACGGAGTTGTTTCATTTTTTTCAGCTGCGGCAGGGAAGGAATAAGCAGCGCTTTCTGTGGAGTCCAATAAAGTGAGTGAGGAAACATCTGTTGTGGCGGCTCGGGTACCACATCCGGATAATAGAAACATCGTCAGAATCAAGCCTAAAAGTATTTTGTATTGGCGCATGGATCATCCCTCCCGTTGTTATTGATCTATCTATCATAGAATTACTCATTTTTCTCGAGGAATCAAGTCTGTCAATTC
>Ga0209429_10002316_pt1 | contig 11337 bp, 8 predicted proteins | sample BarGraNGADG00212_3_FD_184493 | JGI IMG/M metagenome (GOLD analysis project Ga0209429, IMG submission 184493) | Arctic peat soil microbial communities from Barrow, Alaska - Barrow Graham LP Ref core NGADG0004-212 (SPAdes) (version 2) | ecosystem: Environmental > Terrestrial > Soil > Wetlands >... | reverse complement strand
GCGGGTCGCGCCGGCGACCGTGCGCTGTACGAGCTCGACGTAGCGCCCGACACCGTGGTGCTCATGGACGATCGGATCGCCTCCTGTGAGCTCGAGCGGGTCGATCTGCTTCTTGCGGCGGCTCGGGAGGCGGCGCCCGGACTTGTCGGCGGCCTGTTGACCAGCGAGGTCGGAGGCGGTGTAGAGGCGCAGGCCGACCGAGTCGAAACGGAGCCCATGGGCGAAGGCAGCGGTGGTGATCGTCACCAGCCCCGGCTGCAACGCCGCGTCAAGGTCCTCGACCTTGGTGGCACCGACACCATGCTCGGTGAGCATCTCGAACAGCCGGGTGGCGAGGCCGTGCCCTTCGGCGGTGAGGACGACCGTGAATCCCTCGCCGACCGCTTCGCGCAGGTCGTCGACGGCCGCCTCCATGTCGCCGCGCCACGACTCGACGGCCCGCGCCGGGACCGTACGAGAGTCGACGCCGGTCACGTCGATAGCCGACAGGTCGATGAGTTCGCCGTCCTCCGACTCGAGCGGCGCATGGTCGTCGTCCGGCGATGCGGCGTACGGCGACAGCGACCACCACGACAGCCCGCGCGCGAGGGCGTGGCTGCGGACGGCGGAGAGCGGCTGGTACGCGGCGGCCCCGAGGTCGATCGGCGCCTGGCCGCCACCTGCCGAGGCCGCCCACGAGGCCGCGAGGAACTCCTGCGAGGTGGCTTCAAGATCACCGGCGCGACTGCGCACGAGCTCCGGGTCGCAGACGAGGACGAGCGTGTCGTCGGGGACGACGTCGACGAGCAGCTCGAGACCGTCGACGAGCGCGGGAGCGAGCGCTTCCATGCCCTCGACGGCATGTCCGGCGGCGATGCGATCGACCATGTCGAGCAGCTCGGGGTGCGCCTCGCCCAGGGCCGCCGCCCGTGCCCGTACCTCGGGCGTCAGCAGGAGTTCCCGGCACGGGTACGCGACGACGTGGTCGCGGGTCTGGTCGCCGGAACGCTGGTCAGCGACCGCGAAGACGCGGATCTCCTCGATGGTGTCGCCGAAGAAGTCGATGCGGACCGGGTGCTCCTCGGTCGGGCAGAACAGGTCGACGATGCCGCCACGTACGGCGAACTCACCACGGTGCTCGACGAGGTCGACGCGCACGTACGCGGAGTCAACGAGGTCGCGCGCCAGATCGGTGGGGTCGTACTCCTCGCCGGCCGTCACCGTGACCGGCCGCATCTCGCCGAGACCCTTGACCTGCGGCTGCAGCAGCGACCGTACGGGCGCCACGACCACCGTGGGACGCGGGGCCTCGTCGGTGCCGACCAGGCGTCGCAGGACGGCAAGCCGCCGACCGACCGTGTCGGAGCGCGGGCTCAGCCGCTCGTGCGGGAGCGTCTCCCAGGCGGGGTAGTAGGCGACCGCGTCGGCGCCGAGCACCGAGGAGACCTCGGCCGTCAGCTGCTCTGCCTCGCGGTACGTGCTGGTGACCAGCAGCACCGTACGTTTCGCGTGTTCGGCGAAGGCCGCGGCAAGCAGCGGCCGCAGCGCTGGCGGCGCCGTCACATCAAGGACCGGCAGCCGTTTCCGGGCGTCGTCGATGCAGCGCCCGACCACCCGGTCCGCCGCTACGACATCAACCAACGCCTTCACCGTCACGGCCGCCAACCCTACCCGCGCTGTACGACATGGCTGTGCACGGTGTGGGGGCAGTCCGGGGCGACAGACGCGTCATTTCGGTACCGTCGTTGGACTCAAACCCCTACAGACGGCGTTTCATCTCGACTGGGGTACCGATCTGACGAAAATCCGCCGGAGCGCGTACAGCACCAGGTCGTAGTCGGTGATCAGCCTGGCGTACGGGACGGCGTCGCGGCCGGCGTTCACGTCGTCCATCGTGGCGCGACCTTCGCGCTCGAAGACGGTGACGTCGAATCCCGCCTCGGTGAGCTGGTTGGCGACGATGTGCCCGTTGTTCGCACGCTTGTCACCCTCGGCGATCTTGTGATGGTTCGGGTTCGAGTCCTCCGTGTAGTACACGAGGATTCGCTTGTGGCGTGAGGGGTCAAGCGGAAGCACACCTGGTTCGAGATTCTTGACCAGGGTCACCGCGTGCTGCGCGGTGTCCTTCGACCATGCGCGGTGCTCGTCCAATGGCAGTTCGGCCAGCACCTCCAGGCCGGGTACCAGCTCGGTCGGCGACTTCGTGTGGAGCCCGAGCGATGCCTTGAGCGCCAGGATGCGGGTCACGGCCTCGTCGACGCGTCGCATCGAGAGCACGCCGTTCTCGATGCCGGCGAGCACGAAGTCAACGTCCGTCGCGAAGTCGCTCGCGAACAGCAGGACATCGATTCCCGCCTCGACGATGAGCGGCAACGCGTCGCTGCGGCGCATGGGCACGGTGAAACCGACCATCCGTAGAGAGTCGGAGACGATCACGCCGTTGAAGCCGAGACGATCACGCAGCAGCCCGCTCAGCAGTTCCTCGGACATGGAGGCGGGCAGGATGTCGGAGTCAGCTATCCCAGGACGCAGCGCCTTCGAGTACTCGGGCAGCCCGATGTGGCCGACCATGATGCTTCTGGCCCCGGCGTCGATCACGTCCCGATAGACCTTGCCGAACGACTCATCCCACTCGGCGACCGACATCCGGTTCACCGACGTCACGAGGTGCTGGTCACGGTCGTCGACGCCGTCGCCCGGGAAGTGCTTGGGAGCTGTGGCCATCCCGCGCGACTCCACAGCCTTGACGAACGCGACGTCGCCCGTAGCGGCGACCTGCATCGCGCTAGCGAACGACGTTCCTTCGACGTACAGACCGTTGGCGCCCCTCTCGACGTCGGCGGAAAGCAGCATCGGGATCGGGGCGGCATCTTGGACCAGTCGCGCGACCGAGACGACATCCGCGGCCGGCAATGCCCGCAACATGAAGCCGTTGGGGGTGGCGACGTCCAAGACCCTTCGGATCCCCTCGGCATCGTTCGCCCGACACACGAGGTGGAACAACTGGCCGACCTTTGCCCTCAGATCCATCCCGGCCAGCGTGGTGTGCACCCACTCCGCTGCGTCCGCATCGAGGGTGAATGGCGCTGCAGTGATGTCGATCATCGACTCTCCTTCGGGTCACGACAAGGCATACTGCCTGCGCCTTTCCCGAGGGAGTCCCTGCCAGTGCCCGTATCCCCAGGGCACCCTGCTTCTCAGCTGTTGTACTTCTGCTGGGTCGCGTCGAGTCCGTACATGACAAGACACTCGACCGCGTCGGCGGCGCGGGAGACCTCGACGGCGACATCCTCGGACTGCGCCTTCGGGAACGGGGTGAGGACGAAATCCGCCGGCTCCTGACGACCTGGCGGCCGGCCGACCCCCCAGCGGACACGGGAGAAGTCGCCGGTGCCGAGAGCGCCGCGGATCGACTTCAGCCCGTTGTGGCCGTTGTCGCCGCCGCCGAACTTCGTACGGATCTGGCCGAAGTCGATGTCCAGCTCGTCGTGGATGACGACGAGGTGGTCGGGGGTGATCTTGTAGTGCCCGAGCAGCTTGGCGACCGGGCCACCGGACTCGTTCATGTACGAGCGGGAGGTGGCCAGCACGACCTTCTCCGTGTCCGCGCCGACCGCTCCCGTACCGCTCGCTCCGATCCGTACATCCCCCGTGTTCGCGTGCAAAAGCCGATGCGCGGACAGGGTGACGCCTCCGCGGCGAGCCAGCTCGGCGACGACCATCGCGCCCACGTTGTGCCGGTGGGACGCGTAAGTGGGGCCCGGATTCCCGAGCCCCACCACGAGCCATGCCATGGACAGGTTGCTTACTCCTCTTCGATATCCGCAGCCGGGGCCGGCGCTGAAGGCTGCTCGCTCGTGCCGGACGCAGCGTCGAGCTCCGCGTCAATGGACGACTGCGACGGCACCGTATGGCCGGACAGGATGAGGTCGTCGGGCTGCCCGTTGAAGACGGCGCCCTCAGGAAGGACGAGGTCCTTCGCCGTGATCACATGACCGATCAGGAGGTCGGTCACGTCGATCTCGATCTGCGTCGGGATGTGGGTGGCCTCGACCTCGAGGGTGATCGTGTTCTGGTCCATGACGACCATGACGTCGCTGGAGTGCTCACCGACCGTGACGAGCTGCACCTGGACGGAGACCTTCTCGCCGCGACGCACCACGACGAGGTCGACGTGCTCGATGTTGCCGTTGATCGGGTCCTTCTGGACCTGCTTCGGCAGCGCGAGCTGCTTCGTGCCGCCCTCGACGTCGATCTCGAGCAGAACGTTCGCGACGCGCAGCGCGAGCTGGGTCTCGTGGGCCGGCAGGCTGATGTGTACGGGATCGGCGCCGTGGCCGTACAGAACGGCCGGCACCTGGTGCGCGCGACGCAGGCGACGTGCTGCGCCCTTGCCGAACTCGGAGCGCTGCGTGGCGCTCAGCGTGACCTGATCGGCCATGGTGATTCTCCTCAACCTCGAATGTCAGATGCGGCCTTGCCGCGCAGAAGCTCGTCCGAGGGAGGACCTAGTCGATCACGGGTGGCCGGAAACCGGGCCGCCCCTCGCCGAGGCAACCCCCACAGGTTACCGGATGCTCACGGCCGTGCGAAAACCGGCCGCTCCGTCTGCTACCGGAAGTCACGCTCGTGGAACTGAGCCTCCTCTTTCGCCTCCGGGTCGGCGACGCGGGTCGCCTCGCGCTCACGCAGCTCGACGCGACGGATCTTGCCGGAGATCGTCTTCGGCAGCTCGTTGACGAACTCGATGATCCGCACTCGCTGGTACGCGCTGAGCCGTTCCCGCGCGTGCTCGAAGATCTCCTTGGCCGCGTCCTGAGGGTCGGCCACGATGTCCTGCACGAGGCAGACGAACGCCTTCGGCACCGCCAGTCGTACGGGGTCGGGGCTGGGCACGATGGCGACCTCGGTGACGTACGGGTGCTCCAGCAGGATCGACTCCAGCTCGAACGGCGAGATCTTGTAGTCGGACGCCTTGAACACGTCGTCGGAGCGCCCCACGTACGTGAGGTAGCCGTCCGCGTCACGGGAGGCGATGTCGCCGGTGTGGTAGTAACCGTCGCGACACGCCTCGGCGGTCATCGCAGGGTCGGCATCGTAACCGTCCATCAGCCCGAGGATCTCCCTTGACAGGTCGAGGCAGATCTCGCCCTCGTCGGCGCTCAGCTCGCCAGTTACAAGGTCGAGCAGCACCACCGGGTAGCCCGGCATCGGCCGTCCCATGGAACCGTCCTTGACGACCTGACCAGGCGAGTTGCCGACGCTGCAGGTCATCTCGGTCTGACCGAAGCCGTCGCGGATCGTCTGTCCCCAGGCGTCCCGAACGCGGCTGATGACCTCGGGGTTGAGCGGCTCGCCGGCCCCGACCAGCTCACGCGGCGGCTTGGTGAGCTGCGTGAGATCCGCCTGGATGAGCATCCGCCACACGGTCGGGGGTGCGCAGAAGCTGGTGACGTGGTGAGTGTCCATGATCTTCATCAGCGCGGACGCATCGAAGCGCTCGTAGTTGAAGACGAAGACCGTGGCCTGGGCGAGGAACGGCGAGAAGAAGTTGCTCCACGCGTGCTTGCCCCAACCGGGCGAGGAGATGTTGAGGTGCACATCCCCGGGTCGTACGCCCAGCCACCACATCGTCGACAGGTGACCCACGGGGTACGAGACCTGGGTGTGCCGGACGAGCTTCGGCCGAGACGTGGTGCCGGACGTGAAGTACAGCAGGCTGAGATCGGAGGCTTTCGTGGGCTCGCTGGGCGCGTACGCCGTGGGTGCGGTCTCCGACTCCGCGAAACAGACCCAGCCCGGCACCTGCTCCCCCACGCCGATCCGGAGGATGGACCTCGGCAGCTCGTCGACCCGAGTCCTGAGCGCCGTCGGCGCGACGACGGCCTTTGCGTGGCCGCGGTCGACGCGGAAGGCGAGGTCGGCGGCGCTGAGCAGCGTCGAGGTGGGGATTGCGACCGCGCGGATCTTGAGCAGGGCCAGCAACAGCTCCCACAGCTCGATGGTGTTGTTGAGCATGACGATGATGCGGTCCCCGGCCCCGAGCCCGAGACTGCGCAGCCAGCGCGCGACCTGGTCGGAGCGCTCGGAGAGCTGCGCGTACGTCCACGAGGTGGCCTCGAGGTCGGGCGAGACGATCGTCACGGCGTTGCGGTCGGGATGCTCGCCCGCCACCACGTCGAACCATTCGGTGGCGAAGTTGAACTCCTCGAGCTCGGGCCAGCGGAAGCCGGCCACCGCCGCCTCGTAGTCAGTGCCGTGCGCCATCAGGAAGTCGCGGGCCTCACGTACAGCCGCAGTCGCGGCCGTTGCAGGACGAGGTGTGAACGCCATGAGAGCTCCTTGCCGCTCATCGGTAAGTTACGGAATCGTAGCCTAGCCCCGGTCCTGTCTCTGGGCTCCAGTTTGCCGTCGAGGAGCGCTCTCCGATAGGCAGTGCCCGTGCCCACCGCGTACCTCACCGGCCTGATGGCCGGCCTCTCGCTCATCGTGGCGATCGGCGCGCAGAACGCGTACGTGCTCCGACAGGGGCTGCGACGGGAGCGCGTCGGCGTGGTGGTGGCGATCTGTGCCGTCAGCGACCTCCTGCTCATCGCGCTGGGAACGCTGGGCATCGGCACGGTGGTCACGTACGTGCCGTGGCTGCTCACCGTGCTCACCTGGGGAGGCGTGGTCTACCTCGCGTGGTTCGCGTACCGCTCGTTCCGCTCGGCGATGCATCCGGAGGCGCTGAAGTCGGGGGACGCTGCAGCACGAACCTCGATCGTCGGTACGGCACTGGCGCTGACCTACCTCAACCCCCACGTGTACCTCGACACCGTTGTGATGCTCGGCACGCTGGCCAACCAGCACGGTACGGACCGGTGGATCTTCGCCGCGGGCGCCGGTACGGGCAGCATCGTCTGGTTCAGCGCTCTGGGTTTCGGCGCGAGGGCACTGTCCGGACCGCTCGGCAGACCCGCCACCTGGCGCGTCGTCGACGTCCTCGTCGGCCTCACAATGCTCGCCGTAGCGCTGCGGCTTGCGATCGAGGCGCTGTAGCACTCCTCCGCGAGGTCACAGGTGATGAGCCTCTAGCTGGGGGAGAGACCTGCGTCAGCCCTCGTTCATCAGGCTCGTGACGGAGCCCTCCGTGAAGACTTCCTTGATCGCCTTCGCGATGAGCGGGGCGATCGACAGGACTGTGAGGCACTCGATGTCGACCGCCGGGTCGATCGGGAGGGTGTTGGTGACGATGACCTCTTTGAACGCCGAGCGGTTGAGGCGGTCGGCGGCAGGCCCCGACAGCACCGCGTGTGTCGCGGCCGCGATGACGGCCTTCGCGCCGCGGGCCATGAGGGCGTCGGCCGCGAGGCAGATCGTGCCGGCCGTGTCGATCATGTCGTCGACCAGGAGGCAGACCCGGCCCTCGACCTCGCCGACCACCTCGTGCACGGCGACGGTGTTCGCCACGTTCGGATCGCGCCGCTTGTGGATGATCGCGAGGGTGCAGCCGAGTCGATCTGTCCACTGATCGGCCATCCGTACACGCCCGGCGTCGGGCGAGACGACGACGAGGTCCTCCCCGCCGTACTTCTGGGCGACGTACTCGCTGAGCAGCGGCATGGCGAGCAGGTGGTCGACCGGGCCATTGAAGAAGCCCTGGATCTGCGCGGCGTGCAGGTCGACGGACATGATGCGCGTGGCACCGGCCGCCGCGTACAGGTCGGCCATCAATCGCGCCGAGATCGGCTCGCGGCCGGCGTGCTTCTTGTCCTGACGGGCGTACGGGTAGAACGGCGACACCACGGTGATCCGCTTCGCCGACGCGCGCTTGAGCGCGTCGACCATGATGAGCTGCTCCATCATCCATTCGTTGACGGGCGCGTGGTGGGACTGGATGACGAAGGCGTCGGAGCCTCGTACAGACTCCTCGAACCGTACGTAGATCTCCGAGTTCGCGTAGGTCACGGCACGCATTGGCACCAGATCGACGTCGAGGATCGAGGCCACCTCGTTCGCCAGGGCCGGATGCGACCGGCCAGCGAAGAGCATGAGGCGTTTCTGATCCTTCTTCGTCAGAACGGTGCTCACAACTGTTCGCCCTTCTTCGCCCTGAGGGCCTCGTCGGCCGCGGCCTCGGTCTTCGAGCCAGGTCGTCGGCTGGCGACCCAGCCTTCGATGTTGCGCTGTCGGGATCGGGCGATGGCCAACTCGCCAGGTCCCACGTCGTCGGTGATTGCCGAGCCGGCCGCCACGTACGCGCCGGGCGCCACGTCCACCGGGGCCACGAGGACCGAGTTGGACCCGATGAAGGACGCTTTGCCTACCGTCGTACGGCTCTTCGTCACCCCGTCGTAGTTCGCGAAGATCGTGCCGGCTCCGATGTTGGCGCCGTCGCCCACCTCCGCGTCACCGCAGTACGTGAGGTGAGGCACCTTGGCCCCCTCGCCGATGACCGCGTTCTTCGTCTCGACGAAGGCGCCGATCTTGCCGTGGGCTCCGAGCCGGGTGCCGGGACGCAGGTACGAGTACGGGCCGACGTCTGCTCCCTCACCGATCACCGACAAGGTGGCGTGGCACTTCGTGAGGTTGGCGCCTGGGCCGACCTCCACGTCGGTGAGCATGACGTCCGGGCCGATCGTCGCGCCCTCGCCCACGGATGTCGCACCGCGCAGGATCGTGTTCGGGAGCAGCGTGACGTCCTCCGCCAGGTCGACGGTGTCGGCCACCCAGGTGGTGTCGGGATCCATGACCGTGACCCCCGCCCGCATCCACCCGATGAGGATCCGGCGGTTCAGCTCCTTCGAGAGCACCGCGAGCTGTACGCGGTCGTTGACGCCCTGGGTCTGCCACGGGTCGTCGATGAGGTGCGCGCCGACGCCACGTCCGATCCGGGCCGCGTACCCGATGACGTCGGTCAGGTACATCTCGCCCTGCGCGTTGTCGGTGCGGAGGTCCGCGAGCCCTGCGCGCAGCGTCTCGGCGTCGAACACGTAGATGCCGGAGTTGATCTCCCGGATGTCCCGCTCGTCGTCGGTGGCGTCCTTCTCCTCGACGACGCGCGTCACCCGCCCGTGCTCGCGCACGATCCGCCCGTAGCCGGTCGGCGAGTCGATCACCGACGTGAGGACGGTCACGGCGTTGTCGGCCGCGCGATGCTCCGCGACGAGTCCGGCAAGCGTCTCGCCGGTGAGCAGGGGGACGTCCCCGTACGTCACGACGACGTCGCCGGACAGCTCGTCGAGCGCGTCGAGCCCGCAGCGGACCGCGTGCCCGGTGCCGAGCTGCCGGTCCTGGACGGCCTGGAGGGCGTACGGAGCGATCTCGTGCAGATGGGCCGACACCTGCTCACGCTCGTGGCCGACGACCACGACGAGGTGCTCAGGTTCGAGGGCGGTCGCGGCGGTGATCGCGTACGACAGCATCGACCGGCCGCACATCTCGTGGAGGAGCTTGGAGCGCTTCGACTTCATGCGCGTCCCGCCGCCTGCGGCGAGAACGACGACGGCCGCCACACCAGCGCTGGAATCGTGGGACACACGCGCTCCTTTGCTCTTGGCTCTCGCTCCCCGGGTAGGAGTCGAACCTACGTCGCTTGATCCTGATTCAAAGTCAGGCGGGCCCTGCCGGCAGACCAACCGGGGAATGCGAATCGGGTGGGTGCCGAATCGCCTCCAACTCTATAGAACTCCTGCGTGCTCGTCTCCTTACCTGACGACTGCGGCCACCGCATCGCTGACGTAGCCGAGGTTGGCGTCGTTGAGCGCCGCGATGCACAGCCTGCCCGAGTCGGTGCCGTACACACCGAACTCGCTCCGCAGCCGTACCATCTGGTCCTTCGACAGGCCCGAGTAGCTGAACATGCCGACCTGGTCGGTGATGAAGCTCATGTCCTGCGTCACCCCTGCGGCGGCGAGCCCGGCGACGAGGCCGGAGCGCATCGCCTTGATCCGGTCGCGCATCCCACCGAGCTCCTGCTCCCACAGAGCGCGCAGCGCGGGATCGGCGAGGACGTGCGCCACGATGGCGGCGCCGTGGGTCGCGGGGCTCGAGTAGAGGGTCCGGATGATGACCTTGAGCTGGCTGAGCACGCGCTTGGCTTCGCCGGCGTCCGCGGTGACGACCGACAGGCCGCCCACGCGCTCCCCGTACAGGCTGAACGACTTGGAGAACGACGTCGCGACGAGGAAGCTCAGACCCGCGTCGATGACCTTGCGGACGACGTACGCATCCTCGCTGATCCCCTCCGCGAAGCCCTGGTACGCCATGTCGAGGTAGGGGACGAGACCGCGTGCGCCGACGGCGGCGATGACCCGGTCCCAGTCGGCCGGCGCCAGTTCGTACCCGGTCGGGTTGTGGCAGCGCGCGTGCAGCACGACGATCGTGCCCGGCACGGCCGCCTCGAGGTCGGCGACCATGCCGTCGACGTCGACGCGGCGGTTGACCGGGTCGTAGTAGCGGTACGTGGCGACCGGGAAGCCGGCGCGGGAGAACAGCGCCTGGTGGTTCTCCCACGAAGGGTTCGAGACCAGCACGGTCGCGTCGGGGTTGCTGAGCTTCAGGAGGCCAGCCCCGAGACGCAGGCCGCCTGTACCGCCGAGCGCCTGGACCGTGACGACCCGCCCGTCGGCGACGACGGACGACTCCGTGCCGAAGATGAGCTCCTTCATCGCCGCGACGTACGTGGGCATCCCATCGATCGGCAGGTAGCTGCGGGGCTTCTCGGCGTTGGCGAGCGCGTGCTCGGCGACCTTGACGCACTCGAGCAGCGGGACCTTCCCCGTCGCGTCCAGGTACACCCCGACGCCCAGGTTGACCTTGGTCGACCGGGTATCGGCGACGAACGCCTCGGTGAGGCCGAGGATCGGGTCAGCGGGAGCCTGCTCGACGGAGGAGAACAGCGACATCACGGGTCCTTTCGCGTGGTGTACGGCAGCATATCGGCGCCCGCCGAGTCGGGCCCGAGGGTTTCCGCGGCGATGGTCCGTGCGTGGCCCCCGGGGCGTGCGCACAACCTTTGTGGTGTTGAAGGTCGGTCACAGGGGTTGTGCACGCACCACAAAGGTTGTGCGCGCCGGCAGGGGGTGTCTTGCGACACGTCCCCAGCGTTGGCGCAGACTCACGGGCTAGGGCCAGACTGAGGGGGTGCCTCACAGCGAACAGTCCCGCGCGCGCCGCGGCCGGATCCGGATGGCCGGGGCTCAGCGTCGGGACCAGCTGATCGGTGTCGCACGTTCCGCGTTCGCTGAGAAGGGCTTCGACGGTACGAGCGTCGAGGACATCGCCGCGAGGGCCGAGGTCTCCAAACCCGTCGTGTACGAACACTTCGGCGGCAAGGAAGGGCTGTACGCCGTGGTCGTCGACCGCGAGGTCCAG
>Ga0209429_10002314_pt1 | contig 11342 bp, 7 predicted proteins | sample BarGraNGADG00212_3_FD_184493 | JGI IMG/M metagenome (GOLD analysis project Ga0209429, IMG submission 184493) | Arctic peat soil microbial communities from Barrow, Alaska - Barrow Graham LP Ref core NGADG0004-212 (SPAdes) (version 2) | ecosystem: Environmental > Terrestrial > Soil > Wetlands >... | reverse complement strand
CCGCCCGTGCCAAGCCATTCCGTCACGGTCACGCCGGTCGCCTCGGCGATGCGGAGATTGTCGTACACCGCGAAGGCGCAGCCTTCCATGATCGAGCGAATCATCTCCGCCCGCCGCGTGGCGTAGGACAGCCCGACAAGGACGCCGCGCGCGGTGCTGCTCCACAGCGGCGTCCGCTCGCCGGCCATGTACGGCAGGAAGAGCAGCCCGCCGGACCCGGGCGCGGCCTCCGCGGCATCCTCGCTCAGCGCCTCGAAGGGCAGGTCCGGCTGGCCCAGGATCTCGCGGAACCAGCCGAGCGTGCCGCCGCCCACGGTGCCGCTCTGGAGAAGGTACTGGCCGGGCAGCACGTGGTGGCTGAAGATGAGCCGCGGCTCCACCACGACGTCGCGCACGCTCATGCCCATCCCGCCGGCCTGGCCACCCTGGTCCTGCGTCTGGCCCGGGCGAGTGACGCCTCCGCCCAGCGCCCCCACCGCCGCATCGAGCGCGCCGACGAGCACCGGCGTCCCCGCCGCGAGGCCGGTCGCCGCCGCGGAAGCGGCGCTCACGCCGCCCGCCACGTCGCCCGCGTACCGGAGCGGCGGCAGCCGGTCGAGCGGGATTCGCAGCAGCGCGGCCGCCGCGGGATCCCACGCTTCGCGCCGGATGTCGAAGCAGTGGAAGCCGTAGGCCTGGGTGAGGTCGCAGGTCGCCTCGCCCGTCAGCCGGGCGACGAGGAAGCCCGAGGCGGTGAGGAACCAGCGCGCCGCCGCGAAGGCGGCGGGGCGGTGTCGGCGCAGCCAGGTCAGCTTCGGCGTGATGTAGGCCGCGTCCAGCGGGTTGGCGACGAGATCCACGAGCCACTCCGCGTCGGCGCTCGCCCGCAGCTCCGCGGCCTCCGCCTCCGCCCGCCGGTCGAGCCACGTCATGGCCGGCACGAGCGGCCGGAGCTCCGCGTCCACGGGCACGAGGGTCCAGCCGATCCCGTCGAGGGCGACGGCGGCCACGTCCCCGGGGCGGACGCCGCCCTGCGCCAGCACGGCCCGGACGGTGGAGCAGCAGGCGTCCCACCAGCGCTCCGCGTCGATCTGCGCCCAGAGGGGTTCGGGGCGCTCAAGGTCGTAGGGCGCGGTCGCCTCGGCGACAAGGTCGCCCCCGGCATCCCACAGCGCGGTCTTCGTGCTGGACGTTCCCTGGTCGACGGTGACGATGTACATCGTGCTGCGTCGGGCGCCCGCGGCGCCGTCGGTCCTCCTATGGCGCCGTGATCGTGCCGTCGAGGTCCCAGAGGTCCTCCCACCTCTGGCCCGGCTTCCAGAGGAAGACGTGGCCCTTGATCAGGCGGCAGTTGTGGTCGATGGCGGCGATCTCGGCCATCTCCGCGTCGGTGAGCGGCTCGCTCACCACCCCGCGCAGGTTGGCGACGTAGTTCGAGCGCTTCGTCGAGAACGGGATCGGCGTCTGGCCGCGCTGCACGGCCCACTTCACGCAGACGACCGCGGGGTGGACGCCAAGGCGCCGTGCGATCCGGACGATCACCGGGTCATCCACGTCCACCGTGTCGTCCGACGTCCGGTCGCGCTCGGGTCGAGCGGGAGACCCGATCGGCGAGAACCCGACAGGCTCGATCCCGTTGGCGCGCACGTACGCGAACAGCTCCGGCTGCTGGAAATGCGGGTGCAGCTCCATCTCATTGACGGCGGGCCGGATCCGGGCGTCGCGCAATACGAGCTGCAGCTTGGGGATCGTCATGTTGGAGGTGCCGATGTGGCGGACCAGCCCATGGTCGACAAGGGCCTCCAGCTCGCCCCAGGTGGCCATGAAGCGCTCGTGGATGTACGGCTTCGCGTTCGAGTCGCGCGAACCGACGTCCACGCCCGAGGCGTGGTGGTTCGGGAACGGCCAGTGGACGAGGTACAGGTCCAGGTAATCCAGGCGGAGGTCGCGCAGCGACTGCTCGAACGCCGGCCTGACGTCCGCCGGCGCGTGCCGGTCGTTCCAGAGCTTCGAGGTGACCCAGAGAGCGTCGCGGGGGATCCCGCTCGCGATCACGTCGGCGAGCGCCCGCCCGATGTCCGCCTCATTGCCGTAGACCGCGGCGCAGTCGAAATGCCGGTACCCGACCTCCGCCGCCCCGCGGACCGCCGCCGCGACCTCCGCCGGCGCCACGCGGTCCGACCCGAACGTCCCGAGGCCGATGGCCGGCATGCGAGCGCCGCTCGCGAGGACGCGCTGCGGCACGAGCGCCGGGTCGATGCCGTCCTGTGCGAGCGAGAAGGAGGCGGCGGCGGGATCGGTCATCAGGCGGCTCCGGTGGTGATGGCGGGCACGGCGGTCTGGACGCGTGCGCGGCGACCCCGCGTCGGCGCGTGGTCGACGGACGCCGGCGGGACGGGTCCGTCGGCGCGAGGCACGCCGCTCGACCGGCGGACGACGAGCTGGCTCGGCAGGACGACCTCGCGGTCCTCGGCCGGCGGATTCGGGCCGAGGCGTTCGAGCAACAGCTCCGCCGCTCGCCGCCCGATCTCGTAGGCCGGCTGGGCGACGACGGTCAGGAACGGATCGGCCACCCATTCGGCCGGCAGGTCGTCGAAGGCGACGATCGACATGTCCTCGGGGATGCGCAGGCCGGCTTCGCGCAGGGCGCGCATCGCGCCGAACGCGATGAAGTTGTTCGCGGCGAAGATCGCGGTGGGTTGCGGATCGACGGCCAGGACCTGCTGGGCCATGTTGTGGCCGTCGGCCTGGTTGAACTCGCCGTAGTTGAACTCGCCGTAGCGGACGAGGTCCTCGTCCAGGTCGAGACCGGCATCGAGCAGGGCGCGGCGGCAGCCCGCGACGCGGTCCACCGACGTCGAGACGCTCCGGCGCCCGGTCAGCACGGCGATGCGGCGGTGCCCGAGCCCGATGAGGTGCTCGGTCAGCGTGTAGGCGCCGGCCTCGGAGTCGCAGCGAACGCTGTCGACGTGGCGAGCCTGGACGCGGCGGTCCAGGACGACGACCGGCGTCTTGTGCGAGGCCAGCATCCGCAGCGACTTTCCGCTGCTGCTCGCGGGGACGAGGAGGACGCCATCGACCTGGCGCTGGATCAGCATGAGGAGGTACGCGGCCTCGTCCGTCTCCGACTCGTCCGTGTTGCAGAACATCACGCTGAAGCCCTGCGCGCCGGCCACGTCCTCGACGCCGCGGGCGATGGTCGTGAAGAAGGGGTTCATGATGTCCGAGAGGACGAGCGCCAGCATCTTGGTCTGCTTTGACCGCAGCTGTCGCCCGAGCGCGTTCGGGACGTAGCCGAGCTCCGCGATCGCGGCTTCCACGCGCGACCGGGTCTCCCCGCCGATGTAGCCCGAGTTGTTGATGACGCGCGAAACCGTCATGGCGGAGACGCCCGCCAGCTTCGCCACGTCGCTGATGGTGCTCATCCGGTGATCCTGTCAGGGTGCCGCCGACCCGGGGGAAGTTCGGGGGCTGTCCGCTGTTCGGACAGCCCCCGGGGACTCATGTGGGGTGAGCCGACGGACGGCCTACTTGTAGAGGACCGCCGCGATCTTCGGGTCGGTGATGTTGGTCTTGTCGTACCAGTAGAAGCCGGTGTCGATCGTCTTCGGCAGGGTCTTGCCGGCGATGGCATCGAGGGCCGCGTCGACGCACTTGGCGCCGATGCCGACCGGGTTCTGGGTGATGGCGCCGTACTCGGTGCCGGCGTTGATCGCATCGAGCTGCTGCTGGCCGGAGTCATAGCCGATCGCGATGACCTTGCCTGCCTTGCCGGTCTCCTTGAGCGCGTTGAGGACGCCCTTGATGGAGCCCTCGTTGGCGCCGAAGAAGCCCTTCAGGTCGGGGTTGGCCGTCATGATCGTCTTGGCGAGGTCGGCCGACTTGACCGGGTCGCCGGCGCCGTACTCAGTGGCGACGATCTGGATGTTCGGGTACTTGGCCTTGATCTGCTGGGTGAACCCGTCGCGCCGGGTGATGCCGGTCTGGCTGGTCTGGTCGTGGACGATGATGGCCACCTTGCCGGAGCCACCGATCGCCGTCGCCATCTGGTCGGCAGCCACGCCGGCGGCGGCGATGTTGTCCGTCGCGACGGTGGTCACCGGGATGGGGCTGTCGACGCCGGAGTCGAAGCCGACGACCGGGATGTTGGCGTCCTTTGCCTTCTGCAGGTACTGGCCCGCCGCCTTGCTGTCGAGGGCCGCGAAGCAGATGGCCTGCGGGTGCTTGTCGAGGGCGGTCTGCAGCATCGTGAGCTGCTTGTCGACCTCGGACTCGGATGCGGGGCCTTCGTACGTGATCGTGGCGCCCTTGAGTTTCGCCTCATCCGTGGCGCCCTTCTGGACGGCCTGCCAGAACTGGTGCTGCGACCCCTTCGAGACGATGGCGATGTAGGGCATCGTGCCAGTGCCGCTCGATGCGGCCGGGCTGGCGCCAGTGCCGCCCGATGCGGCCGGGCTGGCGCCTGCGCCGCTCGAGGGCGTGGGCGTCGCGCCGCTGCTGCACGCGCCGACGACAAGCGTCAGCGCCATTGCTCCGGCCAGTCGGCCGTAGAACCGCGAGTACTGCATGTGCTCCTCCGTGCGTGATGCCTTGACCGATCTGCCGGCCCCGACCGCTCGGGGCCGGCGTCTGGTCCGGGTGTTGAGGGCGGCGCCTGCCGCTACGCGCGACCGCGGCGCCGAAGAATGTCGAGCCAGACGGCGCCGATGATCACCAGGCCGGTGATCACCAGCTTCCACTGGTCGGGGACGCCGATGATGGAGAGGCCGATCCCGAGGGTGCTGATGATGAGCGCCCCGATGATCGTTCCGGCGATGCTGCCCACGCCGCCGCTCAGGGACGTGCCGCCGATGACGGCAGCGGCGATCGCGTCGAGCTCGTAGCCCATGCCGACCGACGGCTGGGCGGAGCTCATGCGGGCCGCGATCAGGACGCCGCCGAGACCGGCAAAGAGCCCGGCGACGCTGTAGACCGCGATCTTCCAGGCGTCGACGTTGACGCCGGAGAGGCGCGTGGCCTCCTCGTTGGAGCCGAGCGCGAAGGTGTACCTGCCGAGGATCGTCCTGGTCAGCACGAGCGAGGCGAGGATGCCGGCACCGAACATGATGAAGACGACGTTCGGGATACCGAAGATCGGCTTGCCCATGAAGGTGTCGTAGAACTCGGGGTGGCCCTCGAAGTAGATCGGCTTGACGTCCGACAGGATCTGGGCCAGCCCGCGGCTCACGTTGAGCATGCCCAGGGTGGCGATGAAGGGCGGGAGCTTGAGCTTGGCGATCAGGACGCCGTTCACCGTGCCCACGAGGGCGCCGCCCCCGAGCGCGGCGGGGATACCCAGCCAGAGCGGGAGGCCGGCGTTCGTGACAACCAGGCCCAGGATGACCGAGCAGAGGGTCATCGTGGTTCCGACGGACAGGTCGATGCCACCGGTGATGATCACGTAGGTCGCGCCCATCGCCAGGACGCCGTTCACGGCGGTCGCGACGAGGATGGAGGTGAAGTTCTCCGTCGTGCGAAATGGCCCCGAGAGCACCGAGAAGAACAGGAGGAGGAGGACGAGCGCGCCGAGCGCCAGGAAGCGCTGCAGCGATTCGCCCTTGACCAGTGACTGCATCCGGAACTTGCCTGTCGGCGGGGTGGTCTGCATCGGAGTGCTGCCTCGTCTGGGGTCTCTGCCGGGGTTCGGGACTCGCTCCTAGGCGGCGACGACGTCCTCTCGCTGTGTCGCGAAGGTCATGATCTTCTCCTGTGTCGCCTCGGCCGCGCTGAGCTCACCCGTGATGCGCCCCTCGCACATCACGAGGATGCGGTGGCTCATGCGCAGGATCTCGGGCAGCTCGGACGAGATCATCATGATCGCCTTGCCCTGCTGGGCGAGGTCATTGAGGAGCCGGTAGATCTCGCTCTTGGCGCCGACGTCGATGCCGCGGGTGGGCTCATCGAAGATGAGGACCTCCGTGTCCGCGATGAGCCACTTCGCGACGACGACCTTCTGCTGGGTCCCGCCGGAGAGATTCCGGACCCGCTGGGCCAGGCTCGGCGTCTTGATCGCCAGGCCCTTGACCTGCTCCTGGGCGGCTGCCCTCGTGCGGCCGAACTTGATCTGCCCCAGCCGTCCGGCGAACTTTCGGAGTGAGGCAAGCACTGCATTGGCCTCGACATCCATGATCAGGGCGAGCCCGTACCGCCGGCGATCCTCGGACAGGTAGCCGATGCCGTGGGCGACCGCGTTGGCCGGAGTGCGGATGACGACCGGCTTCCCATGGACAAGGATCTCACCCGAGTCGCGGGGGTCGGCCCCGAAGATGGCCCGGGCCACCTCCGTCCGGCCCGCGCCCATGAGGCCCGAGATGCCGAGGATCTCGCCGCGGTGCAGCTGGAAGCTGACATCGCGGATCACCCTGCCCCGTTTGAGGTTGCGGACCTCCAGGACCACCTCCGGGTCGGGGTGCTCCGGGAGCTCCGGAGTCGCCTCGAAGATCGTCCGGCCGACCATCTTGCTGATGATCGACCCGATGCTCGCATCGGCGGTCTGGACGGTGTCGATGTATCCGCCGTCGCGCATCACCGTCACGCGATCCGAGATCTGCTTCAGCTCCTGGAGGCGGTGAGAGATGTGCACGATCCCGGTCCCACCCTCGCGCAGGTGACGGATGATCCGGAAGAGCTCGTCGATCTCGGTGTCGGTCAGGGCGGCCGTCGGCTCGTCCATGATCAGCACGTCCGACTTGAACGAGAGCGCCTTCGCGATCTCGACCATCTGCTGCTGGGCGACGGCGAGACTGGCGACGCGCGTCCGCGGGTCGAGCCTGATGTGGAGCGTCTCGAAGAGCTCGCGGGCCTGCGCGTTGAGGGACTTCTCGTCGAGCAGGAAGGGGGCCGCGCCGCGCGGCTCGCGCCCGATGAAGATGTTCTGGGCCACGGTGAGGTGGCCCATCAGGTTGAGCTCCTGGTGGATGATGCTGATCCCGAGTTGCTGCGCCGCGCGCGGGGTCGGGATCTCGACCTCTTCGCCCTTCACCCGGATCGACCCGGCGTCGCGCTTGTAGATCCCGGCGAGGATCTTCATCAGCGTCGACTTCCCGGCACCGTTCTCGCCCACCAGCGCATGGACCTCGCCGGGCATCAGCTCGAAGCGTGCGTTCTCGAGCGCACGCACGCCCGGGAAGGTCTTGCTGATGCCGGTCATCTCGACCAAGAGCTCAGCCATCGCGGGTACTCCCTACGGTCGGGTGGACGGGTTCGGCAGGTCCAGGACCGGGCGCCAGGTCCGCGGGGGACGCGCGGATGGCTCGACGTCGCAGGCGGGTGTCTCGATCTCAGTTATCGATAACACATCCGCAGATTAGCCTACGTGTCAATAACCCTCGCGCGCCGATCGATCTCCCTCTCAGACGATGTCCGTCCTGACGTTGAAGGTGGTGACAACGGCGCGCATCTCGTCCCCGCTCAGGCCCTCAGCGCGCCCACCGGCGAGGAGATCCATGTACTCGTAGCGCGCGGCGGTCTCCGCGTACTCGATCCGATCGGCCGCCCGGGTGACCGAGATGTCGGATCTGGCCATGACGCCGTGCTTGCCCCACAGGACCACCCGGTGCGTGCGCAGGCCGGCGATATTCGCCTCCATGAGCTGGGCCGAGCCTGGCACCATGAACGGGAGCACACCGACCCCTTGCGGAAGGTTGACGATCGTCTCGGGCTCCCAGCGCAGCAGGCGCCGGTTGAAGTACGCCTCGTCCCGGTACTCGGGCACGTGGCTCAGGTAGACAAGGTGCGGGGGCTGGGCGTGCATCACGGCATGGAAGTTCGTGTCGCCCCGGGCGATCGTGTCGTCATGGACCGCGAGGTGCGAGTTCCACTCGCTGGTCAGGCCCTCGAAGAGGCACCGCGGCGAAGTGTGGAGCGTCCCGGTCTCCCCGCCCGGGTGGATCAGGACGATGCCGAGGTTCGCCGCCGGGTCGATGGCGATGTCGCGGAGACGTCGGCCGGATCCGGTCACGATGATCCGCCGACCCGCGAGATGGGGCGCTGACAGGGGAAGCGGGATCTCCACGGTGACGGGGAACTGGCGACGCATCTCGAGCGGCCAGCCGATGCACACGGAGATGTTGCCGGCGCCACCCTCGCTGGCGCCGATCGCCGCGATCCGACTCCCGGCCTCGCCGATGGAGGCCAGGATCTCACTGAGCTCGGGGAACGGCTCCCTGATTGGCATGCTGGACCTCTGTTCTGGCTGGTGCTTGAGGCTTCGACTTCGGTGGCGTATTCTACGTTGAGTCGAAACCAATCGTAAATACCCGCATGAATTCGTTCGTCGGGCCGAGCACCCGTTCGGACGCCATCGACGGGCGGCGCCGCGGGGTGGCACCGGCGCAGCAACAAGAAGCAGGGCGGCCAATGAGCAAGGGTCCGAGCAGGGGCGCTGGCCGGTCGGGCGAGGCTGGGTGGCCCATCGTCAACACCCACGTCCACCTGCCCCCCAACTTCTCCGCGTTCGATACCCCGGAGGACGCAGTCGCGACGGCAGCCCGCGAGGGGGTGCGCGTCCTGGGAGCATCCAACTTCCACGATCTCGGGGTCTACGCCCGGTTCGCGTCGATCGCCGAGCAGGCAGGGATCCTGCCCGTGTTCGGGATGGAGCTCATCTGCGTGGTCGACGCCCTGCAGCAGGGCGGAACCCGTGTCAATGACCCGGCGAACCCCGGCCGCATGTACCTGTGCGCCAAGGGTATCGGCCGGCATGCGACGCCCGGGCCGGAGGCGCTTCGGCTGATGGCCGCCGCGCGGGGTCTCGACGAGGACCGGATGCGTCGGATGGTCTCCCGGCTGCGGGCATGGTTCGCCGAGGCCGGGCTGGAGACGTCCCTCACCGACGAGCTCATCGCGGGGGAATTCGCCGCGCGCGCGGGCGTCCCGCGGGCGTCGGTGATCCTTCAGGAACGGCACGTGGCGATGGCGTTCCAGGAGGCCCTCTTCCGGCAGGCCGAGCCGGAGCGCCGCCTGGCCCTGCTGACGCGGGCATTCGGCAGGCCGCCCGTGGCCAGCGTGGAGGACCCGATCGCCGTCCAGGGCGAGATCCGCTCCGGGCTCATGAAGGCGGGTCGCCCGGCGTTCGAACACGAGTCGCCGGTGCCCTTCGAGCACGCGCTGCGGTTGATCCTGGAGCTCGAGGGTATCCCCTGCTACCCCACCCTGGCGGACGGCACATCGCCGGTCTGCCCGTGGGAGGAACCGCCGACCGGGCTGGCCGAGCGGCTGCTGGCCCGTGGGATCCACGCCGCGGAGCTTATCCCGGGGCGCAACCTGCCGGAGGTCGTGGATGCCTACGTGACCGCCTTCCGCGATGCCGGCGTCGTCGTCATGGCGGGGACGGAGCACAACACCCGGCAACGGGTCCCGCTCGAGCCCCGCTGTTCCGATGGGTCGCTGCCGTCGCCCGGCGTGCGCGCGGCGTTCTGGGAGGGGACCTGCGTGGTGGCTGCCCACCAGCACCTCCGGGCGTCCCGCCGCCCGGGCTACGTCGACGGCGAGGGCCGGCTCAACCCGGGCTTCCCGGACGGCGAGTCGCGCATCCGCTGGTTCGCCGAGCTGGGGGCTGAGCTGATCGACGCGCCGACCGTGGCGGTGACGCGGTGAGCGGCCGGCACCTTGGCCGCCGGGAGCTGCCCGCGACGCCGGTCGCCACGCTGGACGAGCTCATCGAGGTCGCCCGGCGGTTCGGCCACGACCCCGAGTTCTCGCGAGGCGGAGGCGGCAACGCGTCGGCGAAGGTCGACGGCGTCCTGTATATCAAGCCGAGCGGCGTCGCCCTGGCGACCCTCAGCGCGGGTGACCTCGTGCCGCTCGACATCGAGCCGCTGCTGGCGCTCCTCCATTCCGGTGACGCGGAGGGAGAAGCCGAGGACGCCGGCGGGGACCCGGTCATGCGCACCGCGATGGCGGCCCGCCTGGCCGACGCCGGCGGTCGGCGGCCCTCGGTGGAGCTGCTGTTCCACGCCTTCCTGCCCGAGCGCCTCATCCTGCATACGCACCCCGTCGACATCAACGCGGTCACCTGCAGCAGCGACGGGGCGGCCCTCGCGGGCCGGCTGTTCGGGGACCGGGCCGTATGGGTGCCCTACACCGACCCCGGCCTCCCGCTCGCGCGGGCCATCGTCGAAGCCCGCCGCGCCTACGTCGAGCGCACCGGCCGGCCGGCACCGGCGGTCACCCTGATGCAAAACCACGGGATCATCGTCGGGGGGGACTCCGCGGCCGTGATCGATGAGCGATCCACCTGGCTTCTCGAGACCGTGCGGGCCGCGATGGACCGCGCCGCCGCGGCGCCCACCGCCTCCCCTGCCCCGGACCCGGCTCCGGCCGGCGTGGACCCGGCCCGCGGCCGCACGCTCGTCGACGTGATCGCCCCTTCGCTCCGCGGCCTCCTCGCGAGCGGCGACGCGCTGAGGGTGATCACGTTCGACGACTCCTCCCTGGCAGCGTCATTCACCGCCAGCCCGGCCGGGCGCGGCGTCGTGCTGGGCGGGCCGCTGACCCCCGACCAGATCGTGTACACCGGGTCGTGGCCGCTCCTGCTCGACGTGCCCGATGACGTGGCCGCGGACGACGTGCCGCCCCTGCTGCGCGAACGCCTGGCCGAGCACGTCGCGGTCCACGGGACGCCGCCCATCGTCGTGGTCGTGCCCGGCCTCGGCCTGTTCGCGGCCGGCGACACGTGGGACCAGGCCGACACGGCCCGCCACGTCTACCGAGATTCCCTGCGCGTGGCCGCGGGCGCCCTCGCTCTCGGGGGTGTGAGGGCCCTGGCCGACGCCGAGCGGGCGTTCATCGAGGGGTGGGAGGCCGAGGCCTACCGGCGCGACGTTGCCGCCGGTGCCGCCGGCATCGGCCGTGTCGCGAACAGGGTGGCGCTGGTCACCGGTGCCGCCCAGGGCTTCGGGCTCGCCATCGCGGCCGACCTCGTCGCCCAGGGCGGCCACGTCGTGCTTGCCGACGTCAACGCGGCGCTCGCGGAGTCCAACGCCCGCGACCTGGAGGCCCGCCACGGCCCGGGCCGGGCGACCGCTGTCGCCATGAACGTCATGGACGAGCAGTCCGTCGCCGACGGCCTCCACGCGATGGTCGTGCGCTACGGTGGCCTGGACCTCTTCGTCTCGAACGCGGGAGTGTTGCGCGCCGGCGGCGTCACGAGCCAGCCGCTGGCCGACTTCGACCTGGTCACGAAGGTCAACTACCGCGGCTACTTCCTGGGCGTCCGGTTCGCCGCCCCGATCATGGCCCGCCAGCACCGCGCGAAGCCCGACAGCTGGGGCGACATCGTCGAGATCAACTCCAAGTCCGGGCTGGCCGGCTCCAGCCGCAAC
>Ga0209429_10002311_pt1 | contig 11349 bp, 9 predicted proteins | sample BarGraNGADG00212_3_FD_184493 | JGI IMG/M metagenome (GOLD analysis project Ga0209429, IMG submission 184493) | Arctic peat soil microbial communities from Barrow, Alaska - Barrow Graham LP Ref core NGADG0004-212 (SPAdes) (version 2) | ecosystem: Environmental > Terrestrial > Soil > Wetlands >... | reverse complement strand
ACTTCCCGTAAAGTAACTGCATCGAATCCGGCAGGCACCTCAACCACGATTTCGTGGATATGTATGAGCAGATTTCCGGTAACCGGACTGGATCGTGTTACCTTCTTCTCAAGGACAGCAGGAACTTTTGCCCAAATTGGCGATCCAACCTTTGTACTGTCACTGCTCGTAAACGCAGCGCGCTCCTTGAGTCGGTTCTTCCAATATTTCATCCGTTCGTAGGGGATCTGTTGTTCCCGGCACCAACGGCGCATATTCAAGCCACTTTGTTGAAATTCTGCTATCCGCTGTTCCCATTCCTTGTGTTTCTCATTATGTAACATGCTTCCTACCTCCGTTTTCCTTTGGAGATAAGTTTGACATATATTTTCAAGGTTCTATATGTGTGTGCAGTTTACCGCTTACGGATATAATCCAAAAAAATCCACAATAACTTGAACATAAAAAGAGCGTCTGCACTTCAAAATACAGGCGCTCTTTTCGTAAATATTGTGGGTAAAATTATGAACACCTCGAAAGGTGTTTTTGTTCACACTATTTGAATATTCCGAATTAAATATAATACCTTGTTTTATTCATTTTACTTGTATGGATAGTAATGTGGTATTTTAGATTGGAATTCTTTTAAGTTCACAATATAGTTATCATTATTAAATTCGATTAATGATACACCATCAAATTCCCCAACATCCCCGTCATACTCACACTTGAAGTACCATTCAACAGCAGTTGTATTGCCTTGATGAATAAATTGCTTTATATCCCATAGTAAAACTGTTCCTCGCTTATTCCAGTCGTTAAACCATCTTTCAATAATTTCTAATCCATTGTATTCAGGTCCATAACATTCACTATAGACTGCATATAAGTCAAAAGTTTTTCTCAATGTTAGACTATTTTTATTTAACCAAGACTGAAAATATTTTTTTATAATTTGCTCTCGTTTAATCATCAAATTTCCCCCTAAAGTTATACACACAATAATTGTTGACAATATCTTACCATTATGACGCTTAATGAATATTATGCTACTTTATTGGTCGCAATTCTTTAATTGTAGTTGCTTTATTGGTGGCGAGTAAAGGGGTCTTTAACCTTCATGCCGACGGAAGTCACCCCCCGTCGCCGTATCCAAAGAAATTGAACGGTGCAGCCATTGCAGTGATCATCTACCTGCCTGATCAGATAAACAGGTTCGTATCGGAAAGTTCGGCTGAACCAAGGAATGTAGCAACTCCGGCAAGTTCGACACCATCAAGAAGCTCTTCTTCCTTAATTCCCATAAGGTCCATCGACATCTGGCAGGCCAGAACCCTTACGCCGGATGCCATCGCAGCCTGAATCAGTTCTTCAAGTGACTGGACATTCTTCTGCTTCATGATGCCTTTGATCATTTTGGCTCCCATACCGCCCATGTTCATGCGGGAAAGGCCCAGTTTACCAGCACCGCGCGGCATCATAAATCCAAACATCTTCTCAATCAGGTTCTTCTTAACAGGTACGTGCGTACTCTTTCTCAGAATATTAAGTCCCCAGAACGTAAAGAACAATGTAACTTTACGGCCCATCGAAGCAGCACCGTTTGCAATAATAAATGCAGCCAGCGCCTTATCAAGGTCTCCGCTGAAAATAACCATCGTCTTGTCATTCCCTGAGGCAGGAGCTGCACAAACAGGGTTCAGGACGCTATCCGTTCCTGCAGAAGCCATTCCTTTTTGAAGGTCTACCGTATAGACACCCTTATCACGTCTGATGGCAAGAAGTGTATTTCCGGTTCTTTCACACCAGACATTAATGTCAGACGCAAAAGCTGGGTCTGTTGCCGTAATATGAAGAATTTCACCGGGCAGCAGATCTTTCATGCCTTGAGCCACTTTCATGATCGGACCCGGGCAGGAAAGCCCGCAGGCATCCACTGTCAGGGTTTTAGCGGGCAGCGGTGTATGGACGGGGACAGGCGGAGCCACCACTACTGTAGCTGCTGATGTCTTTTCCTTGTCATTATTGTCCTGCTTCATCGCTTTTTCCTCCTGACGAACCACATTATATGTACGGTATCCACCGCTCAGATTATAGGCATCTACCCCGTGCTGGGTAAGCATACGGGAAGCAATGTATCCTCTTAAGCCAACGCGGCAGAAAACATATACCGGCTGATCTATAGGAATTTCCGAAATTCTGTCACGAAGTTCATCGATCGGTATGGAAATGGCACCGGAAACGGAGCCCATCGCAAACTCATCTTTAGTACTGACATCAAGAAAATATGCTTCGGAAGCAAGGAGTCCATCCACCTGTTCAGGATAGATAACCCTCATATCACCCTTCAAAATATTGGCAGCAGTAAAACCGAGCATGTTCACCGGATCTTTAGCCGAGGATACTGGCGGTGCATAGCATAACTCAAGGTCTTCGAGGTCATAAACAGTACCGCCGAGCCGGAGTACAGTGGCAAGAACATCAATGCGCTTGTCAACGCCTTCATAGCCGACTGCCTGTGCGCCTAAAATTTTGCCTTTGGCGTCAAAAAGCATCTTCATGCTCATATTGGTAGCGTTAGGGTAATAATTCGAATGACTCGTAGGGTGAACATATGTCTTCTGGTAAGCGATACCTTCCTTTTGAAGCTGCTTTTCGGAAAAGCCGGTTGATGCAGCAATCAGGTCGAAAATTTTAACAACACTGCTGCCCTGAACGTGGCGCGCACTCCTGCCTGAAGTTGCATCTGCATGTCCGGAAACAATAATTTCGGCAGCTTCGCGTCCCTGCTTGTTGGCTGGGCCCGCTAATGGTATAAGAACATCTTTTCCGCTGATCATACTCTTCACACAGATCGCATCGCCAACAGCAAAAATATCAGGATCTGTCGTGTGAAACTGATCGTCAACCTGAATACACCCGCCGACGCCGGTTGACAGGCCTGCACCGGATGCAAGGCTGCTGTCCGGAACCACTCCGGTACAGAGAATAACAAGATCTGCTGTTAACTGTGAATCATCAGAGAGTGCCAATGTTACCGGCCTGCAGACTTCAGGTCCCTTCACTCTGCATTCGGTCAGCGAAAAGCTCTTCACGCCAACACCCAGACGCAGGTGAACTCCGTTTTCACGAAGATTCTGATGAATCGGAATCGCCATTTCTCTATCGAGGAAAGTCAGCACCTGATCCATAAATTCAACAAGGATCACATCAAGTCCGCGTTCCTTCAGGTTCTCAGCCATCTCAACGCCGATAAACCCGCCGCCTACAATAACAGCACGCTGTGGGTCCTTCAGGCGGATATAGTCATCAATCACGTAAGTATCGGTAAGAGTACGAAGCGTGAATATACCTTCGGATTTTACGCCGGGCAAATCAAATATTTTCGGATTGGCGCCGGGCGAAAGCAAAAGCTTATCGTATGATTCTTCATATGTCCGGTTAATGCTGATGTCGTGAACAGTTACGGTCTTCTTATCCCGGTTGATCGAAACGACCTCGCTCTTCACGCGAACATCTACTGCAAATCGGTCACGAAGCAGCTCTGCCTTTGTAACAATCAGTCGTTCCCTGTCAGTAATCGTACCGCCCAGATAATAGGGCAGCCCGCAATTGGCATAGGAGATATATTCGCCTTTTTCAAAAAGGATAATTTCCGCATCTTCAGATAAACGACGTAGACGTGTGGCCGCACTGGCCCCTCCGGCAACTCCGCCGATGATAACCACTTTCATATTAAGTCCTCCTGTTGGTCTGTATTGGAATCAAATGATCTGTATTGATACCATTCTTGTATACAATTATACCCAATAGAAAACAAAATTGAAATGATTTGGCGAAGAAAATATTCATAAATTCAAATATGTTTATATAAAGTTCAATTAATATTCAACCTCTGCCTGAAGGCATGTCCGGAAGCTTCGGAAGCGGCTCAATCAGGCCAAGCTCCTCCATCTTATTCCTGACAAGTCCGATATCCTGCCAAAGTGTCACCCGCTCCCGGTTATTTCTCAGAATATACGCCGGATGAAAGGTCGGGAGAATGAGAAATTTGGATTTTTCGATCCATTTGCCCCGGGCTTTACTGATAGACTCGGTGGGATTGAGAAAATACTTATATGCAGTGGCGCCCAGAAGAACAATTACTTTGGGCTTGGCAAAACGGATTTGTTTGGCAAGAAGCGGCATGCAGCATTTAGCCTCCTCCCGGGTTGGGACACGGTTATCCGGCGGACGGCATTTTACAATATTGCAGATATGATAATCCCGGGGTGCAAATCCATACGCTTCAAGCAGCAGCGTCAGAAGACGGCCGGCCTGACCGACAAAAGGCTCACCTTGTTCATCTTCATTCGCTCCGGGGCCCTCCCCGACGAACATCAGAGGAGCCTCGATTGCTCCCCGATAAATAACCACGTTTTTCCGTGTCGCGGACAGTGGACAATTTGTGCACTGCCTGCATTCCTCTAAAAAATCCGGCCATATATAATCCAATATCATCACCTGCCTTACTTTGTATTCAATCAAATTATAACAAATATTTTTCGCGGAGAGTAATTTTCAATCAAGATCGTCAGCAATCCGCAGGCGGACAGTAAACGTACTGCCCTCACCTTCTATACTTTCGACGGTCGCTGTGCCGTCATACAGTTGGGCAATGTGCTTAACGATCGAAAGTCCAAGTCCGGTTCCGCCCATTTCCCGCGAGTGACTCTTATCGACGCGATAGAAACGTTCAAATACACGGGCAAGATGTTCTGCAGGAATTCCGTCACCGGTGTCCCTGACCCGTATTGCTATGATCTGGTCAGGCTCACGGGTTGCTCGAATGTATACCCGGCCGCCCGGCTTATTGTATTTAATTGCATTATCAACAAGGTTAATGAGAATCTGTTTTACCCGGTATTGACTGGCAAGAACCGGAAGCGTCTCACTGTCCTCTACAATAATCTGCACATGACGCTCAAATGCCTTGTCATCCAGCAGTGTTGCAACGTCGTCCAAAAGAGCAGAGAGGTCAAATTTCTGAAGTTCCTGATCATTTTTCATTCCTTCTATTTCGGAAAGTTGAAGAATATCGCTGATCAGCTGATGAAGCCTCTCCGCCTCAATATCAATAATTTCCAGAAAACGGCCCTGTACAGCCGGATCTTCAATATGTCCGTTGCGAAGCGTATCGACAAAGCCCCGAATTGATGTCAGCGGCGTCTTCAGTTCATGACTGACATTGGCAACAAATTCAGAACGCATCTGCTGCAGTTCGGCCAAACGTTCATTTTTCTCTTCCAACTCATGCACTTCTTTTTCAAGCTGTTCAGCCATGCTGTTGAAAGCCACGGAGAGAGCACCTATTTCATCATGCGAACCCACATGCACGCGCACGGAATAATTGGCAGCAGCCATCGACTTTGCTGCATTCCGCAGCTCAAAAAGCGGCCTTGTCAGACGTTTGGTGAAAATATAACTTACGCCTGCGAGGAGTATCAAGGTACCTGCCATGACAGCAACAAACGCAGTCTGAAGCTGCTTCACACCTGACTGATACAATACTAAAGGAATAGATGTGCGGATAACCTGGTCAAGACCGGCGTAGTATTTTGCCATATACAGCATATCAACATCCAGAGTCGTGCTGTGTCTCTTTATGGTTGCAGTGCCCTTTGAGGACAGCACCGCTTTGACCTCTTTCCTGTTCGCGTGATTTTCCATTGATGCGGCAGTCTGCTGATTGTCATAAAGAACCGTGCCGTCGGCAGCAATGACCGTAATGCGGAGTTGTGTCGACTCATCTGCAAAAACAGCCTGGCAGGAGGCGCTTGCCTCCTCATAACTGCGGCCGTCTGCAATATCCCGTACAAACAGTTCGCTTGCCGATGCTAACAGCTGTTCGTTCATCCTATCCGAATACTGGGACAGAAAATATATGCAAAAAATGCCCGTCGTCGAAATCGACAAGAGCACAATCAGCACCAGGAATATCTGCAGTTTTTTAAGCATGAATTACTCCTTTTCCATATCATTTTCCTCGCAGAATCGATAACCTCTCCCCCGGACTGTCTCTATAATGACTGGATTGGCATCGTCTTTTTCTATTTTACGACGAAGTTGGCGGATATGCACATCCACTGTGCGGGTTTCCCCTGAATACTCATATCCCCAGACATAGTTCAACAGGTCGTCCCTTGAGTAGGCAACGCCCCTGTTCTGCATAAGGAACTTCAGAAGCTCATACTCCCTGTTTGTTATTTCAATTTCTTTGCCGTCCGAGTAAACGCGGTGTTTTACGTCGTCAAGGAGTATTCCTGCTGATTCAATTTTGCCGGCTTGTGAGGGGGTACGCAAAACCGGGTCACCGGCATTTGTGGCTGCTGACTGGACCGGCACTGAAACATCCTGCAAAAACGCCTCGGATGTTCCGGATCCCTGAAGCTGAACGGCAGTATTATATCGTCTGACATGGGCATGAATCCGTGCCAGCAATTCCCGTATGCCGAAAGGTTTTGTGATATAGTCGTCGGCACCCGCCTCAAGTCCTTTGACCTTGTCGCTTTCCGTTCCGCGGGCCGTCAGCATGACAATAGGCACAAGCGGGTATTTACGGGTCTCTTTAATCTTCCTGCAAATCTCAAAGCCATCCATACCGGGAAGCATTAAATCCAAAATGAAAAGGCAGACTCCATTGATATCAGGAAGCGCCTCGAGCATATTTATACCATTTTTGAAGCTCTTTACTTCAAAGCCTTCACTGGTAAGGTTATACTCGATCAGTTCTGCAATGACAGCATCGTCTTCAACAAGAATAATCAAAGATTTCTTGATCATACCTAATCTACCCTCCTGCCGCGGATATAGAAAAGAACCCACTCTGCAACATTCTGTGCGTGATCGGAAATACGCTCGAAATACTTGCATACCAGAAGAATTTCGGTCAGGAGCTCAATACTGTCAGGATCCTGGCGCATTCTCTTTGTAAGATATGCCTTTACTTTATCATACAGCGCATCAACTTTATCGTCCATGTGTAAAACCTGTGCTGCAGTTTCTTCGTTTTTTGTCACATAGGACTCAAGCGCCGACCGGATCATAAGCTGGGAAAGGTCTGACATACGGATCAAATCTGCAGGAATCATGACGCTTGTATGGAAAGATTCGAGAAGCAGGACTTTCTCGGAAATATCACTTGCGTGATCGGCAATTCTCTCGAGATCTGTAATCAGCTTCAAATTTGAGATCGTGTCGCGAAGATCCCTTGCTACCGGCTGCTGGCGGGCAATCAACTCGACACATGCCTGATCAATTTGTCTTTCCATAGCATCAATGACATCATCCTGGGCAATTACGCGTTTTGCTTTTTCGATATCCATTTCTACAAGCGCGGTAACCGCGTCTTCAATTGCATTTTGTGTGAGCGTGCCCATACGGATAATCTGCTCGTGAATATTCTCAATTTCCTTATCGAATCCGGCTCTTACTACCATAATTACCTCCCGTTGAATAAGCATCCATTATTTATATATTAACCGATTAACCGAAACGGCCTGTTACATAATCTTCTGTTTTTTTGTTTTTCGGATTATCAAAAAGCTCAAGGGTCGAACCATATTCGATTATTTCGCCTAAGAGAAAAAATGCGGTTTTGTCGGAAATCCGAACGGCTTGCTGCATATTGTGAGTAACGATGATAACTGTGTATTTCTGTTTCAAATCATACATAAGATCTTCAATCTTCAGTGTTGAAATCGGGTCAAGGGCAGATGTAGGTTCATCCATCAGGAGGATGTCCGGTTCCACTGCCAGAGCCCGCGCAATACACAGACGCTGTTGCTGTCCTCCGGAAATACCCAGGGCCGAACCCTTTAAGCGATCCTTCACCTCATTCCATAAAGCTGCACTTGTCAAAGCCTGCTCAACAATGACATCCAGGTCTGCTTTATTTTTGACTCCGTGAACACGGGGTCCATAAGCAATATTATCATATATAGTCATAGGAAAGGGATTCGGCTTTTGAAAAACCATACCGGCACGTTTTCTAAGAAGTGTCACGTCACATTCCCTGCTGTATATATCCTGTTCATCGATCAGAATGGTACCTTCCACACGGCATCCGGCAATCAGATCGTTCATGCGGTTCAGCGTCTTGATACAGGTCGATTTTCCGCAGCCTGAAGGGCCGATGAAAGCTGTAATCTCATGTTCCTTAATGTCAAGATTCACATCTATCAGTGCCTGGAAGTCTTCGTAGAAAAGATTCAGATGTTCAATACTTACTTTTGTTTTAATCATGTTACAACTCCTATATTATTTCTTGAAGCGGCGGGACAAAAATCCTGCCAGGCGATTAAGTGAAAATACGAGGATCAGAAGTGCCGAAGCGGTAGCAAACGGGACGGATACAGGATCTTTTCCATTCATAGCCGAGTTATAAAGATGAAGAGCGAGTGTATTTCCCTGTTCGAAAATGTGTCCGAAAAGCGCATCGAAAATGTTGTTGCCTTTGGGCATTGCATTCCCGGAAACGCCTACTGTAAACAAAAGGGCTGCCGTCTCACCAACAATACGGCCCATCGCAAGGATGATACCTGTCAGCACCCCGGGCATGGCACACGGAAGGATCATTCCCATTGTAACCCGGAGCTTTCCGGTTCCCAGCGCCATAGCACCTTCCTTATAGGATGAAGGAACAGCCAGAAGTGCCTCTTCAGTCGTGCGGACGATAGTCGGCAGAATACAAATCATCATTGTAAGGCTTCCCGAGATAATGGATAGCTTTAGCTGAAAGAGCACGACGAAAACGGCATATCCGAACAACCCAAAAAGGATCGATGGAATTCCGGAAAGAACTTCCGTTGCAAACCGAATTGCACTTACCAGTCTTCCCTGCTTCGCATACTGTGTCAGATAAATGGCGCTGCCTATTCCAACAGGGGTACCAAGAAGCAGACTGATAACAATTACATACAGGGTATTGATGATCATAGGCAGAATTCCCTTACTTCCGCTTTTGGCAGCGGAGTATGTGGTGGTCAGGAAATTCCATGTCATATTCGGAAGACCGTTAACCAGGATGTATCCGATGACTCCGACCAGTACGGCAACCGTTATCGCTGCAGAAACCCAGATTAATGAACCAAGAACAATATCCTTCTTCTTATTTCGCATCCATCTGCACCCCCCTCTTGGATATAAATGTAAAGGTGATGTTGACAAGCATAATGAATACGAAAAGAACAAGACCGATGGCAAAAAGAGCTTCCCTGTGTAATCCAGCCGCCGCATATCCCATTTCAAATGCAATGCCTGCAGTCATAGGACGTACCGAGGAAAAGAGACCCGGCAACTGCACTATATTACCGGCCACCATGATGACGGCCATCGTCTCACCAATCGCACGCCCGACTCCCAATATAACTCCTGCAAGAATGCCGGATCTGGCAGCCGGAATCTGCACGGCAAAAATTGTAGAAATTTTAGTATTCCCAAGAGCCAGTGATGCTTCCGTATAGGCAGGCGGGACACTTTTCAGGGCACTTTCTGCGACACTTATTATCGTAGGAAGTATCATAATCGCAAGAATTAGTATGACAGCCAGAAGGCCGGATCCTGTTGTATCATAACCCAGTTTTGTAAATACATTCCTGATGAATGGAACAAGCAGCTTCATACCCCAAAAACCATAAATTACGGAAGGAATACCGGCCAGAAGTTCAACAGCAGGCCGTACGATTGATTTAAGCCACTTCGGGGCTATTTCAGACAGAAATACTGCAGTCATCAGTCCTATCGGAACACCTAATGCAATGGCGCCCAGACAACCGAAAACAGACGCAAGAATCATATATAGGATGCCGAACTTAGGATCAGAAGCAGTCGGTTGCCACTCGGTACCAAAAATGAATTTTCCAAGTCCGATTTCAAAGATGGCCGGAGAACCATATATGAACATATACAAGGTGATTATTATGACAATTCCAATGGAAATACTGGCTGAAATTTTAAACACTGTCTCGGCTGATTTTTCCAGTCCGGATATGGAAAGTGCCAGAATGGCGCTGATCAAAGCAATCACAAAAAATAAAATCCAACCGTAAAGCATACCTCCGCCGGCAGTAGATATACCAGCCTTAGTTGCTTCCTGTGTAACAGAAGCTACAAATATAATCTCCAGGATCGCCGAAAGCGAAGCCCCGAAAAGGGCAAAACTGGAGAACATGTACTTTCTTAGCAACATCAGCACGAGCCCGGAGACAGTAAGCACAAGGGAAAGAACAAGACATATCCTCATACCGATTGGAATCTGTATGAGTAGTTCGGGGCTGAAACGAATATTTGATGTTATCAGTTGAAGACCGGTAAGGTGGACTGTATATTCATCGAACAGGAAAGATGAAAAGGGTAAAACGATAGATGCCAAAGTGAGAATTCCGAAAAGACAGCTTGCCAGGCGCAATCTATTGTGCCTGACCTTGTTTTCTCCCCGGAGAACATTATGACTACTTATTTCCAAGGTGACTTACCTCACAATCAATATTCATTTCTTGCCGGGATTCGGAACGATTCCGTCATCTGCCACAATCTTCATGCCTGCATCGCTGAACACATAATCCAAAAAAGCGGTTGTTAGGGAATCCGACGTACCGGACTTGGTTATCATCAGAAATGGACGCTGGAGAGTGTAATCGCCTGATTTGACATTTTCTTCGGTAGGCTCAACACCATCAAGCTTCACTGCAACTATCGTATTATCAATAGCTGAAAGAGAAACATATCCGATTGCATTGGGATTTGACGATACAGCCTGTTTGACGTTGCCGGTTGAGTTTTGTTCTTCAGCATAAACAACCGCATCCTTGATTTTCATGAGCTCTTCAAAAGCTCCTCTTGTTCCGGATGCTGCTTCGCGTCCGATACACTGGATTTTGGCATCAGTTCCTCCGACGTCTTTCCAATTGGTGATCTCACCTTTGAAAATCCTTGTTACCTGTTCTGCTGTCAGGGAATCCACTCCGGACGCAGAATTCACGATAACAGCAATTCCATCGAAACCAATTATGTATTTATCAAAAGCAGCTTCATTTTCCTGTTCCTTCAAATCTCTTGAAAGCATCCCGATCTGCGCTATTCCGTCATTAACCGCTGTGGGTCCCTCACCGGAGCCATTACCGCCGACAGATACGATTACATCATTATTGACAGCCATGAAAGCTTCGGCGAGCGCCGAAGTGACATCCGCCATTGAAGTGGATCCTGTGAGTGTCAAAGATCCGCTCAGAGATAAAACTTGCGTTTCTGATGCGATAGTTGTTGGTTCAGCCGTTGTAGTCCCATCCGCTGCAGCCGCTGTTGTTTTTGAGCTGATGGCCTCAACGTTTA
>Ga0209429_10002310_pt1 | contig 11352 bp, 4 predicted proteins | sample BarGraNGADG00212_3_FD_184493 | JGI IMG/M metagenome (GOLD analysis project Ga0209429, IMG submission 184493) | Arctic peat soil microbial communities from Barrow, Alaska - Barrow Graham LP Ref core NGADG0004-212 (SPAdes) (version 2) | ecosystem: Environmental > Terrestrial > Soil > Wetlands >... | reverse complement strand
GAATGGCAATTAGCATTGTATACTGCAAAAGTGGGAATCAAAGAGAACTGGGTCAATAAAACTTATAGTGATCATCTCTATTTGCCGGGCACTCTGACTGAAAATGGAAAGGGCTTAATTGATAATAGTACAAAAAAGAAGTGGAATGCCGCTCCAAAATACAGATATTCCGGCTGGGCATGGTATCAGAAGGAAATTTTAATTCCGGCTGGATGGAAAGATAAACAGATAAGGCTTGTTCTGGAGCGTACTAAACTAACCCACGTTTGGATTGACGGGATATTTTTGGGCAATAGTGATAATATTGTTACTTCTCAGGAATATGATTTTCCAAATTCTATAACTGCGGGGAAACATAAAATCACAATACTGGTAGATAACAGCAATAAAGCGCTCCCATTTGGAATAGGAGCATTTGCCTGGAGTATTGCATGGGGTGGATCACAGGGAATCATTGGTAAGATTTATCTGGAAGCATTAAATAAAATACGGATTGAAGACCTTCAGGTGTATCCAGATATTAATCAAAAGCATATTTTGGTAAAAATGAACATAAAAAATAGTTCAAATCAGTCTGTCGAAGGTGCTATTCAACTTTCGGCTCATGCATGGAATACGTCAATAAAGCATGTTGTACCTGTTAAAAGCTATAAAAGTATATTGAAAAGTGGAGACAATATTGTAGAATTTACTTATGAGATAGGGAATAAGATGCAGTTATGGAGCGAATTTTCTCCTGTTTTATATCAACTCAAGGCTTCACTTTCAAGTGGAGATTTAAATGAAACTGATACTGTAAATTTTGGTATGCGACAGTTCTCTACTGCCGGAACACAATTTACTGTAAACGGAGCAAAAACATTTTTACGGGGAAAACATGAAGGTGCAATTTTTCCAATCAAGGGTTATATTCCAACGGATTTGGAGTCATGGTTACACAGTTTTCGAATTTCAAAATCTTATGGGATTAATCATATCCGTTTTCATTCCTCAACTCCACCTGAAGCAGTCTTCGTGGCAGCTGACATTGTAGGTATGTATGTTCAAGCTGAACTACCCTACATGGGAGGAATGCCAAAAGGGAATGTCAAAATTGATAGTTTTATGTTAAAGGAAGGTTCTAATGTTTTGCAACGATATGGAAATCATCCTTCATTTGTATTATTGTCAATGGGAAATGAGATAGCTGGTGATGTCAGTATCGGACAGGAGTATGTAAAAAAGTTTCGGGAAGAAGACTCCAGACATCTTTATTGTTACGGGACAAATAATTTTGGTACAGCACAAGGCTTTGTCCCCGGGGAAGACTATGTCGCCACATGTCGTTTAGGTTCGGATAAAGATACAACGCTAAGTAACCAGCTCAGATCATATTTTGGATTTGTTGATGCATATTACGGAGGGTACATAAATGTTTACTATCCATCTTCGGATGTAACTTACGAAAAAGCCATTCAGAATAATCCCGTTCCGGTGTTGGGTCATGAGGTTGGACAGTATGAGGTCTATCCCAATTTTAATGAAATTAAAAAATATACCGGCTTATATCAACCATTCCATCTGGAATCTGCCCGACAGGGACTAATAGAAAATAATATACTGGATCAGGATGAAGATTTTTTTAAGGCCTCAGGCGCCCTGAGTATTATAGGATATAAAAAAGAGATAGAGACTGCGATTCAGACACCGGGTTTTGGAGGTTTTCAGTTACTTGATTTGCAGGACTCCCCCCAGTTTAATGCAGTGATTGGTATTCTGGATGTTTTCATGGATAGTAAAGGATTGATTACTCCTGAAAAATTCAGAGAATTCAATAATTCAGTGGTTCCATTAATACTAACAGAAAAATACTGCTGGACAAACAATGAAATATTGAAGGGGAAGATAAAGGTGGCCAATTATGGTATGAAAGCGCTTGCCAATCAACTTGTTACCTGGGAGTTAAAAGATACCAAAGGACAAACCATTTCTAAAAACAGCATAAAGATTACAATTCCGCAAGGAGGTTTATGTAATATCGATAACTTAAACATCAACTTATCTAAATTAACCAAGGCACAAAAGTTAAACATCGATGTAAGGCTTGTTGGGACAAATTATAAAAATAGTTGTCCTTTGTGGGTGTATCCTGCTGCAGTAGATTATACGGTTCCTTCAGATATTGTTGTAGCTGGTAAGTTGGACAAAGCTACTCTTGCTGTACTCAATGGTGGAGGTAAAGTATTGTTGTTCCCTGCTAAGGCAGATGTTAAAGATGTTTCAGTTGGCGGTTTGTTCCCAACAGATTTCTGGAATTATGATAATTTTAAAGGTTATTCAGTAGGGGCAAAGAAACCAATATGTCCTGGGACTATGGGTATTCTTACTAAACCTGAACATCCTGTATTTAACGACTTCCCTACTGATTTTTATTCCAACTGGCAGTGGTGGAGCATTGTAAAAAACAGTAATCCACTTATACTGGATAAAACCTCAAAATCATATCGTCCTATTATCCAGGTTATTGACAATGTATGTCGTAACCATAAATTGGGATTGGTCTTTGAATTTGCTGTGGGAAAAGGCAAATTGTTGATATGTATGTCCGATTTACGCGCTATAGCAAGTAAGCCCGAAGCCCGTCAGCTATACAGCAGTATATTGAAATATATGGCTTCAAAGAATTTTAATCCAAAAGAGCAATTATCAGAAAAAGAATTGGTGGGATTGTTAAATACAAACCTTCAAATTAATTGATAAATCTTGCGAAATCTATGATCAGACTAAAGCATTAAAAGGTGCAAACAAAAATTTTAACTATAATATGATGAAATTTGTAAAAAATTATCTGAGAGAATTTTCTTGAAACTTTTGCATAAAGGATAAATTGGCGGCAAGTTAAGAAATTGAAAAATTAAGTCTTGAAACAAGGTTATAAATGGTGTGGAATATTAAATAAAATCTCTGAAATGAATAAAATTAAAAGTAGTACAGTAAAGAATAAAAATTTTACGCTTTCATTCGTCATTTTTCTTATGTTTTTTTCTTGTACAACAGCTGAAAAATATCGTCAGGTTATTGATCTTTCCGGTGAATGGAAATTCTCTTTAGATCCTGAAAACAAAGGTCTCAATGATAAGTGGGAAACTAAATCACTGGTTGAAATAGTAAAACTTCCCGGTACAACAGATGAAAACAAGAAGGGAATAAAAAATCTAAATACCCAGGAAACCACAAATCTTTCAAGAGAATACACATGGTTTGGGAAAGCATGGTATCAAAGGGAAGTTTCGATCCCGAAAGATTGGGAAGGGAAGAGTATCCGTTTAACAATGGAACGAACAAAACCAACCCATGTATGGGTTGACAGTAAATTAATCGGAACAAGTGATGACATCTCATCGGCACAGGTATATGATCTGACTAGCGTTATGACACCCGGTGCCCATAAAATCACGATAATGGTTGATAATGGCAAAAGTGTTCCTCCCCAGATATTGACAAACTCACATGCATATACTGAATCCACTCAGACCAACTGGAACGGAATAATAGGTAAATTTTGTCTCGAGGCTATGCCCTTGTGCCATATTAATGACATACAAACATATCCGGATGTAAGAAACAAATTGGTTGTTGTAAAGCTAAAGATCTCCAACTCCAACCCGGCTATAAAAGCAGGAAATATATCGCTATATGCCGAAGCCTGGAACACTGAAAAAACACACACTACCAAAACAATTAAGCAAGATGTTAAGATAGATAGCAATGAAGTTACGCTCAAGCTGGATATGGGCGATAAAGTGCTATTATGGGATGAGTTTAATCCGGCCCTGTATCGTTTAAATGTTACCTTGACCAGTGGTAATAACATTGATAAACAGCATGCAACTTTCGGAATGAGAGAATTTAATACGCGTGGTACACAATTCATCATAAACGATAAAGTCACTTTTCTTCGCGGGAAACACGATGGATGTGTATTTCCACTGACAGCATATGTAGCAATGGATCTTCTCAAATGGAGAGAATACTTCAAGATTTCAAAGGAATATGGAATCAATCATTATCGTTTTCATTCGTGGTGTCCTCCCGAAGAATGTTTCGAAGCAGCAGACATCGAAGGTGTTTACCTGCAACCCGAACTTCCGTTCTGGGGTTCTTTCCGTAAAACAGATCAGGTCCTTATATCTTTTTTAACTAAGGAAGGCATTAACATTCAGAAAAATTACAGTAACCATGCTTCGTTTGTGATGTTTGGACTTGGCAATGAGCTTTCTGGAGACCAGGAGGTCATGGACACTTTTGTAAAAACATTCAAGAAAATAGAATCAAGACATATTTATTCTTATGGTTCTAATGACTACCTGGGTTTCAAGGGACATCTTCCGGGTGAAGATTATTATGTCACATGCCGGGTAGGTAAGGATCCGGATACCAGTTTCGTGACACATGCGCGCGGCTCCTTTTCATTTGCAGATGCCTATGACGGCGGATACATCAACCATACCATTCCCAACTCAAAGATGAATTTCTCATCAGCAGTGTTACGTTGCAGTGTACCTATCATAAGCCATGAAACAGGGCAGTTCCAGATTTATCCTAACTATAAAGAGATAGAAAAATATACAGGAGTACTCAAACCATGGAATTTTGAAGTATTTAAAAGCAGACTTAAGGCTGCAGGCATGGCAGATCAGGCCAATGACTTTCTCAAGGCATCGGGAACATGGGCAGTACTGCTCTATAAAGCAGAGATCGAAATGGATTTACGTACAAAAGGATTTGGAGGTTTCCAACTGCTCGACCTTCAGGACTATCCCGGACAAGGCTCTGCATTTGTTGGCATACTTGATGCATTTATGCAAAGTAAAAGTCTGGTTACTCCGGTGAAGTGGAAAGAGTTTTGTAGTGAAGTTGTCCCATTGTTCGAAACAGAAAAATTCTGCTGGAGCAGCAATGAGAAACTTACAGGAGAAATTAAGGTCGCAAACTATTCCGGTGATGCGATTAACAATAAGCAATTGAACTGGGAACTGAAAGATAAAAATAATTCAATTATCGATCACGGAACTGTTAAACTGAACATTGCCCAAGGCAGCCTGGGAAGCTTAGGACAAATAGTACCAAAAATATCGGGTATTAAATCTGCCATTGCATTATCATTAAATCTCAGTATAGAAGGTACTCTATATAAAAACAGTTGTTCTGTTTGGGTATATCCGACTACTACAAAAATTTCTAATGGGGAGGTAATAGTTGAAACATCCTTAAATGACGATCTTAAAAAACAACTCAGCGATGGGAAGAAAGTTTTATTATTTCCCAATCGTAAAGCGTGTGAGGGAGTAACAGTTGGAGGACTCGCTCAGACCGACTATTGGAACTATCGCATGTTTAAATCAATCAGCGAACGAATAAAAAAACCTGTGTCTCCGGGTACGTTGGGTATATTAACAAATCCGCAGCATGCTGTCTTTGCTAATTTTCCAACTGATTTCCATTCAAACTGGCAATGGTTCCGGATCATTAAACAGGGTTATCCTATGATTCTTGATGCCATGCCCAATGAATATCATCCAATAGTACAGGTTATTGATAATATTGAGCGCAATCACAAACTCGGACTTATATTTGAATTATCGGTAGGCAAAGGCAAACTGTTGATATGTATGTCAGACCTGGAATCTATGAAGGACAAACCTGAGGTGAAACAACTCTATGCAAGTATGCTCGGATATATGAATTCAAAAGCATTTGCTCCTGCACAGAAGATCTCTTACGCTCAGTTTAAAAACCTGTTTGACTCCAAAACATCTGCAACCAAGATAACTAATTTGGATAACATTTCATATTAAATACATTTCTGTAATCAAAAACCATCGATTGTTCATAGAATAACCGTAGACTTAAGAGTGTATTTTCTATTTAAGATCAAATTATTTCAATGATATGAACATTTATAACAAAAATATCAAAGTTGAATAAAATTACAATATACATATGGAAGACATCAATAATTCAGAACTAAGCAAGGCATGGTTAAGTCGCAGAAATTTTGTTAAACAATCAGCAATAACAGGAGGAGCTTTGATATTTTCCGGGTTATTGCCGGGTTCAGTAAAGGCTGCAAACATGTTTTTGCAATCAGGAATACTTGAAAAAACTGACCTGACAGAAGGATGGAAAATTAAATCATTTGCTCATATACAACTGTTAGACCAAAAGATTTTAGCAGATGCTATGGCCGCAGATGTTTCTAAAGAATGGTTACCAGTAGAGTCGATGCCGTCTATGGTACATGAAATTCTTCTTCATCATAAAAAGATTGAGGAACCATGGAAACCTTTTGGGATGGAGAATTGCTACTGGGTTTCTGAAAAAGACTGGGTCTACTCGGTAAATTTTAATGCAAAAAAAACAACTGGTGAAAACAGGTTGATATTTAAAGGAATAAAGGGTCATGCAGATGTCTATCTTAATGGAATACATGTTGCTATACATTCAGTTATGTCGCTTCCATTGATTATTGATGTTACAGGAAAAATTAAGTCAAAGAACTCGTTGGTATTGCATTTTGCCAAGGGTGCGCCAAAAGTTAAGGGTGTCCCTGAAAACCCTGATCAATTAGAACGCAGCCCAATGGGAAGCTATCTGGGTCCGAATCCAATGATTTATACTTCTGGTCTTTTTGATAGTGTCATTCTGGAAAATACAGATGGGAGTATCATAACCGGGATTGTAACGGATGTTTCTCTGGATAAATCCTTGGCAGAAGGGACTGTTACAATAGATGTTTCAGGAAGAAGCCGATATAAAAAAGTTGAGGTCCAGACGCAATTAATCGGACCGGATGGCCAAATAGTTAAAGGATCGACTATAATTTCTAAAATAATAGGGGGAAAATTCAATTCTCAATTGGTTATTCGAATTTCAAAACCTGAATTATGGTGGCCAAGAGGATATGGTCAACAAAAAATGTATAAAATTGAGACTTCATTGCTTTTAGATGGCAGAATACATCAGAAAGAATACCGAACAATTGGATTCCGAAAGATAACCATGCCAGAAAAACTTCATTTCGTTGTAAATGGGGTCCCGGTTTTTTTACGGGGCGGCGCATGGGTAACGCCAGATCTTTTGAGTGATGTGTGGAACCAGAATAGGGAAGAAACGCTCTTTACAATGGCTGAAAATGCCAATTTCAATGCTTTTCGTATTTGGGGAGAAGTACAGGCACCCCATGACAGGTTTTATGAAATAGCCGATGAAAGAGGATTTTTGCTCTGGCAGGATTTCACAATGTTGCCTTTGGGTTCCGAAAAGAAAGACATTGATACCTGTGTAGAAAAGGCTACACGATTTGTCATGCGTCTCAAACATCATCCATCCGTTCTTTCCTGGTGTGGTGGCAATGAGGCAGCAATGTGGGCACATGAAGATTATAATGGTGATTTTAAAGATCATGGTCCATGGAAAGGACTTCCGGCAGCAGAAGCAGTTGGAGAGGTATGCCGACAATTTGATCCTGAGCGTTATTATCAGCCAAGTACTCCTTATTATGGCATGAATCCAAATGATCCAAGGGAAGGAAATACGCATGGGTACACCAATATGTGGTATGTACCAGGGTATGACTATTTGAATTTTGCCAGTGAGGATACAAGATGTGCAGCGCCTACTCTTCCGAGTATGCAAAAATTCATGAAACCGGAAGAGATATTTCCAGATGGATATTCAACAATGAGTCTTCCCGGTACTCCCTATCCATTTCCACAAACATGGCTGCCATACACTAATGGTGAAAGCTGGAAAAAAACAGGACCCATAGAACAATTTTACGATGCTAACGATGCGGCCTCTTTGATAAATAGAATAGGCATGGCAGAAGGATTATATTACCGGGATTTAATAGAAAGGCAACGTAGGGGAAGACCTGCAACTGAAACAGGTGATCGCCGGTGCTGCGGGGGGTATATAGTTTGGAAATTTAATGATTCATGGCCTGAAATATACAGCGCAAAGATTGATTATTTTCTGGAACCTTATCACGCATATTATTTTTTGCGCCGGGCTTATGAGCCTGTAATGTTGTCATTTGATATTGATACCTTCATTTATCTTTGGGCCGTAAATGATACCAGAACATCGCTTTCAGGAACAATAAGAATACAACTTTACCATCTTGAAGCTTGCGAATTTCGCAAAGAGATTATAAAGGAAGTTACGGTTGAACCGGGTAAATCAATGGTCGTTGTTCGATTAGATCAGGCAGGCATAAGGGCATTTCGCAAAGAACACATCCTTTATGCAGCGTTAACAGACAAAGATGGTCGTGTCATTGCACGTACAAATGCAATGGTAGATATTGAACGAAGGCTGAAATTTCCTGATGCCATTCTCAATATTAAAACTAAAGACAACTATTTGATCATCAGTACAGATAAATTTGCACACAGTATAAATCTGGAAGGAGATGCTGATGGGGATCGTTTAGGGTGGTTCTTCGAAGATAATTATTTTGATTTGCTTCCAGGTGAAGAAAAAATCGTACATATACTTGGAACACATTCAAAAGGGAAAATATCTGCCAAGGCATGGTATGCTAAAAATGCTACAACCGTAAATTGGCAAAAATCTTGATATCTTTGTTTTCGGCTTTACACTTTAAAGATGATTCTCAGATCAAATTTCAATAAATAAATTTATTATGAATCGTAGAAACTTTTCCAAAAATATATTAATGGCTGGATTGGCGATACCTGCTATGAGTCTGAATTTGAAAGCCAATAACCAGGTTGAGGCCGGAGTTTTCGAAGAAGACATAAAAAAGCTTCCTGTAAGAGAATTTGATGTTATTGTTGCCGGAGGAGGTACTTCAGGTGTTGTTGCAGCCATTGCTTCAGCACGTCAAGGTGTCAGAACAGCGCTTATTGAAGCGAAAGGTTATCCAGGTGGGACTATAGTGGAAGGTGGGACAGCACTTCACAGCTTTTTTAACCTTTGGAAAGCATTTCCAGGCGTTGAGAAACGTCAGGTAGTTAAAGGGATCCCACAAGAAATCATTGATCGGTTATTATTGATTGGAGGAACTTCAGGACATGCCGAAGTTACTCAACATTATAACTATGATTCAGTCTGTACTGCAATCGATACCGAACTATATAAGCTTGTCGTATTTGAAATGTTGGTTGAAGCTGGAGTTTTTGTTTGTGCAAATACAGTGGTTGTCGGCGCTGTTAAAAAAGGAACTGTAATCGAGGGAGTAATTACCGAAAGCCGGATGGGTAGAGAATTTTTCAAGGGAAAAAGTTTTATTGATTGTACTGCCTATGGGGATCTTTCAGCCCATGCTGAAGCATCATTTATTGAATTGAACGATATGGATGTTTGCAATAGTATGGGTATTGGCAACGTAAATATTGAAAAGCTTCATGAGTTTCTAAAAGAAAATAATAATGTAGGTGACATGGCAATAGGTCTACGTGATGGGAAACCCGGGCAGATTGTCAGGATGGGGAGTGAAGGAGCCGGAAGCAAAGATGCAAAACTACCCCCAGAATTTGTAAACGGGATAAAGAAACTGGGTTCAGGTTTGATCACTACAACGGTTCATGACAATTATCTTATGTTTATAAAGGTGAATTATAGGTTAAAGGGTAGTCCAACCAATCGTGATGAGGTTTCGAAAGCTGACTTAATTATTAGGAGAAACCAATATAAGACCCTTGAATTATTCAAAAAATATTTGCCCGGATGCGAAAATGCATTTATCGCACGTACCAGTCCATCTTTAAATATCAGACGTGGGCGGACTATTACCTGTGACTATGACATTACTTCTAATGATGTGCTTGAAGCAAGGCATTTCGAAGATGATATTATGGCTTATGGCTTTCACGATGAAGCGCCACGCTTACAGATCAAGAATGGCGGAACGTATGGAGTTCCATATAAAGCAATCATTGTTAAAGGTATTGATAATTTGTATGCCGCCGGAATGTTGATTACAACCAATTTCGATGCACATATGTCGACCAGAAATACAGTCTGTTGTATGGGGCAGGGTCAGGCCGCCGGAACGGCTGCTGCCTTGTGTTGTAAGAAAAATGTAAGTACCAGGGAGTTGGCTTATTCCGATCTAAGATCAGCATTAGTATCAAATAATGTATATTTAGAAGGATAATCTGAACTATCCATTTATTTAAAGAATGCGATTTAACTATTTCGTATTTTAGATTCGATTGCCGAGGTTGAATAACCCGGTAGGAATTCAATCGTTTCAACCTTAATAATACCATTTTCAGTTTGTGATTGTGCAAATAAGGTTATGAACGTTAATATAGATTATCAGCAGACCCTATTTAGAAAATAAAGACTGATTTGTTACAATAATGTAATTGTTACAAATGAGTCGATTTTTGTTACATTACAGATAATGGAATTGCCAGACTTAATGCATATTTGTATTTTCTACTTACAAGCTTTAATATTGAATTAACAACAAAGTTAAAAATCAAAATGATAACTCAAATAATTTAACTTAATGAAAAATATTAAAAAATATTATCTCAGTTTTTTATTATTGACTTGTGCATTGTTGACAACATCAATGACCTATGGTCAGATGATAGAGCTCAAGGGACCTCAAAAGACACTGAGTCCGACGTTTACGGATGAACCACCGATCGCGCCGGGTCCTTTCAAGCCGACGTATGAATCGTTAAAAGCCTACAAGTGCCCGACCTGGTACCAGGATGCCAAGTTTGGAATCTGGGCGCATTGGGGACCTCAGGGAGTAGCGATGCATGGAGACTGGTATGCCCGGAGCATGTACGAGGAGGGGGGTACAAATTACAAATACCACCTTGCCACTTACGGACACCCCTCAAAATTCGGATACAAAGACTACCTTCAGCTATGGAAGACAGAAAATTTTACCCGGCAATGGACAATATTGTTACAGCAAAAGTCCAGGTGATAATTTCATGCGCCCAAGTCCCCAACTCAATAGCGGTTAGAAATGCATACAAATGCTTTTACGAAACAAATATAACCAATACATTTGGGTTACCTGCTCAACCTTTCAGGACTGATAAATGGGGTGACATTGAATAAGTTAAGAGATTCTAAAATAAATATTTGATATCAATTTAACAACGCATTTTATATTTAACTTTATGAAATCTGATAATATCATATCACAAATCTTTAAGAAATGAAAAAATCTTTAGCATTAATTCCGATCATTTTTGGATCAGTTTTACCTTTTATGTCAGCCGCCCAGACTAAGGCGTCCGAAAAGAAAACACGCCCCAACATACTTTTTTGTATTGCCGACGATGCTTCTTTTCCCTATCTGAGCGCCTATGG
>Ga0209429_10002305_pt1 | contig 11363 bp, 10 predicted proteins | sample BarGraNGADG00212_3_FD_184493 | JGI IMG/M metagenome (GOLD analysis project Ga0209429, IMG submission 184493) | Arctic peat soil microbial communities from Barrow, Alaska - Barrow Graham LP Ref core NGADG0004-212 (SPAdes) (version 2) | ecosystem: Environmental > Terrestrial > Soil > Wetlands >... | reverse complement strand
TACTCTGGCTTTGAATGCCGGTGCATGATTCCTTCTTGGTCTTTTGCTCATATTCTGATCCTCCTGAGGGTCATTATAGAGCAACTTCCTCACTTATGCACCTGTCCAGTTTTGCCAGACCCGCTCTCTTTTCACTCTCTCCAGTCCGAAGATGACGGTGTTGTCATTGTCGGGACATTGCAATTCTTTTTTCATGTTGATCCAGTCACTATCCGGCGTTTCTCTGCAATAGGCCGTCAGGTAGGGCATAAGGGCAGGCAGGGCATACATGCACAATCCTTTTGGAGTTCCCGCCTCGATCATCAACCCGTTCCTGATAAAAAAATGATCACCGGCCTTGTATCCTGCGGAACAGAATCCCTTGACTGATTGAACGGTACATTTGATATCATACATGTCCAGCAACTCCTTATAATTAACCGAATTAATCTGGGACGATTCTATTTTAATGTAGAATCGTCCCCGTCCCTATAAAGTCCTAAAGTCCCAGTCTATGTCAGGAAACCATCTCCTCGATTATCGCCTTAATTGGCTTAATATCCTTGATCAATGCGCTGACCTGGCCCGCACCAAACGCGGCACGCTCATAATTGCCGGTTGCCGCGGGATTGCGATCCAGTTCATCGGCGATGTTTTTCACTGCGGGGTCGGCCATTTTCTGTTTTATCCAGGGCGTAACGATAATCCTTTCCGCCGTTCTCATGTTACTGGAGAGTATCAAATCGGTACCGCCGTCATTACATTCAACAATGGCCTTTTTCCACCGCTCGCCGGCAGGGCTCTCGTTGGATGCCAGCAATCTCGTGCCGACCTGCACACCCTGAGCACCCAAGGCAAAAGCTGCTTTATAACCCCTTGAATCCGAGATGCCTCCCGCAGCCACAAGCGGTATTTTCACGTGATCCGCTACCAGGGGTACAAGGACCATAGTTGATGATTCGGAATTTACGGAACGAAGGCCACCGGCTTCCGAGCCGACAACCACCAGCGCGTCCGCTCCCGCGGTTACTGCTCTTATCGCGTGCTGAAGCGCGAGAACCACATGAATACCTTTCATGCCAAGATCATGGATGATCGGATATATCTCTTTCGGAGAACCAACAGAAGTGGTAACCGCTTTAACGCCTGCACCTGCCAATGTCTCAAGAATTTTTTCATTGTGCGGATTAATAAGCATAATGTTTGCCCCAAAAGGCTTATCTGTCAGCTGCCGAACTTCATCAACAAGCTTCTTTACCTCGTCTGGATTACTAAAACCTAACGCCAACATTCCGTAAGCGCCTGCTTCGGAAACGGCAGCAACCATCGTAGGACTATTGAACATCCCTATGGGCCCTTGAATGATAGGGTAACGACAACCAAGCATTTTTAGCAATTCTGACATATCAGCAACCTCCTCATTAATTATATCAAGCTTCCCTGGAAATAAGTTCTTATCAAAGAGGGTCTAAGGGGGTGACCTCTTTTTTTGATAAGATTTTTTTGCGGGTGAAGTATATGAATGTGCCCCTTGTATGTCAAGAGAATATGACTATAAATAATATATCATTGACATATCAGGCCTGTCTTCTTATACTCCTCTCACCATAATGCAAATGACATGGAAAGGAATGTTTATGCCCTTATTATTTTCCCCGATTTCCATCAAAACCATGACGCTGAAAAACAGGGTGGTCTTCCCGCCCATTGCCACCAATTATGGATTACGCAATAATCGGGTACGCCACTATTTAGCCGAAAGGTCGCTCGGTGGGGCCGGGCTGGTAATCATTCAGGGGACGCCGATAGAGTTGCTGGCCTCCGAAAAATGGATAGCCGCACTAAAACCGGTTGTGGATTCCGTGCATGCAAGCGGCGCCGCAATAGGCATACAACTATGGGCAGGAAACGAACTGCCAAATAAAGACAAAGTGGCTCCCTCTGCCAGAAACGAATATCGTGAAGTGAGTATTGCCCAATTAGAAACGGTGGCAAAATTATTTGCCGATGCCGCCAGGGACGCACGTGATGCCGGCTTCGATACCATCAATATTCACGGCGCTCATGGCTATTTTCTGCATCAGTTTTTTTCGCCACTTACAAATCAACGCAAGGATTGTTTTGGGGGCTCGCTGGCGAAACGAATTGTTTTCCCGATACAATGTGTCCAAGCGATACGGACTGCTGTCGGTGCTGATTTTCCCATCATGTATCGCTTTAGTGCTGTTGAGTATGTTCCGGGAGGAATATCTCTTACGGATTCGCTCTTTTTTGCCCGCGAATTGGCGGGAGCGGGAGTAGACATCCTGGATGTCTCCGCCGGAGGGCAACTCGATTCGGTCAATATAACCAGCCCCACGGCCAGAGAGCCTTTGGGCACCCATGCTCATTTGGCGGGAGCTCTCAAGCAGGTGGTGACGATACCGGTGATGGCGGTGGGCAGGTTCAATACACTGGAGATTTGTGAAGAGGCCTTAAAAGAGGGGAAAGCGGATTTGATTGCTGTAGGCCGCCAGCTTCTCGCCGATCCCTACTGGCCTGCTAAATTGCAGGAAGGGCGCGAGAATGAAGTTATCAGGTGCCTGTCCTGCAATAAATTATGTGCGGGTAACTTCCGAAAAAATAAAGCGATTGCGTGTGTGGCCAACAAAGAGCTTGGCCGGGAATACCTTAGAAAATAAAAAGAATCTGTGAGGCGGGAGCTATTTTTTCTGCTGGTTTTTACCACGGATCAACAAAAGAGTGGCTTGACTCCTGGGGTTGCCGGGCGGGCGCGGATTTCAGTCCCTGTATGATCCAATTGCGCGTGTCGGCCGGGTCAATGACCGCGTCGATTTCGAGGTAAGAGGCCATATTGATGGCTTTCCCCCTTTCGTACAACTGGGCGACCAGTTTTTCGTAGAGCGCTTCGCGCTCCTCAAGATTCTCAATTGCCGCCAGTTCTTTCTTGAAACCGGCCTTGACTGCTCCTTCGAGTCCCATGCCGCCGAATTCTCCGGTGGGCCAGGCAACCGTAAAGATGGATTCATGGAAGCCTCCCTTGGCCATGGCCATGGCTCCGAGGCCATACCCTCTGCGTAAAACAATCGTAAAGTAAGGTACTGACAAATGTGAGCCGATGACATACATGCGGCAAACATGGCGGACCTGCGCGCGCTTCTCGATCTCCGGCCCCACCATGAATCCAGGGGTGTCACACAAAGACAAAATCGGTAGGCCATGCACGTTGCAAAGCTGCATCAGGCGCGCCGCCTTGTCCGCGCCTTCGGCTTCAATCGCGCCGGCCATGTGCATGCAGTTATTGGCGATCACACCGAACGGCCTGCCTTCGATTTTCAGAAAGCCCGTAATCATGCCAGGGCCGAATTTGGGGCGCAGTTCCAGAAAGGAGTCGGTGTCGGCCAGCGCTTTAATGATGATGCGCACATTATAAGCGCGCTTGCGGTTTTCTGGAATCAGGTTGCGTAGACGAAGCTGGTCGGCGGCCTCCCACTGAGAAGTCGTTCCCTGGAAATAGGAAAGATATTGTTTGGCGACGGCTACCGCCTCAATATCATCAGCCACTTCAATATCGACCACGCCGTTTTGCGTTTGCACATCCATCGGGCCGACTTCCTCAGGCTTGAAAACACCGAGTCCGCCGCCTTCAATCATCACTGGGCCGCCCATACCGATATTGGAGTTCTTCGTTGCGATGATCACATCACAGCATCCCAGCAAGGCGGCGTTACCGGCAAAACAGTATCCCGATACCACGCCTATCACCGGAACCGTGCCGCTCAGTCCGGCAAATGAGGCAAAGGTAGATAAATCCAGTCCCGCCACCATGACCCCGGACGCATCGACATCGCCCGGCCTTCCGCCGCCGCCTTCGGCGAAGAAAACCAGGGGCAGACGCTGTTCTTGCGCCAGTTTCAGCATGCGATCCATCTTTTTGTGATTAAAATAACCCTGGGTACCGGCCAGAACGGTATAATCATAGGCCATGACCATGCAGCGGGTTTTATCGTCTCCGAACAGAGAGCCGTTGACTGATCCGATACCCGCGATCAGGCCATCGGCCGGGGTCTTGCTGATGAGATCGTCGAGGGATCGTCGCCCGCGTTGCGCGGCAATGGCCAGGGCGCCGTATTCAACAAAACCGCCAGTGTCACAGAGATCCTCAACGTTTGCACGGGCCGTGCGCTGGTTTTTTTTCTGCCTTTTGGCCACCGCGTCCGGGCGATTTTCATCAAGGCCGAAAGCATGCCGGGCTATTACCTCGGCAAGTTCAGGACGTATCGAATTACTATCGGTTTCTTTCTTCACGGGCGGGGCATTCTTTTCTGCCGCCGTCTCTTCTTTGTCTTTAGATGTTTTCATGTGCTGCACCTTTCCTTGTTGAATGCTGATCGGATTTCCTACAAAATTATATAACAATCATATATGTATATCAAGAAGTCAATGGATGTTTTTTAAAAAAGCATCAATCATCTTAAAAAAATTCATTTCCAGCTTTCCGGCTATTGGCTTAAAAATACAGGCAGATTTTTGTTGCAATAGCATATAATCAATGTAAAAATTAAAAGATGCCGCAAAGCGATTAAAATAAATTTCAGGGAAGGTGAAAATATGGATCTGAAGATTAAAGACAAGATAGCTGTTGTAACGGGCGGAGGAAATGGCATCGGCAGAGCCATTGCTCTGCGTCTTGCCGTTGAGGGTGCCAGGGTTGTTGTTGTGGATTTAAACAAAGAGGCTGCGGCAAAGGTTATAGCCGAGATCAAGGCTCAAAGCGGCGACGGTATGGCCATTGCGGCTGACGCGACCAGGCCCGAAGATGTTGATAACATGGTTCGGAAGACGCTTACGGCTTATGGTGTGATCGATATCCTTGTCAACAATGTGGGCGGTGGTACAGGGGGTACTGCTCTGATTGTCGAAACTCTCACTGATAACTGGGACAAAACGATTGAAATGACCCTGAAAAGCACATTTCTTGCCTGCCGTGCCGTGGCCAAGTCAATGGCCGAAAGAAAACGGGGGCGGATTATAAACATTGCCTCCATTTCGGGTAAGTCGGGAGAGGCGCTTATTGGAGCATACTGCGCAGCCAAGTTCGGTGTTCTGGGGCTGACCCAAACACTGGCCAGAGAACTGGCGCGCTATGACATCACAGTCAACGCTGTCTGTCCGGGATATGTTTATACGCCGGGATGGGAAAAGCTGGCCCAGGCGCTCAAGGACTCTCGGCCGGCTCTGGCGGATAAAAGTCTGCAAGAGATATTTAAAGCGCGGGTAAAATCCGTGACGCCGCTGCGGCGCCCTCAGGCGCCTGAAGACATCGCCAGTCTGGTGGCCTATCTCGCATCCGAAGAAGCCCGCAATATTACCGGCCAGGCCATCAATGTGGATGGCGGCGCTGTCATGGGGTAAAAAAGATATTGCATGAACCACAATGCGTATTGATTGATGGCAAACGAATAGAGACCTTTGCACAACCACATAAAACCAACAATTTTGTCATTCCCGCGAAGGCGGGAATCCAGTATTATCAATATTTTCCTGGATACCGGCCTTCGCCGGCATGACGAATAGAGGGGTTGTGCAAAGCTCTCGAATATAGATTGCCTCGGCGCGTAAGGCTATCCTCTACGCATAGGAGACCGTGTCTTAATTAATTACTCAGCAACAAGAATCACGCCTTCTTTTCGGAGAGTTTCGATCTCTTTGGGTTTGTAACCGATTTCTTTCAAAATGGACTGAGTGTCTTCTCCCAGAGCCGGCGGCGGCCAGGCTGGCTGTGCCGTGGTTTCCGAGAATTTCAGGGGGACGCCAATGCCCTTGACCTTTCCGCATACAGGATGTGCTTGCTCGTAAACCATCTGCCTTGCCTGTATTTGCGGGTCTGTTTCGATTTCCGCTATATCCAGGACAGGTGTAAGGCAGACATCATGGCCTGCCGCCGCTTCAATCCATTCATCCCGTGTCTTTGTCCGGAAAAGAGCGGCAATTTCCGCCCGCAGTTTTTCCGCTTCCTCTCCCATAACAAGTTGGCTTTCTATCCATTCGGGATGCCCAACCATATTACAAAAAGTTTTCCAGAACTTGGCTTCCAGAATACCCAACGCTACATATTTCCCATCGGCACACAGATATGCTCCGTAACAGGCCAATCCGCCGGAGAGGGGTGGTTCTCCCGGCGCGAATGTCGTTTTAGTAGCCTGGTAATGCGCCATCTGCAGAGTCATCAGCGGCAGCACGGCATCAAGCATGGAAACATCAACCCTTTGTCCCTGTCCTGTCTTTTCTCTTGACCAGAGGGCGGAAAGACAGGCAATAATTGCCATATATGCGCCTCCCGCCACATCGGCCAGTTGCGGGCCGGGGAGAATAGGCCCTGTTTTTGATGAGCCCGTCGCCGAAAGGATTCCGGCGTAGCCGATATAATTAATATCGTGTCCGGCATCCTGAGCATAGGGACCGTTCTGGCCGTATCCGGTTATGGATACATAGATAATATCAGCTTTGATTTTGCGGGCGGCATCATAGCCAATGCCCAGTTTGTCGAGCACTCCCGGCCTGAACTGCTCAACAACAATATCCGCTGTTTTCAGCAGTGAGAAAAAAATATCCACGCCTTTCTTCACCTTAAGATTAAGGGCGAGGCTGCGCTTGGAGCGGTTGACTGCCAGGAATCCTGCGGACTCGGATTCTATATAAGGAGGATAGATACGCATATAGTCCGGCGAGTTTATATCTTCGATCTTGATTACTTCGGCACCCATATCAGCCAGAATCATTGTTCCCAGCGGGCCGGGATAGAGTCTGGTCAGATCAAGAATGCGAACTCCCTTCAGGGGGCCGGTTGGGGGCTTTCTTTCCATCTTCATGATTTCTCCTATAGTAATTGTTTGATCAGTAAACGCTCAAAACTTGAAGACATTACAATACCGATTATTTATAGCACAAGAATTATAAGTTGTCTTCCCGGAATATGACCGCACGAGATGAGATGGGTTTAGTCACCGGACATTTGACAAATAACCTTTAACCAGATATATTTTCGCCGAAGAAAATCATCTATTCGCTTCCATTGAAACAAGCAAAGAACGGACGATCTGCTTTATCGCGAATGATGGTTTCAAATTAATTTGAGGGAAGATCGCTTATGAATATCATTGTTTCCGGATCACTTGCCTATGACAGGATTATGGATTTCCCGGGAAAATTTTCGGACCATATTCTGCCGGAGAAGATTCATGTTCTGAACGTCTGTTTTCAGGTCAGCGGAATGAAAGAAAAACTCGGAGGAACGGCAGGCAATATTGCCTACGCGCTTACCTTGATGGGCGAAAAGCCTGTTATCTCAGCCAGTATTGGCCACGATTATGATAAGTATTTTAAGTGGCTTTCGAAAAATGGAATCAGTACAGAAGGTATCCGGATTATCGAGGAAGAATTTACCGCGGGTGCTTATATAACGACGGATCAGGCGGATAACCAGATCACCGGATTCAACCCCGGCGCGATGAAATATCCATCTTCTCTGGATTTCAGCAAACTCGATCCCGGGCAGACTATCATCATTGTATCACCCGGTAATTTTGAAGATATGGTTAACTACCCGCGCCTTTGTAAGGATAAAGGAATCGACTACATCTTTGATCCCGGGCAGTCTCTGCCCATGTGGGATGCCCAAGATCTGATCTCGTCCATTGATGGTTGCCGGATTCTGATTGTTAATGATTATGAGTTGGATCTGATCGTGCACAAGACCGGGTTAACCAAAAAAGAATTGCTGGGACGGGCCGGCACTATTATCACCACTCTGGGGGAGCATGGTTCGCAGATATCAACGGCGGATGATGAAATAAAAATTCCGGTTGTTAAGCCAAGTAAGGTTGAAGACCCGACAGGCGCCGGTGATTCTTACCGGGGCGGTCTGATCAGTGGTTTGGTGTGTGGCAAGGATATTTTGCAATGTGCCAGAATGGGCAGTGTATGCGCTTCATTTGCTGTAGAGAGCTATGGTACCCAGGAGTATAGCTTTACCATTGAAGAATTCAACAAAAGGCTCAATGGCTGATACCCTTTTGTAGGGAACGGTCGCGACCATTCCCTACGCGCCTCCTCCTTGCCGCCTCGTTATCCTTTGAAAGCGAAAGGGTATTAAAGGGGAGTAGATGTAATAATGAGCAGGCCATACCACTTATTCAAATACGACCATACCGAAGGCGACAATTTTACGGCAATAGCCCATCGCGGCGCGTCCGCGTATTATCCGGAAAATACTATTGCGTCATTTCAGGGCGCAATCTCAATGGGGGCGGATATGGTAGAGCTGGATGTTCAGCTCACCAAAGACGGAGAAGTTGTCGTATTTCACGATGAAAAAATCACGCGCTGTACAAACGGCAGAGGCAGGATTGCCGATCATACGCTGATTGAACTCAAGGCGCTGGATGCCGGAAGCTGGTTTGACAAAAAATATCAAGGAGCAAAAATACCCACGCTGGCGGAGGTTTTAAACCTTTGCCGGGATAAAATCGCGGTAAATATTGAAATTAAAACCGAAGCGGTTACTAAAGCGGTCTTTGGCGGGATTGAGGAAAAGAGTCTGAAAATTGCGGAGCAAAACGGGGTGCGCGAGCATATTGTATTCTCCAGTTTTGATCCGCGCGCTATTAAACATCTAAGGCAGATCGACAGCAAAGCCGCTGTTGCCGTATTGTTTGAAAAAGGTCACTATGCTTCAAAACTGCCTTCAGATATAATTGAATCACTCGGGGCTGATGCTTTCAACTGTTCTCAAAATGAGTTAAGCTCTAAGTGGCTTTCCAATCTTAAATTAAATAATATTCCGTTGAATATTTACACTGTAAATGACGAAAACAATATGAGGCGATTGATTAAGATGGGCATCAGCGGGATTTTTACCAATAACCCGGATATATTGAAAAGAGTTGTTATTGTTATGCAGTGATTCCAAAGATGATGAAACCGTAAAAAGTCGGGAAACCCCTGTTTTGTCATTCCGGACTTAATCCGGAATCCAGTTATTTCAATATGTTCTGGATACCGGCGTTCGCCGGTATGACGATTATTGGACTTTTGACGAGAGCATCAAAGATAGCGCTGTGATTCAAAAATTGGAATAAAGGCAAAATAAGATGAATATTTCCAACGCCATGATTGAAACGATCAGTGTTACACTCGATGTGATATTTAAAGCATCGGGTACAGACATACGTTTGCATGGAACTAAGGATGTGCCGGATCAGCCCGTGCTCTATGTTATCAATCACTTTACGCGCATGGAAACCATTATGATGCCGTATGTCATCAAAAAATATATCAAAAAATAACCGATCTCTCTGGCGGACAATTCCTTCTTTGTGGGGAAATTAGGCGAAATAATGAACAGGTGCGGCGCTGTTTCCACAGCAGACCCCAACAGGGATTCAATTCTGATCAATACTCTTCTTACCGGCAGCCATCCGGTTATTATTTTTCCGGAAGGTCAGATGATCAAGGATAAGAAGATAATCGAAAGAGGCAAATATCTGGTTTATAATGTTTCCAACAGGCGTCCGCCACACACGGGCGCGGCACGTATAGCTCTGCGGTCTCAGTTTATACGGGAAAAGTTGCGGGTATTCCGCGACCGCAAAGATTACGCATCCATCGCCCGGATGGCGGCTCATTTCGGTTTTAATCCTGCGGATGTAAACCGGGTTATTGAGAAGGAAACATATATCGTTCCGGTCAATATCACTTATTATCCGGTGAGGGTCAGGGATAATGCCATAAGCAAGCTCGTCAACAAATATGTCCATGATGTATCACTGCGGTTGAAAGAGGAATTGGCAATCGAGGGTTCCATGGTTATGGACGGCGTTGATATCGATATTAATTTCGGTAAACCTATATCAGTAAAAAACTATCTCACAGGCGCCTCCGGGCTGAGCTCGATGATGACTAATGAAAACCTTTATCTCTATCCTGAAGAGCTAAAAGAAATTGCGCCGTTCAAAAAGCTGTACGTGGACATGATGTATGATTACATGCGCGCCATATATGATATGACGACTGTTAATCATGATCACCTGGCTTCTTATATAATGACAAAATACCGGAAAAACAGTTTCAGTGAAAGCGACTTCAAAAACCGCATTTTTCTGGCAATCGATCAATTTCTCCGAACAGGCTTGACCAACTATCATACATCACTGGACCAGAAGCAGTACCATCTTCTTACTGATGATTATCATGATAAATATGAAAACTTTATCAAGATGGCCGTGTCCGATAACCTCATAACGTTGAAAGACGGTATTATCACAAAAAACGATGAGCGGTTCAGCAGAAATTATCAGTTCCATACCATCCGGAAGGATAATATCATCGAGGTTCTAAAAAATGAGCTAGAACCTCTCCAGAACCTTACCACTGGGCTGGATCACCTGATGATTCTTCCAGGCGGTTTTATCCGGCAAAAGATTAGGAATCAATTTCTGGAGCTGGATCAGCAGCTCTTCGAACAAGAGTATAATAAGCATTATATTCAAGGCGAAAGCAAACCCAAGAATATCGGTGAGCCATTTTTTCTGCGGCGGCTTCTGCGTAATCAGGGTGTGATTCTGGTACACGGATATATGGCCGCGCCTGAAGAAATCCGGCTGCTGGCAGATTATCTCTACAAAAATGGTTACACTGTTTACGGCGCCAGGCTGCGGGGTCACGGTACAGCCCCTGAAGATCTGGCCGGCCAAACTTGGGGAAAATGGTATCATTCCGTGGACAGGGCTTATATCGTAATGAAAAATTCGACGAAGTCATTCGCAATTTGTGGCTTTTCCGCCGGAGCAGGAATAGCCTTGTTGCAGGCGGCGAATAAGCCGGGCAAATTTGCGGGAATTATATCGATCAATGGTCCCGTCAAACTGCAGGATTCATCATCCAAATTTTCGTCGATTGTTGTTGTCTGGAATAAATTTCTTTCAGAAATAAACGCGAACAGGGGCAAAATGGAATTTGTCAGCAATGATCCCGAGAATCCAACCATAAATTACTCGCGCAATCCCGTGCGCGGTGTTTACGAACTGGAAAAGCTGATGAAAGTTGTTAAAGACCGGCTTGCGGATGTAAAAGCGCCGGTACTTGTTATCCAAGGCTCGGATGATCATGTTGTTAATCCGGTAAGTGGCTTGGAAATCTTTTCCAAATTAGGCTCAGAGAAAAAAGAGCTTGTTCATATAAGCGCCGATCACCATGGTATATTGCGGGAAAAGAATCAGACCAGGTAAAGACGAAAGTTCTGGAGTTTTTAAAAGAGGTATTTTCAAAGTAGCTCATACAGCCTCATTCGGCTTAATGATTACCTTGATCGATTTCCTGCCATC
>Ga0209429_10002301_pt1 | contig 11370 bp, 13 predicted proteins | sample BarGraNGADG00212_3_FD_184493 | JGI IMG/M metagenome (GOLD analysis project Ga0209429, IMG submission 184493) | Arctic peat soil microbial communities from Barrow, Alaska - Barrow Graham LP Ref core NGADG0004-212 (SPAdes) (version 2) | ecosystem: Environmental > Terrestrial > Soil > Wetlands >... | reverse complement strand
ACCGGCTGGGCGACCGACCTGGCTGGGGTGGAATTCCGCAGCCTCAAACCGAATCGGGCTTTTCTGGAAAACCTCGCCCGGCAAACGGGAGGTGAAGTCATCGTCCCCGCTGACCTGGATGCCTTTGCTCGCAAACTCCCTTTTCTTAAAGCGCCGATCACGACCGCGTGGACCGTTCCCTTATGGCACCGCCCCGAGGTGTTTCTCTTTGCGCTGGCCTGTTTTCTCCTGGAATGGGGATTGCGCCGATGGAAAGGATTGCCGTGAGAACGAAAACTGCAACGGTTCTATTGCTGTTTTGCGCCGGTTTTGTTTTTGCCGAGCCAACTGTTCCTAGTTCCGAAGACCGCACCACCGTGATTCTCGCGGTCGGCGCCCCCGGCGAAGCTGAGTTGGGCGGGCACTTTGGCCAATGGGCGACGAATTGGCAAAACGCCTGCCGTCAGGGGAACGCCCGATGCCTTACGATTGGCCTCACGGCAACCAACCAACTGTCGGACCAGGATCGGCTAAAAGAACTCCTGCAGAACGAACCCAAGACGGGCCAGGCTGAGTTGTGGCTCGTGCTGATCGGCCATGGGACCTTCGACGGCCAGGAAGCCAAATTCAATTTGCGCGGACCGGATCTTTCAGCCACCGAACTGGCTGCCTGGCTGAAGCCATTCAACCGTCCCCTGGTGATTATTGACACGTCATCGTCCAGCGCGCCGTTCCTCAAGCAACTGTCGGCTCCGGAGCGCGTCATCATCACTGCCACCAGCAGCGGATATGAACAAAACTATGCGCGGTTTGGTGAATACCTTTCGGAAGCTATCCGCGATCCACAGGCCGATCTCGACAAGGATGGCCAGACGTCGTTATTGGAAGCCTTCCTGACCGCGGCCAATCGCGTGGCCGAGTTTTATCGCGTGGAAGGCCGGCTGGCCACCGAGCACGCCCTATTGGATGACAATGGCGACGGCCTGGGGACCCCGGCCCAGTGGTTTCGCGGACTCCGGGCCACCAAAAAAGCCAGCGACCATGCCGCTTTGGATGGTTTTCGGGCCCATCAAATCCACCTGGTGCGCAGCGCCGCCGATCGAGATCGTTCACCCGAGCAACGCGCCCGCCGGGACGCCATCGAGCGTGCTATTAATGAACTCCGTAATAAAAAAGGTGAGCTGACCGAGGACGAATATTACCGGCAATTGGAAACCCGGTTGCTCGAACTAGCGCCTTTTTACCCATAGGTCATTGCCACTGACCCCCTAGCGTCAAAGAGATTTCTTCGGAGGGGTGAGTTCCACGAGCCCCTAACATCCTCTTCGTCGCCGCTTCATGTTCCATTAATTCCGCATGTCTGACCCACCTTACAAAACTTTGTCGCACCTGCGACAAAGTTTTGTCATGGCAGATCAAAGCCTGTTGATTCACCGCCGTAAATAATCTACTAAGGCAGGATGCGCAAATGACCTATCCCTTTGCGCATTTCCCCTTTTCCTTGATACTTCGTTCAAAGCCGCCAATTCTCTGTCTATGAATGTCGCCGACCTCCGCAGTGGGTTCCGAACCCTTGTTGCCATCATCGCGAAGTCATCGCCTTTTGTCGGGACGCTTTGGTTGCTGGCGGCACCCGCGATCGGAGCCGACCTGTCCGCGAACTGGCCACAATTCCGCGGGCCGGGGGCGCTAGGTGTCGCCGACCATCCGAGCCTGCCCGATCGCTGGAGCACCAACGAAAACGTCGCGTGGAAGGCCGAAGTGCCCGGACGCGGCTGGTCCTCGCCGATTGTTTGGGGCGAACGCGTTTTTGTCACCACTGTGGTCAGCGGAGGCGAGGTGGAGCCAGCGAAAAAGGGCCTCTATTTCGGTGGCGAGAGAAAAGAGATACCCAGGGACGAGCATCGCTGGTTCGTCCTCGGTTTCGATCTCAAGTCCGGCCGCGAATTGTGGCGTCAGGAGGCGCACCGCGGCGCACCCCCGAACCAACGGCACGTGAAGAACAGCTACGCCTCTGCAACGCCGGTGACCGATGGCGAGCGCGTCTATGCCTGCTTCGGCAACGTGGGATTGTTCTGCTACGACCTGGAGGGCCGCAAACTCTGGTCCACGAACTGGCCACCCGTGAAAATTCGCAACGGTTGGGGCGCCGCCGCGTCGCCCGTGATTCACGACGGCCGCGTGTTCCTCGTGAATGACAACGACGAGCAATCCTTCGCCGTGGCCCTGGATGCCAAGACCGGCCGCCAGCTCTGGCGCGTTGAACGCGACGAAAAGAGCAACTGGTCCACGCCCTGCGTCTGGCAAAACGAGCTGCGCACTGAACTGATCACCTCCGGCACCAAGCGAGTCCGCTCCTACGACCTCGACGGCAAGCTGCTCTGGGAACTCGGCGGCATGTCTTCGATTGTCATTCCCACGCCATTTGCAAAGTCCGGTTTGCTCTACGTCTGCTCCGGCTATGTCGGAGACAAGGTTCGTCCCGTGTTTGCCATCAAGCCCGGCGCCACCGGCGACATCACGTTGAAGCCCGGCGAGACGAACAACCCATTCATCGCGTGGTATCAGCCCACCGCTGCGTCCTACAATCCCTCGCCGCTGCTTTTCGGCGATTATTTCTATGTTCTGTTCGACTCCGGCTTCCTGAGCTGCCACGACGCGCGCATCGGCCGGCCGGTCTATGACAAACGGCGCATCCGTGAAGGCGCAACCTCCTTCACCGCTTCCCCCTGGGCCGCGAATGGAAAAATCTTCGCCCTGAGCGAAGACGGCGACACCTACGTCTTCCAGGCTGGCCCCGACTACAAGCTGCTCCACACAAACTCCCTCGACGAAATGTGCCTGGCCACCCCGGCCATTGCCGGCGACCGCCTCCTCATCCGTACCCTGACGAAGCTGTATTGCTTTGGGACGATCAAATGACGATCCGGATATTGCAGACCCGGCCAGTGGCCATCCTTAACAGCCCGTTAATAAAGTAGGAGACGACGTGAGGAGTCTCTAAATAAACCTGTGTTTCCGAAGATAAGCAATGCTCTAATGACCTTTCCCTTAGCGCATCCTTTTTAGGACCTTCTGCAACTCGCCGGGCAGGTCTGCGAAGTAAAACTTCGCTTCTTTGCCGTCGACGTGCGGCTTCGACGTAGCGGCGTCTCGGGAGCGCGCCGCTGACTTTCTCGCAGAAGAATCCCCGTTGAGTGAGGGAGTGATGGCGGCGCTCTGCCGAGACGCCGCTACGGGATCCGCAGGCTTCTCCGCAAGAAGTTGCTTGCGAACTTTGCGACTTTGCGTTAATCCAACCGCCGTTTTTGGGATAAAGGCAACCGCGTCTCGGCCTACCAGTCGATGCCATCTCTCTCCGTCTCGGCGGACTCGAGGAAGGCGCGCAAAATCGCCGCTCGTTTTTCCGCGACACGGCGGGCGGATGCCAGTTGCAGTTGAACGGGCAACTCGTCCGCATTCCGCCGCAGCACCTCAAGCGCATCGCCAAAACGGATAAATCGCGTGTCACGACCCACCTTGCTGACCGTCCGCAGAATGCCAATCGCGCCAAGTTGTTCGAGCATATCCGCGTCGCGCATCAGCATGCCCTCGAAGGACGCGGGTTTTCCATTGGGTTGATGCGTCCCAATGACCTCCATGACGGCTGGAATCTTCCCGGCAGGAAAACCGAACTGCTGCAAAAGCGGCGGCACTTTCTGGCTGGCATAAGCCAGCATATCCCACGCCGCCAACGCCGCCGCTTCCGCCGGCCGGTGGCTTATAAACACGCCGAGATCATGCATCCACGCGGCCGCATACAGCACATCGTCATCGAAAGACCGGCCTTCCGCGAGCTGCCGGGAAAGCTGATACAAGCGAGGTTGATGGCTGAACTTGTCAGGCGGACGAGCGTTCGCGCGCACGTAATCGGCGATGGCTTGTCGGTAACCATTGGCATTCATGGCGTCCAGATGGTCGTTGGCCTGCTGCCCAGCGTCAAGGTCGGAGCCGGCTCGAACGGCGGGGCCAATTCATGAACCCAAAAAAGTAGGAGACGAGGTGACGAGGCTCAAATATTCCGTTTAGGTGGCCTCCAGAAAAAAATGAGCCTCGTGACCTCGTCTCCTACCTTTCATGAATTTGCCGTGCCCGAACATCGTGGACACATGAAATGCACGCAATCCCCCTGCTGAATAGATGACAAAACTTTGTCGCACCTGCGACAAAGTTTTGTCCGGCAGAGACGACGGTTGGGATGGGTTGGATTTGGATTCTGGCGTCAAAATGGACTCACCGCAGCCTTATGGGCGCGGCGCCGCTCCGGCGATGCTGAGGGTGAGATTGATTTCATCGGCAACCTTATCCTGGGGTGCAGACGGATTGATGCCGTAGTCGGTCCGCTTGATGGTGAAGGTGGCGCGAATGACAATCAGGTCGCCCTTTTGATTAGGCACGCGCTGCCCAAGCTTGTCCTTCAGGTAGGTGAGCTTGGCCGGAGCGGTGATGGTTTGAGTGACGCCTTTCACCGTGAACTTGCCGGCCACATCCGCGGTCGTGGTGTCACCGGTGGTCTTCACGTTTTTCAATTCGAGGGTTTCAAAAACGATTTCAGGATACTTGGCCACGTCCAGCCACAGGGCGCTATGGAGATGCTCCTTCATCATCGGATTGGGCACATGCAACGATGCCGTGACGACGACGATCCGGCCTTTCGTGGCCGCCGGGTTTTCCGGATCGAAGATGATCGTGCCGCTGATGCCGTTGGCGCTGCCGTTGATCGATTCGAGCGTGGCGTCGAGTTTGAACACGGCGTTGTTGACGCCTTTGGGATCCTTGAAATCGAAGGTTTGCGGCCCGGCTAGCGCAGCCGTGGCGAGGCTGACGAGTGCGGTTAGGATGCAAAGGATGGTTTTCATGATGGGTTGGTAGTGGTTTTTTTACGGAAGAACAAGGAAACCCCTGCCAGGACTCCTGCTCCCAACAGGGCCGCTCCCAAAAAATCGACGCCCGGCACGAATTGCTGGCGATACGCGATGGCTTCGATGCCGGTCACCTCATCCAGGGTCTTGACCGGCACGCTGGTCTTGGTCCAGCCGCGGTTGGCCCCAGTGGCCAGCCACACGAGAACGGCGGTGACCGCCAGCAGCCCGGCCAGGATTTGGAGTCGTCGTTTCACAAGAGCCAATAGAGATCCCGCCCATGGAGGCGAACTTCCAGGGATATCCTGGTTATGCTAAAGCTTTTCCCCGCCTTCATTGGGATTATTATAACCCCATTTCGATTTTTCGACAATTTTTTCCGCGGGATCTAAACCGCTTATGTGGATCTTCACGCAAACAGCCAAGGGTCCGTGCAAAAATCACTTCCGAACTGTAAGCGAGCCATAAAAATTGAGCCGGCCCGGTTCGGCGGCGACCGGTTCGATCACGAAATCGGCCGGCGTCAGTTTCGCTACTAATGACCTGTCCGTTCGCATTGCCTTCGAACAACCGCTCGTTTTTAACCGACCGGTTTCATCACCGCCGCATCCTTGAGCACTTCCTTCGGGTCCGCAATGCCCACGCCCAGACCCTGGGGCACGGTGAGCGCGCCGTCGAGGATGCGCAGCGGCGGGTTGAACCAATCGCCGTATTGCTTCACGCCTTCCTTGTATTCCTGTCACGGGCCGATCTTCGGCACGCAGGAGGCGAAGTGGAGCAGATAGATAAAGCCGAACCCGCCGGAGAGATGCGGCGAGGCGGGCATGTCGCGCAACGCCGCCATCCGGGCCACCCGGATGGAACGGATCAGGCCGCCATAGTAAAATAAATCCGGTTGCACGATGTCCGAGACGCCCTCCCGGATGGTGTACTGGAAGCGCCATTGACTGAATTCCTGCTCGCCTAACGCCACCGGTATCGTCAGGGCGTCGGCGACTTTCTTGGTCGCTTCCAGGTTGTCGAAGGGACACGGTTCCTCGAAGAACACGGCGTTGATGTCTTCCAGCATGCGGCCGACGCGAATGGCTTGGGGTGGGTCGTAGGAACTGTTCGAGTCGGCGTGGATGGCGATTCTGTCGCCCAGCGTTTTGCGCGAAAGGGGAATGAGCTTCTCGGTCCGGCCCGGCAGTGCATCCTGGTTGCGGCTCGTGCGGCCGCCCACGCGGTATTTCACCGCTTTGGCCCCGGTCTCGTCGATCAAGCCCTGCAAATACACGACCTCCTGTTCCGGGGTCGAGTCGCGCCGGCCGCTGGCGATGTAGAACGGCACGCGCGTGCGGAGAACGCCGCCGAGCAGTTCGCCGATGGACTTGCCGCAAAGGCGGCCCAGCAGGTCGAGGATGGCCATTGGAATTGGCAAGCTTTTGCCACGCTCTTTTCGAGAACTTTCGTTCCATGAGGGTTTGACAGGCATCGCGGCATTAGGCTCAGACATTCAAGGCGGCGATCCTAGCCTCCAGGTCGTGCGCCATTAACGGCTCGATGACGCCGTCCAGGTCGCCCTCGAGGAAAATGGACAGATTGTAGAGGGTTAACTCGAGGCGATGATCGGTGACCCGATTCTGCGAAAAATTGTAGGTGCGGATGCGCTCGTTGCGTTCGCCGGTGCCCACCTGGGATTTGCGCTGGGCGGCGAGTTTGGCATCTTCCTCGGCCACCTTTTTTTCGAGCAGGCGCGACCGCAGCACTTTCATGGCCTGAATCCGGTTTTTTTGCTGCGAGCGTTCGTCGGCACAGCGGACGATCATGCCGGTCGGTTTGTAAATAATCTGCACGGCCGAGTCAGTCGTGTTGACCCCCTGGCCGCCCGGACCTGAGGCGCGGCACACGGAGATATCCAGATCCTCGGGTTTGATTTCGATGTCCACTTCCTGGGCTTCGGGCAGCACGGCCACGGTGGCGGTGCTAGTGTGGATGCGGCCCTGGGCTTCGGTTGCGGGCACGCGCTGGACGCGGTGAACGCCGCTCTCGTATTTCAGCCGCTTATAGACATCCGCGCCCGTGATGTTGAGGATGATTTCCTTGAATCCACCCAGATCCGAAGGGCTGGAATCAAGCGTTTCGACCTTCCAACGCCGGGAATCGGCATACCGCAGGTACATGCGGTAAAGGTCGGCGGCAAACAGCGAGGACTCGGTTCCGCCGGCGCCGGCGCGTATTTCCATGATCGTGTTGCGCGAATCGGAAGGGTCGGGGGGCAGAATGCCCCATTGCACTTCGAAGCCGAGACGTTTTGCCTCGGGCGCGAGGCGGCTGATCTCCTCCTTGGCCATTTGGGCCAGTTCGGAGTCGGCGGCTTCGGAGGCCAGCAGGGCTCGGTTGGCGGCCAATTCCTCGACCGTGTTCAGGTAGGCGGATCCCGCGGCGACCAGTTCCTTCAGGTGCGCGTATTCGCGGGACAGTTCCTGGGCGCGCTGCGGGTTATCGAAAGCCTTGGGATCGCTCAAGGCGGATTCGACTTCGGCCAAGCGGCGGGCGAACCTCTCGATGTGGGGCCGGAATTCCATGCCAAAAAACAGTCCGCCCGCAGGGAGGATTTTCCACCGCGGGCGGAGGTGCAAACCGGCGCTACTTTTTCTTCTTGCTGGCGTGGGCCGCCTGGACTGCCTTGGTCTTGGCCAAACGCTGCTGGAACTTGTCCACACGGCCAGCCGTATCGATAAATTTCTGCGTCCCCGTATAAAACGGATGGCACATGTTGCAGATGCCAATCAAAATCGTCGGCTTCGTGGAACGGGTCTTGATCACGTTGCCGCAGGCGCAACGGATTTCCGCATCCACATATTTCGGATGTGTCTTCTCTTTCATAAAAAGGGCAGTCAACCTAGCACCCAAACGGCGGCTGACAAGCGCGAATTTTCAGGGATTTTTTCCCGCGGTCGCCAGGACGGTTTCCCGCGGCGGAAAAAGGAGGCGCTGGCCGTGCCGTTTTTCCATCCTCTCGGAGGGCTGAGTTATACGAAGCCCTGATCGGGGAAAAGCGAAGTGGGGCTCCCAGAGCTCGCCCCTCCGAAGCCATTGACTTTCGGAGGGCGAAGCTCCGCGACGCCCTGACTAATCGGAGGTCAGACGGTCGTGATACTTGAAGCGGCGTAGAGGAAAAGATGGGGGCTCCCAGAGCTCGCCCCTCCGAACTCCGAACTGTGGGAACGGAGGCGCCGCCTTTTAAATGCCTGTATCTGAACTTGTCCTCGGCGGCGGAAATGTTATCCTGGGTGGTGGTGACAGCGGAAAATAATGACGATCGGAAACCCTTGCGCATGGTGGCCTGCGTGGGATGTGGCGTTAAGAACTTTATCGCGGGCGACCTGGCCCCCCTGGCGACGGTAGCCTGCAATCGCTGCGGTCATGCGATCATGATGCCCATGCCGTTGCGCCAGTTCGAACTGCGGGCGGTGATTGGTTCCGGGGGGATGGGGATGGTTTATCGGGCTTTTGATACGACCTTGCAGCGGGAGGTCGCGGTTAAATTGATGTCGGCCGAACTGGCCCAGCAGCCCCTCGCGGTGGATGCATTCGCCCGCGAAGCCCGGGCGGCCGCGGCCCTCAACCACACCAACATCATTCATGTTTATTCCTTCGACGAGTGGGAGGGCCGCTGGTACCTGGTGATGGAACTGGCCGCTCAGGGCAGCCTCGACAGTTGGATCGAAAAGGAGAAGCAGGTGCCGGAGTTGGCGGTGCTCGATGTGGGAGTCAAGATCGCCTCGGCCCTGGAACTGGCCTTGAAACACAACTTGCTCCACCGCGACATCAAGCCCGGCAACATTCTCTTCAATGCGGAAGGAGAACCCAAGCTGGTGGATTTCGGCCTGGCACGCAAGGCCGGGGCGGAAGCGGAGGACGAGGCGGCGGTTTGGGGCACACCCTATTACATCGCTCCCGAGAAAATCAAACGGGAGCGGGAAGATTTTCTTTCCGATATGTACAGTCTGGCCGGCACGCTGTATCACGCCTTGACCGGTCATGTGCCTTTCGAAGCGCCCACCATCGACGAGGTGGTGGCGGCCCACGTGCATACCGCCCTGACGCCCCCCAATCTGGTGGTGCCATCCATTACCCTGCCCACCAGCGAGGCCATCGCCCAAGCGATGGCCAAGAATCCGGAAGAGCGCTTCGAAAGCTACGCCGACTTCATCATGGCTCTGACAGCCGCCCGCAGCCAGTTGTTGGTCAGCCAGTACCGCCACCAAAAGGGCCAAGGCCCCGACAAGAGCGGCAACGGCAAGAGTTGGTGGCGGCTCTAAGCCGTAATGGTAGGGCGGTGCTGCCGCGCCGCCCTGATATTTCGCTGCTGGCAACCCGGTTGCCGCCGCGTTCGGTGGGTCACTATCGACTGCACCCGATGGGTGGAAGCAGTTCCAACTCCATCGGGTTGTTTATCCGCGCCATCCGAGATAGCCGCGGTTTCAACGGCCTGTTCCGGATTTATTCCGTTTTGGCTTTCTTCTTCTTGGCCGAGGTTTCGCCTTCCGGTTTGGGGCCGATGCGCAAGCTGAGGGCCTCGAATTGCCCCTCGGCCGTCACTTTGGCGCGTCCACCCACGACTTCGCCCACGGTGGCGTCGTCGAGGGTGGCGGGTTGGCCGTTTTTCATGATTTTAGTCTCCGCGGTGATGGTGATCATGCGGTTTTTTACCTTGCCCGCCAGCGTCAGGGTCTTGGCGCTCGTATCCACCGCGCTGATCTTGCCTTGGAACGGCGCGACTTTGCCGGCCTTTTTTTCCGGCTGAACCGCCTCCGCATTGGGCGGGGCATCCGCGGCTGCAACCGGCAGCGCCAAGCTGACCAGGGCGGCAGTCAGCAGGCTTAGAATGAACCAACGACTCATCATTTTTTGCATAACAACTCCTGTATTTTAGTTTATGTATCCTACTACGGAAGGATTCTTTAGCAGATCGTTGAAATTCTGTAAAGAAGATTTTTTGATGGAAAAAACTTGGGCTGAATGCAGGTTTGTGCTTTGATCGCGCGCCAGACGAATGAGGGTTAAAGTCAAAATTTGCGGCCTTACGCGCGCGGTGGATGCGCAGGCGGCGGTGGAGGCGGGCGCCGATGCGCTGGGCTTTGTGTTTTATAAGCGGAGTGCCCGCCACCTGTCGGCCGCTCAGGCCGCCGCCATCATCGGCGAGTTACCGCCCTTCGTCGCCCGAGTGGGCGTCTTTGTCAACGCCCTCGAACCTTTCCTGCGGGAGGTGGCGGCCGAGTGCGGACTGGATACGCTGCAACTGCACGGGGACGAGTCGCCGGAGTTTTGCCGGCGCTTGCAGCCGTGGAAAATCATCAAGGCGTTTCGCATGCACAATCGCGAGGCATTGCGTCGGTTGCCGGAATACCGCGGCCTGGCCTGGTTGCTGGATAGCTATGTTCCAGGGCAAATGGGCGGGAGCGGAGCGCGATTCGATTGGGATCTGGCTGGCGAGGCGGCGAAGCTCGGGGGTAAAATCATTTTGGCCGGCGGTTTGACGCCGGAGAATGTGGCCGAGGCCGTGCGCCGGGTCCGACCTTACGCGGTGGACGTCTCCAGCGGAGTGGAGTCGGCGCCGGGGAAGAAAGATCCGCATAAAATCCGGGATTTCATCCAGGCGGCGCAGGGATAGCTTCAAAAGTCCTGAGGCTGCCGCATCCCTTCGTCCTCGTCCTCGTCCTTCGTCCCTCGTCCTCGATTCAGGTTTTTTTTCGAGGACGACCTGTCCGCTTGGAGGGTCCGGTTAGATGAAAAACCAACTTTTTTTGCGCCGGCGCTTGACAGGCGTCGCCAACTGTCATACTGTTATACAACAGTAAATATTTTATGATTCTTCAGGTTGATTTCCAGGCCGGTAAGCCAGTTTATCTCCAATTGGCGGATCAGATCCGCATTGCGGCCGCTTCCGGCGGGTTGCGTCCCGGCGAGCCTCTGCCCTCCCTCCGCCCCCTGGCAGAGGAACTGTGCATTAACCGCAATACCATCGCCAAGGCGTACGCCGAGTTGGAAAGCCAGGGCATTATCGAGACGATCCCGGGCAAGGGCTTTTTCCTGAAACAAAACAATTCCCCCTTCACCGAGCCGGTTCGGCAGCGGTTGCTGCTCACCGAGGTCGATGAAGCCGTGGTGATGGCACATCACCTGCAAGTGGGCCGCGACAAGTTCCTGGCGCTGGTCAAGGAACGAGTCGATTACTTCGAGCGCAAATCCGCGCTCCCCAAGGATGGCAAGTGAACCCAAAAAGGAACGATATGGAAACTGACACTCCAGTAATTGAACTTAACAACCTGACTCGCTGCTACGGGAAGTTGGAAGCGGTCAATGGCTTGAGCCTGACGGTCCGACCCGGGCGCTGTTACGGTTTCTTCGGCCGTAATGGCGCGGGAAAGACCACGACGATCAAGTGCCTGCTGAATTTGCTGCAGCCCAGTTCCGGCACGGTGCGCGTGTTCGGTTTGGATCC
>Ga0209429_10002300_pt1 | contig 11371 bp, 8 predicted proteins | sample BarGraNGADG00212_3_FD_184493 | JGI IMG/M metagenome (GOLD analysis project Ga0209429, IMG submission 184493) | Arctic peat soil microbial communities from Barrow, Alaska - Barrow Graham LP Ref core NGADG0004-212 (SPAdes) (version 2) | ecosystem: Environmental > Terrestrial > Soil > Wetlands >... | reverse complement strand
ATGTATCATGGAGCATACTGGCGCTAAACATTGTCATACTGGGAATAGCCGGTGCGTTAGTGAATAAAACACTTTGGAAACAGGACGCGCCTTTCATCATGGAACTGCCGATTTATCATCGTCCCGATCCGAAGACTTTAATGATGGTTGTCTGGTCGCGGACAGTATCATTTGTCCGCAAAGCGGGAACTGTCATTCTCGGTGTCTCACTCCTCGTCTGGCTTTTATCTTACTTCCCTAATGGCGTTGTGGAAGAAAGCTGGCTTTCTTCACTGGGCAGAGTGCTTCAACCATTGGGTGTGCCGCTGGGGCTGGACTGGAAGATGATCACCGCGCTTTTAACCGGTCTTGTGGCTAAAGAAAATGTTGTGGCTACGCTGGGTGTTCTTTACTCCGTGGGTAGAGAAGGTTTGGCCCAAACGCTTCCGACAGTTATGAGCACGCAGTCAGCCGCCGCTTTTCTTGTCGTCATGATGCTGTTTATTCCCTGCGCCGCGACCATCGCCGTGCTGCGCAAAGAAATGAACAGCAACAAATGGTTTTATTCCACAATCCTCATGACCTTGATTGTTTCCTATCTAGGAGGGATGGCAGCATATAACTTTGTCAAATGGCTGGGCATCTGATTCTGTCTTGAGCCAGATCAGCGAATGAATAAGCGGGAGTGGGGTATTTAATTATGAAAATCATTTATGTGGCCGATATTCACGGTGCGTTTGACCGCGTAAAACTCCTTTTGTCCGAGACCGTGGCCGATGTTTATATAATTGCGGGCGATCTCATCGATATCCCTTTTTACAACATGAACTCCGCCATTAACTATCACGAACTTCAGTCATACTTTCACGGCCTGCGTGTTCGAATGAATAAAGAGTCTATGACCATCGAGGATTTTGTGGACGAATTGCTCGATATGCCCAACATGTCCGCCGAGATTGAAGCAAATGGGACTAAATATCAGCAGTACACCATCCGCGCCCGCAGGGTTCTCCAGCAAAAATATAAAGTCCTGGAAAATATTCTTTCGACAAAGCAAAAAGCGCAGATATTCGCTTTGCCCGGCAATTATGACATGGATCTGAAATATACGTCGCTTCACGAAAGGGATCTTCATCTTCACTGGCATGATATGCAGGAGATGAAAATAGCCGGCTATGGCGGCGCCGATATCTGGACGCCGGGGATCCCGGAGCGTTATGTAGTGAGTTATCAGGGAAGTGTCGTGTTTGAAAGCGGCGGTAACGAAATGTATAATTTCTTTAAGGCGGTAAAACCGGATATCATCGTCAGTCATCAACCCGCTCATGGTATCCACGACCGGGTGAATCAATTCGGGACATCAGGTTCTCCGGCGCTGCGTCACTATTGCGATAACAATCCCGTCTTGATGTGCCTGACTGGTCATGTCCATATGGACTGGGGGTTTCAAATCAGCGAAAACACAATTTACCTCAATCCTTCCAATTTCGGTGAAGTAACGACCCTAACCGGCGGCGTTGCCGAGGGTGGGTTTTTCTATACCATTGAAATTGATAATAAGCAGGTTAAGAAAATCATCTTTAAAAAGATTGTCGAAGACCGTATCTATGACATTGCCGATTACTATCCCCATAAAGAGCACTGGCAGGAATCAGTAGTCGATGCCGAGCGATACACAGCTCTTAAACAGGGCCGGAACTTCGATACTAAAGAAACGAAGCATTCCCATATCCCGGAAGTTCAACTATATAATGAGATTAAACAGTTTTACCGCATGTTTCAGACGGAGGAGACTGAGGAACGGCTGGAAAAACTCCAACAGATCGCCACTCTCATTGAAGAGAATGTCCATGGTGATATAGCAATGGATGTTATGGGTTCCACGAATATGGGGCTTTGCGAAATCACATCCGATATCGACTTTGTAGTTTATGTCCGGTGTGATCCGGGTTTTGCGGGAGATATCAATACCTGTTCGCAGTTTAAGGATGCCGAGAAGATCATCGAGACAATCTTAAAACCACAATATGCGTTTCAGATCATGGATACCATTGATCTGAACGTTGTAGAAAAATCAATCCGGGAAAAGGATTACGAATGCGAAATGGCCATGCGATTTGTCGCCTATCGCGCTATCTGCCGTCCCATTAATTATCGTTTTATTGCTCCGGTCGAGGATCTGCTTAATCAGGATATGGAATACCGGACGGAATTGGAGGGCAGTATCCGATCCTACTTCCGGATATTCATCAACACTTCGCAGCATACACGTTCGTTTAAGAAGTATGAAAGCAGGATCAAGGAAATCGGGATCAATCTTCCCGAAGCAATCCGGATGAAGATCAAGGCATATTTTCAGCAAGATGTAGATCAGCAAGGTCAGTGAGCGGGATGATTCGCAGAAAAGCTAAGAGATATTCATAGCCATCAGTTTTACAGCGTCACTAAATAAAACATCCATGCTTTTATCGGAAACGATACGTTCTACAAAACCCAGACCGAAGGAGTGATGATTGACTACATCTCTGGCCCGGTATTGATTGTGGATAGAGTAATCCTTAACAGACGCTGCGCGGTCCATGCTGCGGTTTCTGAGATCCCACTGCATAGGAGCGTTATTGGCCTCGACTTTGGCGGCGGCGGCTCTTTTTGCTATTGTTTCTTTCAGGGTGGGGGGCCTACTTACGGCGCTTTTCTTTGCTGCCGGCATTTTAGCGCGGTATTTATGCTGAGCACCGCAGGTGTTGCATTTGACCTTGCTTACGTCACCATCAACCTTAAACATGATAACATGGGCAAGAACTAACTTGCATTTCAGACAATAAGCATCAATATTTTCGCCGATTACAGACACGGTAATCTCCTTTTGGATTTATTTTTAAATAAATAACTTGTAAATCACCTTATCAGATTAGATCGATATGTCCTAATGAATATTTCCGGTTGTTTCTAAACATCAGAAATGATTCAGGAAGATGATTGTGGATGATTAGTATATATTGTTGCTTTCATTGACATTACAAAGAGGCAGCGATGATCGCCGCACCTATCGCCCCATTGACCTGGGCATAGGGAGAAACTTCTATTTCCATACCCAGCTTTTTGGAAAGCGCCATGACAACACCGCTGTTTAGTGCCACTCCGCCGGTGATCATGGCCGGCTTAAGCACTCCGATGCGCGCGAGCATCGATGAAACCCGGGAAGCGATGGATTCATGGATACCGGCAATGATATCCTGCCTTTTCTCTCCCCGGGCAATGAGCGATATGACTTCCGATTCCGCAAACACAGTGCACAGGCTGCTTATTTTCGAGGGAGATTTCGATTTTTGTGATATGGCTCCGAACTCATCGAGATTTACTTCCAGCGCCCGCGCCATAACTTCCAGAAAACGCCCTGTTCCGGCAGCGCATTTATCATTCATGACAAAGTTTTTCACTTTTCCTTTATCGGTAAGGAGAATGGCTTTACTGTCCTGCCCGCCGATATCGATGATGGAACGAATACGCGGATTCAGAAAATGAGCCCCGGCGGCATGAGCCATGATTTCCGTAAATGATTTATCGGCAAACTTGACGCTGTTGCGGCCATATCCGGTGGATACAATCTTATCTATGGCAGTTTTGCCAAGACCCGCCTCACTCAGGACTTCGTCATAAACCCTTTGGCCGGCAAGCTCCGCATTGTAGCCGGTAAAAATAACCTTTGTGGCAATAATTTTGCCATTATCAAAAATTGCCGCCTTGGCGGTGATGGAACCTATATCAATACCTGCTGTGCGCATTCTTATCCTTTAGCCCCTGCATTCGAGACTGTGTCATAATAGCAAAGAATGTCATTCCGGCGAAGGCTGGAATCTAGTCACTTCGACTGAAAGGAGAAGTCATATCAAAGATAAACTTCAAGATTTCTCGCTTCGCTTCGAAATGACACAAAAACAACTACGACACAGTCTCATTCGCCGGACTATGCTTTTTCCGTTCTTTAATAATCTCCATAAAGGCGTCGATTCTGGTCGATATCTGGCTTTCCGAAAAGATTCTTTCATCCACCATATCGGCTTCGAGCATCAGGCAGGGGATTCCTCTTTCCTTCTCGACAATTCGCTGGATGTCCATCTGGCCAAAGGAATACGGCTTGCAACTGCGGTTGGAATGCAGGACAAAGCCATCCACATCGTATTTATCAATCATATTGATGACCATTTTAGCCATTTCATCAACGCCGATATTCAGATAAATGCGGGTGTAGGCCTCGGCCATGGAATTAATAAAATTACTTTCGTCAATATATTTCATCGAGCCGCACCAGGCGGTGGTATAAGTATCGGCCACCAGGCAGGCATTGTGTGATGCAAATTTATCCGACAGCCAGCGGGTGCGGTGCCAGATGGGAATGTTATCCCAGAGCAGGCGGTATTTTTCATTGGGAACGGCGCCGATACCACGGGCGATGCGGTCTTTCATTTTGGCCAGAAGCGCAGTGTAGTAATCAATAACTTCGGGAGTGCCCCGCAAAGTGACGATAAGGGCAAGATGATAGAAAGCATCGAAAGCGCTCATGGGCGCGGGCTTATTGGCCGCCGTATCCAGAACGGCCTGCCATAATTGTTGCCCCTGAAAAGAAAGATGCCCCACTTTTTTCACGCGGTCATAGTCAAATTTCCTTCCACAGGCTTTTTCAATAAAAGAGATATATTCATTGATCTGACTGCGGACATAACGGGCTACCTCATCCGAATAACCGGTATGGCAAAAGGGCGTATCCAACACAAAAAGAGGTACGTTGAAATAACGCGCCTGAATTTCATACCATTTGAGTACAGTCCCGCAGATGTTGTTGCAGCACACCAGCATGTCCGGTTTGGGCAAACCACCGATGGGGCCGCCGTTGACGGTGGCGCAGGCGATATCGGAGCGCGCATAAGAACATAAATCGCTCGAATACCCCATGTTCTCCGCCGTTTCGCAAAGCCCCGCCCCCATTTTGGAAGCCCCGATCATGGCGCCGTGATTTTCCGGATAGATGGGAATGACATCCATTGCGATGAGCGGTTCCACAGGGCCGCCGCTGGTTATCCAGGCTACTTTTTTCCCCGTCAGCCTGGCCGATTTGGCTTCGCTGTAATAAACCATCATAATGTCTTTCATCGATTTCGATTTTTTGAACCGCAGAGTAAATTTTTTGAATTTGCCGAATAAAAAGATCACGATGATTTTCAGTATTTCCGATATCTGTTTTTTCATTTTACGTCCTTTTTTTATTACTGAAATCCGTTTTTATAATATCTGAATGAATGTTTCGAAACGGGTCTGCAATTGCCCGCCTGCCGGAAGCTGTTCTTCCATATCCAGCAGCATGCAGGGAATATTTTCGGAATCCAGCATTTCTTTTATATAGGGATAATCAAAGGCATGGGGATCACAAAACTTAAGCAACAGAAAAACGACTCCGTCAGCTTGATGTTTTCGAACCATTTGGACAAGGCTTTCGCCACGGTCCGTAAGCCCCACATGCTTTGCCGGGCAGATGGCCCGATCAAGATATCTTTGCGCTATTGCCTCAAGCGGGGGCGCTTTTTCATCCAGGACACCTTCAAAGTATCTCGATCCCGTGCAAAGATCATCCCAGACGACAACCCCTTGGGCATTCTCGATGATATCGTAAATATCCGGATGGCTGCAAATACTTCCGGTAAGCACAAGCTTTTTGGTGCCGGGGGGTATTTTACTGCCGGGAGCGTTTTGCATTTGCGCTACGATTTCTCCAAGTTTCCTCAGAAGGAGTTGCCGGTCCATAATCATGGCTGCTTTGATAATGCTGTGGAAATCGCGACCGCTCATAATTTCCGGTCTTTGGGCGCGGATGGCATAGAGTTGCATCATGAGCGCCCGGATCTGATTATATGTTTTGATGGCGTCAGAAAGCGTTGCGTCTGTGATTTTAACACCCAGGGCGCGCTCTAAATCTTTTTTAAATTTTTCCAGAATATCGATCAGATATTGCCGGGCGCTGGTGGTATTGAGCTTTACCGGCAAAACGAGATCGATATGAAACTGGGGAGTTACATTCAAGCGCCAGATATCGGAGAGCCGCTGGATGGAATCGCACGTGTGCGGGAAAACGGCACCGTCCAGGAAATCCAGCCTTCCGGAAAGACCCTCTTCCAGAATGCCCCGAACCAGGGAGCAGCAGTATGATTGCAGATGCATATCAGCCCGGTGAATCCCTTCGTCTGTGCCGAAAAGCCGGAAAGGAAGCGCCCCCGCGGCGTAGATAATTTCTTCCGGAGTGTAGGAACAGGTATAACCAACAATTTTTTTGCCTGTTTCTTCCTTATACTTACGGCAATAGGCATAGGGGTCAGTGACGATGTTTTTAAATTCGGTAAATTTATCCATTTATATATTTCCTTATGATCTTTTAATTATTATCCCGTATCGGATTAAATATCCGAAGCGCGCGCGTTTTCAATTTCCGCTATACTTTCCGGCAGCCTTCAACTTGGCAATTTCTTCTTCTTCCAGTTTGTTAAAGGCAATTTTCCCGACAAGTGTTTTCGGCAGACTATCGCGAAATTCTATTGTCCTTGGACAGCTCCATTTGATCAGATGTTCGCGGCAGTAATCGATTAATATTTTCTCCATCTGGATGCCCGCTTTTGCCGGATTCTTCAAAACGACAATCCCTTTGACGAGCTGAACCTGAGCCTGATCGGGAACTCCGATAATGCAAGCTTCTTGCACGTCAGGATGCCGGTAGAGAATATCTTCGACCTGTGCGGGATAAACATTCATGCCTGAAGATTTGATCATCCGCTTTTGCCGTAGTTTGAAATAGAAGAAACCGTCTTCATCCATCGTGCCTATGTCTCCGGTGTGCAGCCAGATTTTGCCGTCGGAATGCCGCTTTAGTGTTTCAGCAGTTTCTTCAGGCTGATCAAGGTATCCCATCATTACCGCCGGGCCGGAGACGCATATTTCGCCTTCTTCGCCACAGGGAACTTCCTCGGTGGTGTCCAGCCGGACGATTTTTGCCAGCATATCCGGGAAAGGCAATCCAATACTGCCTTCCCGGTAATGGCCTATAGGCATCGCCATGATTGCCGTCACGGCCTCGGTCAGACCGTAGCCTTCAAGCAGTTGCACATTTCCACCCTGCTTTTTCACCATTTCTTCAAAACGTTCCTTGACTGCCCGCGGCAGTGAATCCGCGCCGCTGAAAGTCGCCCGAAGGCAACTAAGATTAGTCTTGTGCATTTTCGGATGGCGGCTCAGGGCATCGAAAAGGGTAGGTATACCAATGACAAAAGATGGTTTCTTGGAACTGATAATTTGAGCAACTGTTTCCGGCGTAAATTGTGGCACGAGAATACTTTTGCCGCCGCCCATGAAACAGGCATTTACGCAGACGCCTAAGCCGAAGCCATGGAATATGGGAAGAATGGCTAAAATGGAATCCGCATCGGAGAGCTTTCCCCATTCAGATACCTGCATGCCCTCGCTGATGAAATTCATATTGGAGAGCATAATCCCTTTGGGCACGCCGGTTGTGCCTCCGCTGTAAAGGATTACAGCCAGTTCATCAGTATCCATCTGCGCTTGCGGGGCCTGGGGATAGCTGCCGCTCATCAGGCCTGCCCACCATTTGACCATAGAATCTTGCGGAACTTTCGGAATTTTTCGTCCTTTGGTCAGGTTAAATCCGATGCGTTTGAGAGTCCCCAGGTAATCAGGGATCCGCGCCAGAATCAGAGTTTCCAGAGGAGTGGTTTCTTTTAAATCTTTGAATTTGCTGTAAAAAGCGTCCAGGGTCAAAACAAAACGGCTTTTTGACACATTGAGGTAAAATTCAATTTCATTGGTTGTGGAAAGAGGATGAATCATGCTGGAGACAGCGCCGAGTTTGTTTGCGGCATAGAAGCAAATGATTCCCTGCGGAGAAGTCGGCATGGAAATTGTGATCCGTTCCCCCTTTTTCAGGCCGATAGAAGCGAGCGCGTCGGCACACTTATCGATCTCGTTGATGAATTGACGGTAAGTAGAAGTGTAGTCGAGAAAATCATAGGCGATTGAATCAAGACAACGATTAGCCGATTGCCGGACGGCTTCGTACATGGTTACGCGAGGATAATCAATGGTTTGTGGAACATGTTCGTAAAATCTCAGCCAGGGTTTCTTTTCATACATGATCTCACCCCCGATAATTTTTTTAAGTTACGATATAAAAATCAGGAAATGAGCATGGTGTCAACAAAAATATTTTTTATGTACCTGTGAATTAAACCGTGTGATAGTTCATTTCCTGTTAGTTCATTTCCTTGACACTTGCGGTCATTCTCTATAATATGGAGCAGCCGGAGAGGCAAGTTTCCAAAAAATATCGGCTAATTAACTACGGGAGGCAAAATTGACTGATTTCGATCACCGGGAGGCAGCGCTTTTGGGCCACCTTAACCTGATTCAATTTTACCGTGAGAGTCCGTTATGGAGTCTCGGTGGAATCGTTCAGGAAGAGGCGGGGGTTCTTCTGTATGCAACCGATTCAACTTTTCCCCTGATGATGAACGGAGCATTTCGCACTGACGATAGCGTTGATCCTGATGTTCTTGTCGACCGGGCGGATGATTTTTTTGCCAGACGCGATCGTGGTTACTCGCTGTTTGTCCGCGATGGGATTGACGATGATCTGGGCATTGCCGCGCGACGCTTGGGGCTTGCCGAGGTGGTTCGACATCCGGAAATGATTTGCGCCCAAAGACTACCGGTTGCGCCCCTGCCCGATGGTGTGGAGATCCGGCGTGTTGTAACCGTTGATGATGCGGCGCACTTCGTTGAGGTCAATGCCTCGGCCTATACTGTTTACGGGATGCGCCCCGAGGTTGTTTATCAGGCCTTCAGTTCGGTTAGAAGGATGCTCTTGCCGCATGTGGTGGCGGTGGTTGCCTATGTGGAAGGTAAACCGGCCGCCGCCGCCGTAACAATGGCCAGCCATGGAATAGCGGGCGTTTATTGGGTGGGGACTATCGAAGCTTATCGGGGTCGTGGTCTTTGCCAGGCAGTGGTTCGTGAGGTTACTAATGCGGGATTTGATCTCGGCGCGCGTCTGAACTCTCTGCAGGCCTCGGTCATGGGAGAACCAATCTACAAGAAGCTGGGGTATGAGACGATCTTCCATCACCGCATATATGTGCGATCACGCCGCAAATGATGAACCATTCCAGAGCCAAATCCTCAAACTTTTTGTTCCAGGTGGCGTCGTTGAGGCTGGACATTTTGAGGATATCCAGGGATATTTGATATGTTTCGATGGAAAAATTAACAGATTTGTTGTTTCTGAAATTATAAATTACATAATGCCGGAAGGTTTTGCTGTTAATTTTTTATTTTACAATTTATCTTTTTTCATCTAAGGTCACCTGTGTTATGCAACAGTTGCTCTTAATTAGGTCCATAATTCTCTAAAAATAGTAATCTGCCGGGAAAGGGTATTTTAGGGAAGCGCTGGCAGTAGCTTTCCTGGCCATTGAGCAGTAAAATAATAGATATCTGCCATTAGTTAAAATTCTGCATTTTATTTTGGAGGTTTTCATGAAAAAGATATTTAAGGCTTCGGTTCTGGCTTTTGCGCTGGCGTTCATGCTTAATGCCTGTGCGGGCAGCGATGACAGTATCAAGCCGGTTTTGTTTGAATTGTTTGATAACTATAGTACCACTACGTTTCCGGCAGGCACGCCATGGAGTAATTATAATAGAACATCAGGAACTTGGACTGATGCCAACTGGTCAATTACCCATAGCGATCCAAATTATTATGCTTATCTATATATTACTAATTCTACATACATACAGAATTCCGCTTTCATTAATAACAACTATAACAAAACCAACGTTGATTGCAGTGTAAGAGCCAATATGAGTATCAACAGTCCAAATAATAACAACGTGCAACTGGGTTTGATCCTGCGCGCGTCTCCTGATTCTTACACCCATTACGCTTTTGTTTATACGGTGGACACTTCATCAGTGCCCACCGTAGAAATACAAAAAGTAGATGCCTTTGGAGCAATTACCACGCTAGGCTCTGCCCCTATAGCAGGTTTAACCACCATGCCTTTAGACCCGAAAGTTCTTCATACATACAGATTTTCAGTCAGCGGCACAAATCCATTGACGTTCATCGCATATATTGACGGAATTCAACAGCTTCCCGCTGTTACCAATCCAAACGGTACCTCCATTCCACCACCTATAACGCCAATTACCGATAGTGGTAGTGTCTATACTTCAGGTGAACCCGGCTTTTTCGTGGAAAACGCCAACACCGCTTCTGTTTACCGTTTTTCTATGTGGGAGCCTTAAAAGGGTTAAAGCAATACGCTTAAGACAGGAATTGCTAAAAACAAAAACAGCGTCCAATTGCGAAAATTGGGCGCTGTTTTTGTTCAATACTCATGTGATAGTTTCCGGAAACTGACGAAATGTTTAAAATCCGCAAGATATTCTTATAATATGGTTCTGCGTCCGTTGTATCTTTCCGTATCATAATACTTTTCTAAATCTACCAATTTTAATTTATTGATAATTTCTTTCAGGGGAACACCGGTAATTTCTCCGCGCACCAGACTGACCATGCGTCCGAAATCTTCATTGACAATCATGTCAACAGCGGCAATACCAAACCATCTGGCCATCAGGCGATCGCGGGCGGAAGGTGATCCGCCGCGCTGGAGATGGCTTAGTATTATATGGCGTGATTCAAACCCTGTTTTCTTTTGAATTTCATTGGCGACGTAACTGGCAATTCCGCCTATCGATTCATGCCCGAAATCATCAATGTGACTATCCTTGATGAATTCCCGCCCTCCTGCGGGCTTGGCCGCTTCGGCAACCACAATGATGGAATAGTTGATTTCACGGCCATGACGCTGCCGCAAAAGTTCACATACGCGTTCCATCTCGAAAGGATATTCCGGTATCAGAATGATATACGCCCCGCTGCATTCTCCACCGTGGAGAGCAAGCCAGCCGGCATGGCGTCCCATTGTTTCCACAACAAAAATGCGGCCGTGTGAACCGGCGGTTGTTCTCAGCCGGTCGATTTCTTCCATGATGACATTAATCGCGGTGTCAAAGCCGAGCGAATATTCGGTTCCCGTGAGATCGTTGTCGATCGTCTTGGGGATACCCACTGTTTTGATACCCAGCTTATGTAATTTATAGGCGACACCCAGGGTATCTTCGCCGCCGATGACAACAAGCGCATCAATTCCTAACTTTTTGATGTTATCAATTAGCTTTGCCGAACGGTCATTTTGGGGATTAAACGGATTTGTCCGTGATGTTCCCAGGTTTGTTCCTCCGTAACGGTCCCATGTTCGGACGATCTCTT
>Ga0209429_10002299_pt1 | contig 11374 bp, 9 predicted proteins | sample BarGraNGADG00212_3_FD_184493 | JGI IMG/M metagenome (GOLD analysis project Ga0209429, IMG submission 184493) | Arctic peat soil microbial communities from Barrow, Alaska - Barrow Graham LP Ref core NGADG0004-212 (SPAdes) (version 2) | ecosystem: Environmental > Terrestrial > Soil > Wetlands >... | reverse complement strand
TCCTCCAGACGATTGAAGCGGTGCAGACGCTTGGCGAACAAACGGATCCACGTTTTAGTAACTGGTTTGAGGCGCTTGATTATCTCAAAGTCGAGATTCTGAAGCATGATTTTGACATTGCTTTGGTTGGCGCCGGCGCGTATGGCGCCCCATTATGCTTATTTATCCGTCAATTGAACAAACAAGCCATCCAAACCGGTGGCGCGACGCAACTTTTGTTTGGTATAATGGGAAGACGTTGGGAAAAACGAGAGCATGTCACGCGCTATGTCACGAAGTCCTGGACGCGTCCGCTGGTCAAGCCGCAAGGCGCTGATAAAGTGGAGAAAGGATGCTATTGGTAATGTCAAAGATCGATTTCGGGAGTTATGTCAAAAAATATGGATCCTTGGTGACGTTCCTTGTCATCGAAATTTTACTTTTTACCAGTTTGAATCTTGCCAATTACGGCATCATTTACCGCTATATCGGTTTTTTCCTTGCAATCGCGCTGATTCCATTTCCAATCTTGGCCAACAAACAAGGCGATTGGCTTGATTTCTTTGGGTTATTTCTCCCCTTATTTGTTTTTGCCGTTTTCATGGTAATGTCGCCTTTATACAGCCTCTATTTAGAAGACCTGTTGGGCAATATCTCGATTCTCCTCGGCATCGTTTCCTTCTTGTTCATGGGGTATGCGTTGTCAAAAAACAAAGACTTCCCGATTGAGAAAGCCCTCATGGCAATCTTCGGCGGGTTAGCCGCGTTACTTGGCGTTTCCTTTCTCATCACGATGTATCGCTATGCGCCGTTCTACGTCATCAATTACATCGGAAAAGTGATTTATTACGATGGCGAAGTCTATTACATTGCCGAAGAAGCTAAATGGCTTTATGCCTTCTCAATCAAAGAAGTCAATCTTGCCCATTTCGGTCTTTATAGCGTCGTTGTCAGTAGCGTCATCGGTGGATTGTTATTCGTCAAACCGAAACAAAAACGGAAACTCGATTTATTCTGGCTCGCCGTCGCTGTTTTAGGATTATTGACCTTAGCTTTGCTTCCGAATATCTCAGCTGCCAAATGGTTACTTCCTCCGCTCGCGATCATGCTCATCATTCGGTTTTATCCTCGCGGCAAGAAAGCGATGCAGATTCTCAATTATGTCTTGCTGGCTCTGGCGGGCGTCGCCGCCGCAGGTATTCTCTTCTTCGCGCTACGCTCTTTTGGCGGCACTGGCATCCAAAACTTTATTTCTGCCAATCCGCTCCTCGATAAACTATTGAATAACGGCCGCGTTTATCCGTTTGCTTCCGTCTTTGGAAACATGTTCTCGTATCCTTTCGGGGGTCTCTATGATATCTATGGTTCCCCGACGACGATCGTGGAATCCACGAGCAGCTTCCTCTTCGATACGCTTTATCAAGGTGGCATCTTTGCTTTTGCCGGTTTGGTCATCTTCCTTGTCGTCGCGGCTTTCTCGCTTGTTCGTTACTTCAAGAAGAGCAGCGACTCGCCGCTCGTCAAAGGCTTAATCATCAGCTTCTTACTTAGTTTCTTCATCTACTCGATGTTCAACTATCAATATGTCCAGATGATTCACGAACTGGATCTTCGTTATAAATCGCCGTTTGCCTCCGATTTGCTCTTGCTCATTTCCGTCTTCCTCATCGGCTACACCTTCACCACAAAAAGTGCCAGCACAAAGGAACCACCAGTAAGCAAAAAAGTCGTGGAAAAAGAATCTGTTGTCGATCAAGATTTACTCTATTAAATGATGAAAGCCGGGCTTACGTCCCGGCTTTTTGTATGCATTTAAAAAAGCACGTTTCCGTGCTTCTTTTTCTATCTCCAGGTGGAATTCGGTAAGAGCATTTCGTACATGAATACGGCGTGGGTCTCGTCACTTGATTGGACAACGTCCAAGATTTCATAAGTGAAGCTGACTGCCTGAGTGGCTTGAAGGATTGTGCTTGAGGCACCGAGAACGTCTTCAAAGTAGAAGCCGTAGAAGTATGGGTAATCGCTTTCCGGGAGTTCACTTACCGTGAAGTTGAATTGATACTGGTGATACTGTTCGGTCGCGTCATTCAGGACATAGAAGGATAAGTGGGCGGCGATGTCTTTAATATGGATACCGCCATTATCGGTGTCGGCGCCACTCTTGAGGAAGAGCCCGACATAGTCGTCGCTATACATCTCATGCGGGAAGCGATACCCGAAGCCTTCGGGTTGAAGTTGGAAACGGGATTTGGTGCTACGGACGGCATCGAAACAGTGGAGGATACCATCGAAAAGTTTCGATGGATAGCCATAAGCGACCGAAGAGTCAATCGCGGATAGTTTGTTGGCCGCGGCATAGTCGCTTCCATAAACGTCGCTCGAGTAGGCTTCATAATCTTCGGTGTGCAAATGGATAAAACCACTGATGACATTCGTGCCGACATCGTAGTTAGTGACAGCTTCAACATTGGCTAATTCGCTTGGCCAAACCGTGTACATATTCTCAGCAAAAACGTTGCTGCGGAAATCGTTAAAATTCATCGCGTTCGCGAGGTCTTCGCCACAAGCGGTTAAGGTGAGTAGAAGGATTGGGAAGAGGAGTAGTTTTTTCTTGTTCATGGATTAGTTTTCCTTCTTCATATAGGCAGAGATATCGAGCCAACGGCCCATCTCGAAGTCACAGCGGTCATCATCCAGTATAAGCGTGCCTTTGGCTGGGGTAAAGGTCATCTCGCCAAAATATATTTTACCATTGATGTCATATAAATCAACGCGGACAAACGGAAAGGGTTTGGCTAACTTTTCCGCCAGGGCGACCATTTCGTCGAAATTACTGGGCTTTTCGATCAACTCATCGGCTTTTTTCCAGCCGTTGAACTGACTGCCGTCAAACGGTGTCCAATCGATATAGAAGTTGGTATAACGGATGTCGATTTTTCTTCCGGTGACGATATAGAGATTGCGGGCTTTACCGTTATAAACGTGAATCTTATATTCTGTCGGGAGAATATGGTTTTCCCCGATATATTGCTCGATGAGAATCTGCGGCTTAATCGGTGAATAATGGCGTTCGAGGGTTTGCTTCCCGTAGTCCAGTTTTAACCATTTATGAAACTTTTTGGCGACCTCGGCCATATCCATCGTGGCTTTATCGTAACAAATGTAATTAAGTGCGCAGCCGTGCGAGCATTTCATGACGAATTGCTTGGGGAGTAACGAAAAATCGATGTCTTCAAAGGAATCATAGACGCCATAGATCGGAATCAGATATTTTTCTAGGTGCAAATCAGTCAAATAATCGCGGACGCCGACCCGGCCGGCACATTGAATAACGCGCTTGTCATAGGGGTAGACGAACAAACGAAGATATTGAAGCTTTTCCGTATACCGAATCGGGTGGCTTAAATCGCATTTGTGATGGGTGATGTAACGATATTGGAACTTCACGAAAGCGGAGGGTGAAACCCATTTGACGATGCCGCGAAAAGGAGCGACTAGCGCTCGCTTTAATTTATTCTCTTTTAAGTTGGGGTTTGGCATGCCGTTTCACCTCGATTAATTATTACTGCTGGACGGGAAAAATGCAAACAAACACGCGCTTATTAAGTTTTTGGCGCATTTATGCTAATATTAATCGGCAGGGAGGGAACGCTATGCTCGAACAACTCAAGAAAAAAAACACGATCATCTTCACGATTGTCGTCATCACCATCCCTTTACTCATCACTTTTGGGCAATTGCTCATTATCAACTACACCCCATGGTTTCCAGATTTAGACCCGATGCTTCCGCCGGGACTTTTATACTTCTTCGCGATTCTCGAATTCCTCATCGGGTTCATCATCGGCGATGTCTATGTCTCAAAATACCGACACACGACAAAAAATTGGGCCGGAATTCTTCCAGACAAACAGAAGAAAGAATTGTGGCAGAAACGCGCCGGTCTTTGGGCTGCGGCTTTCATTTTATTTGCGCTTGGCTTTGTCCTCGACATGATCTCACTCATTTAAAAAGGTGATTCATCTTAATAAATATGTGACAAGAGCGCTTTAAACGGCGTTTTTTTAATTTTCCGGCATTGTCATTTTATGATAACGGTTACATGACCAAAATCTTCGATATCTGTTTGACACTTTATATATAAAGTAGTATCTTAAAAATAATCATAAAAAAAATCATGCGAGTTATGATTCCTAAAAAGGGCATGGTTTAACCAACAAAGGAGGAAATTTATGAGAAAGACTACTAAAGTAGCGACTTTACTATTAGCTGCTACAGCGATGTTGCTTGCTTGCACACCGGTCGACAGTACACTTAAAGTGACTGGCGATTATCTTGCCGGCACCAAAGCAAAAGCGACGTACAACGCGTTTTTGAACTACAATATCAACACGTTGAACAACGCTATCTCCGGACATTCGGAAGACGGCCAGCACATCGCCAACTTTGTCGATGGTCTAGTAGAAAATGACGAATTCGGACGTCTGAAATTAGCGCTTGCCACCAAGGCAGAAGTTAACAGTTCATCTTCAGAATTCACATTTACCATTAAAGAAGACGTCCCGTGGGTGAAGTTTGACGGAACTCAATATTCCGCCAACATCGATGGAGTTTTAGTCCCACAATACGTGACGGCCCAAGACTTCCTGACAACGCTTCAACACAACCTCGACTATAGTAGCGCGGCTTTTATGTCCGACACCTATTATTTGCCAGCTATGTTCTTAACCGGCGGCTGGGAATATTGGGCCTATACCTATATTCAATATCGTTTATCCCTTGGCAATTTCAAAGACTATTACAACTCTTATTATTTTGACCCAGAAGGAGCTGCGCCTGTAGTAGTAGCATCTCCGACCGCAGACCAGATTGCCCAAAATACTTGGGCTTATGCGATTCTGTACGGAGGTTTTGAAGGTCCTGAGATTCCAACTGGAAATGACATTCCGGCTATCGCCAATTTCAGCCGTGTTGGCGCCAGAGTCCTCGAAGATGGCAAATTGAAATTCACGTTGAACTCCAGCATGCCGTACTTCACCTCCGTTCTTACCTATTCCTGCTTCCTCCCGATGAATGCGCATTTCGTCGCTGACGTTGGATACGCCAACTTCGGTTTGACCAAAGAAGATTTCCTTTACAACGGCGCTTTCATTCTCTCAACCTGGAACGAATCAACCGTCGCTTATACCAAGAACACCGAATACTATGATGCGGCCCAAGTTCACGTTAACACCGTGACCTACACCATCCTCAGCGGCGACCTTGGCTATGATTTCACACGTACCAAATACGAAAACAAAGAAATCGATGGATTTACCGTTAGCCAACAAGATACCATCGGTTGGGCCAACTATGTTGCTGGTCCAGACGGAACTGGTACTTTAGAAAGCCCAGCCAGCGATGATGCGTATGCTCGCTTCGTCGAAGGCGTCGATTCGGCTTATGTCATGATGATCAATATGGAACGTACGACTGAACCGGCCGCTGACCAAAACTCCAATCTCACTGATTTGGAAATTGTCAACGCGAACAAAGCCGTTAAGTTAGACGCCGTCCGTAGCATCTTGCTCAATGGCATGGATATGTCCGTTTACAACAAACGTTATGGAACTACCCAAGTCTATCAAGAACAAATGCAGATCAATACTTACACTCCGCGTAACTTCTGCTTAGACTCTGCCAACAACAAAGACTATGTTGACTATGTCTACGAAGCTTATGCCGATAAATTCGGTATTACCGTTGAAGAAGCCGCTGCCAAACTTGAACCTGGCCAAATCGCCGGGACGAATGCCTCCGTCGCCACCGTTAGTGACATCCGCACACAACTTCTCCTTGAAGTTTCTGCGTTTAATGACGCCAACCCGACCGACGACATCACTTACCCGATCAAAGTCGAGTACTTAGGTTTGAACTTTGATACTGACGAACTCGGATACGACACCGCTTGGGTCGAATCCGCGAACGAAAGAATCAACGGCGTTACCATCAACGCTGACCACGCCACAGAGTCACTCCCGCTCGTCGAATCATATCCGTACGTCGAAATCGTCAATAACACTGGCGCTGCCGATGGTGCCGCCTACTCTGATATGGGTAGTTCAGGCTATTACAATATGTACGTCATGGGCTGGGGACCAGACTATGCTGACCCGTTAACCTACTTGAATACGTTCGTCACCGGTGGCGATATGAGCGGTTACACCAATACTGCTGAAGACGTTACCACTTACTCGGCGACTGGCACCACGTTAACCAGCAGAACGATGCTTGAAACATACGACGCGCTCGTCATCGAAGGCAAAGACATCACCGATGACATCGCGCAACGTTACTCCAAGTTTGCTGAAGCCGAAGTTGAATTAATCTATGAACAACACCTGATCCGCCCGTTATACAACCGTGGACAAGGCTGGAGAGTCACCGTCACCAGGACGATTGCTTACGAAAAACCAACAGCGACTTACGGTTTGTCTGAAAACAAACTGAAAGGCATGTGGGTTCTAGAAGAAACGGTTGGCGCTGCCAAACGTCTCGAATGCAAGGCTATCTACGATGAAAAGAAAGCCAATCTCGATCCGACCTACACCATCCTCACTCTTCTTGCCGCCTAGTCAACCTTTCGATACGTTAACGCTTAGTTAACACAAACGAATTAGGGTTAGGAGATAGCCTCTCTCTAACCCTAATTTCTTATAAGAGCCCATGAAATCTTCTCAGTGTATTATTAAGAAGGAGGTCTGACTAATGGCCATATTCATCATCGGTTACACGCTGATCGCACTCGTCATTTTCTTCGTCGTATTCATCGTCGGCGTTTCACGCGGATGGTTCTTCAGGGACAACGCAAAAATGAAAGCGAGATTCTCTAACCCTTTACTTCTTTACTCTTTACGTCGGGTAGGGAGCGCGTTCGTTTCCGTCATTCTCGCCGTTTCTTGCACATACCTTCTCATTCGTGCCCAAAGCACCGATCTCATCTGTAAGGCGGCCATCACGAACTGGAACAAGATGCCACTCGAAGTCTTCACCCTCCGTTGTTCCACGATCAAAGACGAACTAGGCCTCACCGGCAGTTCGATTGGTCAGTTATTTAATTATTTCTACCGCATTCTCCCATTCCCAAAAACCTTGTGTTCAACGGAAACTTCCGCGCTCACGGATACGCTTGGCAATATTACATATATTGTCACTGCCCGCGACTGCCGCAATTTCATCATGGACCTTGGCAAGATTTTCTTCATTCCCGGTTACAAAAACGCTTATGTAATTGACGTCATCTTCAAAGAAAAGATGATGCACAGTTTCCGAATTGGCATGATAGCCGTCGTCGTCGAACTGGGTTTAGGTTACCCGGCCGGCGTCATGATGGCGAAGCATAAAGACGGCGTTTTCGATAAGATTGGCAAAACGTATATCATCACGATCGACGCGATTCCAGGCATCGCTTATTACTACATCTGGATGACGCTCTTCATGTTGGTCGGTTTACCGATTACTTATCGAGACGGCAATTTCCTTACTTATCTCGCGCCTGCGCTCACGATGGGTTTTACCGGCATGGCCGGCATCGCTTTGTGGGTCCGGCGTTATATGCTTGATGAATTCAACTCCGATTACGTCAAATTTGCCAGGGCCAAAGGTCTCAGCGAAAACCGTATCATGTTTACGCACGTTTTAAGAAACGCCGTGGTTCCGTTAGTGCGGTCTATTCCGGCGTCCATCCTTTTTGCCTTACTTGGTACGTTCTACATCGAAAAGATTTACGCGATTCCAGGACTCGGCGGTTTGCTGATTACCGCGAATAACGCGAACGACTACTTTGCTCTCCAAGGTATCGTCGTTGTTTCCGCTTTAATCTCCATCGTCTCCTACTTAATGGGCGACATCACGACGGCGTTAGTTGATCCACGGATCAGCTTCGCGTCGAAGTAAGGAGGTGCGCATATGGCAAAGAATATTGATCAACTGATTGACCACAATTTCGAAGATCTCTTCACTGTTGTCGGCACTTCCGAGGAAGAAATTGAGAAAATCAAAAACGCGCCGTACTCCTATTGGCGCGAAACGTTCAAGCAACTCTGGAAAAACCCGCTTGCCATCATCTGCGTCATTGGTATTGCCTTGCTTGTCATCATGGCCATCGTCGGTCCGTGGATCAAACAATACAACATCTACAGCAATGGCGGGACGCAAAGCATTGACGTCTTTACGCCTTACCTTCCGCCGAACGTGGACAACTGGTTTGGTACCGGTGGCACGAAAATGGGCTATTTCAAGGGCTTAGACCTTTGGACCTTGGTTTGGTATGGAACGCGCTTATCGCTTCTGCTTGGGACCGTCATCGCCTTAATTGACACGTTCTTGGGCCTACTCGTTGGTTCGCTCTGGGGTTATTTCCGTCAATTGGATCCCATCATGATCGAACTCCGTAACTTTGTTAATAACGTCCCGTCCTTGCTCCTTTACATCTTATTGATGAAGTTCTTGGACCGTTCGTTCTGGACGCTCGTCTTCGTTATGTGCTTATTCGGCTGGCTCGGTTTGGCCGGATTTATCCGTAACCAAATCATCATCATCCGTAACCGCGAATACAATATCGCGTCTTTGACCCTTGGTTCTTCGCCAAAAGCCATGATTACGCACAACTTATTACCGTATCTCATTTCTGTCATCGTCACCGTCGTCTCAACCGCCATCCCGCAAGCGATTTCCGCTGAAGTCGGTTTATCCTTCTTCAACCTATCCTTCCGGCCGAACGAACACGTCACGTTAGGGCAACTCCTGACGGCCGCGACGAGTGACTCCTGGCAAACATACCCATACTTGCTGATTGCGCCAATGATTGTTTTGGTGCCTTTAACCGTCACGTTCTTCTACCTCGGTCTCGCCCTTGCGGACGCCACCGATCCGAAGACCCATAGATAGGAGGGAATCGGCATGGCAAATGTAATTTTATCAGTTAAAAACTTAAGCGTCGGTTTCGTCTCTCACGAACGGAAAGTCCATATTATCCGCGATGTTTCGGTTGACGTTTATGAGGGCGAAACCCTCGCTATCGTCGGTGAATCAGGCTCCGGGAAATCTGTCTTTACCAAGGCCTTTACCGGAATGCTCGATGCCAACGGCTATATCGAGAATGGCTCGATCATGTTCCACGGCAAAGACCTCACCAAACTCACCAAACCGGAGCAATGGAAAGGCATCCGCGGCAAACAGATTGCCATGATTTTCCAAGACCCGATGACTTCACTCAACCCGTTATTCTCTATCGGTTATCAAATTTCCGAGGTTTTGATTCTGCACCACGGTCTATCGAAAGTCGAAGCCAAAGCAGAAGCCATCAAACTTTTAAAGAAAGTTCGTATTCCTGATGCCGAAGAGCGTTATGACGATTATCCCTTCCAATATTCCGGTGGTATGCGCCAAAGAGTGGTTATTGCCATCGCTTTAGCGTGTCGCCCAGAAATTCTTATCTGCGATGAGCCAACGACCGCGCTTGATGTCACCGTCCAAGCCCAGATCATCGCCTTAATCAAAGAATTACAAGCCGAATACAAATGGACGACCATCTTCATCACCCATGACCTTGGCGTTGTTGCGAACGTCGCAGACCGCGTCGCCGTCATGTATGGCGGACAAATCGTTGAGTACGGTACGGCCGAAGATATTTTCTATGAGCCGGCCCATCCATATACTTGGGCATTACTCTCTTCGTTGCCGCAACTTGGCAGCAAGAACGAACCCTTGACCTTTATTAAAGGCAATCCACCGTCATTCGTCAGCGAAATCGTCGGCGATGCTTTCGCCATCCGTAACGATTACGCGATGCGCATTGACTTTTTGCAGGATCCGCCTCTATTTAAAATCAGCGAAACGCACTATGCCAAAACTTGGCTGCTCGATCCGCATGCACCGAAAGTCGAAAAACCACTCATCATCCAAAATCTTCGTGCGCGCATGAAGATTGCGGCTAGAGAATTACAACGGGAAGTAGGTGAGGGCGAATGAGTAACGAAAAGAAAGTTTTAGTCAAACTCGAAGACGTTCGCATCTCCTTTAAACGTGGCACTGTCGAACGTGTCGTCATCGAACATTTGAACCTTGATATCTATCGTGGTGAAATTCTTGGCTTAGTCGGCGAATCCGGTTCTGGAAAAACGACAATTGGACGTTCTATCATCCGTATCGTCCCAATTTCGGGTGGAAAGATTTACTACAACGGCGAAGTCATTTCCGGCAACATTGCCAAAGAATGCGCGCGTAATCTCAAGACGAAAGTCCAAATGATTTTCCAAGACCCGAGCGCTTCCTTAAACGAACGCGCTAACGTTGATTATATTGTCAGCGAAGGACTTCGCGCTTTCCACCTTTACAAAGATGAAGCTGAACGTCTTGCCAAAGTCACTGATATCATGCGTAAAGTTGGTTTAAGTCCTGAATACCTAAAACGGTATCCGCACGAATTCAGCGGTGGTCAACGTCAACGGATTGGTATTGCCCGCAGCATGGTCATGGAACCCGAAATGATTATTGCCGATGAACCGATTTCGGCGCTCGACGTTTCGATTCGCGCCCAAGTCTTGAACTTAGTCAAAAAATTCCAGTTAGAGCGGAATATGACGGTCCTTTTCATCGCTCACGATTTATCCGTCGTCAAATACATCTCCGACCGGATTGCCGTTATTTATAACGGCCAACTCGTCGAACTCGCGGAAGCTGAAAGACTCTTTGAGGCACCATGCCATCCTTACACGAAGTCTTTGTTATCGGCCGTACCGATACCCGACCCACTTATGGAGAAGAAGAAAAAGATTATCACGTACAATTCCGCCGATCATGGCTATACTGATGCCGACCCGGCCACGCTTTATGAAGTCGAGCCAGAACATTTTGTCCGTGCTGACCATAAAGAACTCCCAACTTATCGCGCTATCTGCGAAAAAGCCCAACATAAAGGAGGCAAGTAAACATGGTAAAGAAACCTTTGAACAAGAAGAAATTACTCCGTGGCTTAATTGCTGGCTTTTTAACAGTTGCCGCCCTCACTGGCATCTACTATTACGCCATTGTTTATTTATTGGCTGACTATGGAAATATGTCCTTTATTACTTTTTCTTATAACTTAACGATGGCAGAAGGCCAGACTGAACCCGAGGCAACGATTACGCGCATCAACCCTTCGATGAATTATCCGGTTAATTTCCGTGTTCCAAATAAGCTTTTGGGTTATACGGTAACGGCCATTGGAGATCAAGCTTTCTCGCTTTGTACTCGCATCGAAAAAATCACCATGCCTGATACGATTAAATCCATTGGTGCTGGTGCTTTTTTGAACTGCACGAATTTGGAGACGATTGATTTTTCGTCAGCCATCGATTACATTGGAACCGAC
>Ga0209429_10002298_pt1 | contig 11377 bp, 7 predicted proteins | sample BarGraNGADG00212_3_FD_184493 | JGI IMG/M metagenome (GOLD analysis project Ga0209429, IMG submission 184493) | Arctic peat soil microbial communities from Barrow, Alaska - Barrow Graham LP Ref core NGADG0004-212 (SPAdes) (version 2) | ecosystem: Environmental > Terrestrial > Soil > Wetlands >... | reverse complement strand
CGTGCGATGACCGCCGCCACAGACAAGGACCTGCGCAGCGAGGTCGCGTTCTTGGCCCGCGAACTCAAGACCCCGGTGATCACTGAGACGTTCGCCGCCCTGGGCGACCAGGCCCGCGAACAGGGCTGGTCCCACGAGGAATACCTCGCCGCCGTTCTGGGACGCCAAGTTGCCTCCCGGACCGCGAACGGAACCAGGATGCGGATCGCTGCCGCACACTTCCCCGCTGTCAAGACGATCGAGGACTTCACCTTCGACCACATCCCAGCCACCACCCGTGATGTCATCGCCCACCTGGCCACAACCACGTTCGTCGCTAAACGTGACAACGTCGTACTGCTGGGCCCACCCGGGACCGGCAAGAGCCACCTGGCCATCGCGTTAGGCATCAAAGCCGCGGAGGCTTCTTACCCCGTCGCGTTCGACAGCGCCACGGGCTGGATCTCCCGCCTGGCCACAGCGCACGCCGAGGGACACCTGGACCGCGAACTGCGCAAACTGGGCCGCTACCGCCTCCTCGTGATCGATGAGGTCGGCTACCTACCCTTCGATGCCACCGCCGCCTCCCTGTTCTTCCAACTCATCGCCTCAAGGTATGAAACCGGATCGGTGATCGTGACCTCGAACCTCACGTTCTCCCGCTGGGGCGAAACCCTCGGCGATGACATCGTCGCCGCCGCAACCATCGACCGCCTCGTCCACCACGCCCAAGTCATCGCCCTGGACGGAGACTCCTACCGCACCCGCGGCCACCGAACCACGCCGCCACCAGCACAGACCAGAACCTAACCACCAACAAAACACCCCGCAGGGGGTCAACTTTCGATCGGCAGAAAGGGGTCAACTTTCACCCGGCGTTGACAGTCCTCGCCTACCTCGCATTTCCCCTCCTCGAACAGACGCTCCGGGCGACGTGCTCCCGCCACTTTGGCGTCGACGGTCGGATCACCCACGCGTTCGAAACGCCAGGGCAATTCACCAGGAGGCACCTCTACACGGTGGGGGGAACCTGCGGCAACATCGGCGACCTGTTGTGGCTGTACCGGCAGCATTATGCGTCGGCGAAGATGGGCGCCAACCTTGATTCGATCGATGCTCACGTCGCGGCAACGGTCCCCGGCGCCGAATTGGGTTTCCGGGTCATTCACCTTTGGCGCAACGAGACGATGCACGGTACCGCCGTGCTTCCCATCATTGGTGCGGCCGTGTTCAGCCTTGCGGTGCTCATTGCGCTCGCCGGCCGTGAACGCGACTTTGGTGAGGCGGTGACGCGGACTCTCAAGTCGGTGGCAGGCGGCGACGATGCGGCGCGCTTCTATCCCGTGGAGGGGCAGCGCTAGAGGGGTAGAGCTACCGGCGCAACCCTGAGTAGATCGTCGCTGTCGCATCCCGCCCCTGCAACGGGTTGGGGAAAGTGACGACCTGGGCTTCGACACCATCAAAGACCTGGGCCAGAACGTCGAGATACGCGGGCTCCGGAGGGTCATTGGACCACATCGCGTAGACGCCGCCCTGCGTGAGATGAGCAACCAACGAGCGCATTCCATCCACGCCATAAAACGACGCACTGCCGTCGTCGAGCACATGGACCGGGGAGTGGTCGATGTCGAGGAGTATCGCGTCGAAGAGCCTTCCAGGCTCATCCGGGTCGAAGCCCTCTCCAGCCGCCATCGCGAAGAAGTCGCCTCTCTGGAGACGGCACCGGGGGTCTGCCGTGAGCGTCGGCCCTAGTGGGACGAGTCCGCGCTCGTGCCAGCCGATGACGGGCTCGAGAAGTTCGACCACGACCATCTCCCGTATGCGGGAGTCCTCAAGGGCGGTCACCGCCGTGTACCCGAGCCCGAGGCCCCCCACCACGACGTCCAACCTTGCTCCGGACAGGCGTGCGAGCCCGATGCGCGCCAGGGCCTCCTCGGCAGCGGTGAACATGCTCGACATGAGCCACTCGTCGTCGAGCTTGACCTCGAAGATGTCGACTCCAGTGGCCGGATCGGTGCGTCGGCGTAAGGCGATGTCGCCAATCGCGGTGGGGCTGAAGTCGAGTTCCTCGAACCTCGCGCTCATGAGACCGCTCCCTTTTGCGGTCCGGTGCGGCTCGCTGTCGCCACCCTATCCGGATCGAGGTGGAGTGAGGGCCGAAAGGGCGAGGTGCGAGAGGACGAGGGCCAACACCTCGGGGTTAACCGCCGCGCGGCGGCCAAGCTCATGGTCAAACGCAAGGAGCCGTGCCGAGATGGCGAGGAACTCACGCTGACCCCTCGCGGTCAGTCGCACCAAGACGGCGCGGCCGTCTGTCGGGCTCTCGGACCGCCGGATCATTCCCTCCTGGGTCATTCGGTGGAGCATCTGAGTAATCGCGGGTGCGGTCATGCCCGACCGCGCGGCAAGTTCGGTCATCGGAATGCCGGGGTAGCTGTGGACGAAGTGTCGGGCCAGCCGGGCCTGGGCAACCGTCATGTGGGCGTCTCCCGCACGCGCCTCGACCTCGCCCGACACTGCTCGCGCCGCGTCGAGAAGCGCACATACGAGTCCTCCTGTGCCTGCAAGGTACGTCGTGTCGGTGTCGGTGTCGGTGTCGGTGTCGGTGTTGGTGTCGGTGTTGTCGGCGGCGACGGCGACGGCGACGGCGGTGGCGGGCGACGCGCGCGATGCGCGCGATGCGCCCGCGGGCGCCACTGAATCGCACGGCTGCGGGGAGCACGGCATGAGCTTCGCGCCCGTCATCGCTGAGGTGCCGCCCAGTGTGGCGCCCATGTCGCGCTGGGGCTTTGGGGCGACGGTGTTGTTTCCGTTCATTGTTAACACGTTAAGCAGTTGGTCAGACAAACGCTCGGGTGAATCTCGTCATTGGAGGTGTGAGCCCGGCGCCGTTCGATGCGAGGTGCGGACGCTCGAGGTGCGGACGCTCGAGGTCCGTACAGCACGTGGGTGGGCGGCACGTGGGTGGGCGGCACGTGGATTCGCGGGTGGCGAACCGATGAGGCGCTCCACACCTATTCTGCTGGGGTGACGCACCACGAGGCCCAGCCCGTCAAGCGTCGGCGCCTCGTCGACCTCGCACCCCTCAAGACGAATCCCGCATTCGCTCGCCTGTGGATTGGTGGGCTGATCTCCGGAATCGGGGCGCAGATGTCCATCGTTGCGGTGGGCTTGCAGATCTATGCGATGACAAGGTCCACCTTTGCGGTGGGTCTCGTGGGCGGGATCGCGCTATTGCCGATGATCGGGGCGGGCCTGTGGGGCGGCATGATCGCGGACGTCCTCGACCGCAGGCGCGTCCTGATCGTGTCCGCACTCGTGGGCTGGAGCAGCACGTTGGGCCTCGTCGCGCTGTCGACGTGGGATGCCGTCCTCACGAGCCACGGCCACGCTCACGCATCCGTCTGGCCTCTGTACGTCGTCACCACCCTCAATGCGGTGGCAGCGACGGTCTCAAACGCGACTCGTGGCGCCGTGGTGGGACGCATCGTGCCCCCGAGCATGATCTCTCGCGCGACCGCGCTCAACGGCATTTCTTTCGGCGCCATGCTGACAGTCGGACCTGCCGTGGCTGGAATCCTGGCCGCGAGCGTGGGCCTGCCCTGGACGTTCGCCGCCGACGCGGTGCTCTTCAGCGCTGGCTTCATCGGCATCTGGACACTGCCTGCGCTTCCGCGATTCGGGGCGAAGGTCGAAGCGGGATGGGGTGTGCTGACCGAGGGTCTCCGGTTCTTACGCACGGCGCCAAACATCCGCATGAGCTTCATTGTTGACATCATCGCCATGACCTTTGGGAGGCCCTACGTGCTTTTCCCCGCGCTTGGCGCCACCGTGGTGGGCGGTGGATCGCTCGCGGTGGGCGCGCTGACTGCGGCGGGCGCGGCGGGCACCATTCTCACGAGCTTGTTCTCGGGTCCGGTGGCACGCGTGCATCGCCACGGCCTCGCGATTGCCAGGGCGATCTCGGTGTTCGGTGGATTCGTGGTCCTGTTCGGCGTGGTGACTCTTGCCATGGGCGCGAGCCGCCACGTTCCAGCACCCGGGTGGGGTGGTATTCACTGGGCCGCGCTGATCCTGCTTGGCATCGCGCTTGCGGGCATGGGGGCGGCCGATGAGGTGAGCTCGATATTCCGCCAGTCCATGATCATTCAGGCGGCGCCTGACGAGATGCGTGGCAGGCTACAGGGTGTCTTCATCGTCGTGGTGACGGGCGGGCCGCGCATCGGCGACATGTACGTCGGGCTGTTTGCGCTCGCGGCCGCCGCGTGGTGCCCTCCGCTGTTTGGAGGCCTGGCAATTATCGGCCTGGTCGCCCTGCTGACTCGTGTGCAACGGTCGTTCAGGGACTACGACGCACGCAATCCGACGCCCTAGCGGCGGCCGTATCGGAGAGTCTCCGAGCCTACTTCGAGACCTCCGGCGCCACGGGTTGTGCGGTCATGCGTCTCAGCACCGAATCGCGGCGCAGCCACCCAACCACCACGCCTTCGGCATCGAGCACAGGGATGCCGTCGTAGACCTCTTCACCCAGCAGGACGCCGAGAACGGACTCGATGGGATCGTCTGGGCCCACATATTCGCGCCACTCGATGAGCTGAGACACCGTGACGGAATGCGCGTCGTCGTCACCCATGGCCGCAGCCGCGCCCACTGCGGTGATGACTCCCACGTAGTCGCCGTGCTCGGTGAGGACCGGCAACCCTGGGCGACGTGATGTTCGCAGCGCGCGCAGCGCCTCCTGAAGTGACATGCGAGTGCCGACCGACTTGGGTGCAGGGAGCATGAAGTCGCGGACCGTGAGACCTGCGAGTTCCGGGCGGGGTGGTTGCGCCGAGATGTCGACGCCTCGCCTCATCAGCTTTGCGGTGTACACCGACTCCTTGGACAGGCCCGTCGAGAGCATCGTCGAGATGACGACGGCGAGGAGCAGCGGCAGGATGATCGAATACTCGCCCGTGAGCTCAAACAGGATGATGACCGCGGTGATCGGCGCGCGCGCCGCGCCCGCAAAGACCGCGCCCATCCCCACGAGGGCGTACGCGCCTGGATTGATGCCGACGCCGGGGAACGCATGCGCGGCTATCTGGCCGAATCCCGCGCCAAGCATCGCGCCAAGGAAGAGGGAGGGCGCGAACACTCCGCCGGACCCTCCGATCGCAATGGTGAGCGAGGTGGCAATCATCTTGCCCACCAGCAGGAGGGCAAGGAAGCCGACGAGGTACTTGCCCATGACCGCGTTCTCGAGCACTGGGTAGCCCACGCCGTACATCTGGGGAAGTCCGAGCAGCAGCAGGCCAAGCAGGAGGCCGCCCACGGCGGGGCGAAGCCACTCGGGGCCCCTCCACAAGCGGTCGGCAACGTCCTCGAAGCCATAGAGCACCTTGACGAAAGCGGTGGCGACCACCGCCGCGAGGAGCCCGAGCACCGCGTAAAGCGCGTATTCGCCCATCGAGTGGACGGTAAACGGGGGCAGGCTGAGGAACGCCACGTCACCAAAGGCTGCGCGGCCGATGACGGAGGCAGTCACCGAGGCGAGCACGACCGCGGCGAAGGCGCGGGCGACGAAGTTTGCGAGAAGCAATTCGAGGGCGAAGAACACGCCCGCGATGGGCGCGTTGAATGTGGCCGCGATGCCTCCCGCGGCGCCGCATGCCACGAGGAGTCGTACCTGCGACTCGTTGAGTTTGGTCCACCTCGCGATCGTGGAGCCCATCGCCGATCCGATCTGGACGATGGGTCCCTCCCGGCCGACGGAGCCTCCCGAGCCGATCGTGATGGCAGAGGCGAGCGCCTTGATCAGCGCCACCCTCGCCGGAATTCGTCCGGCGCGCTTGTTGATGGCGTACATGACCTCGGGGACGCCGTGGCCGCGGGCCTCCGGGGCGAAACGGTGCACGAGCGGTCCATAGATGAGCCCGCCCACGACGGGGACGAGCACTACGAAAAACGGGCCTAGCCAGGGCAGCCACGGGTGAGCGGCGTGGCCGGCGTCAGAGTAGTCGGCGGTGCCGGTGAAGAAGTGGGTCGCCACCTTGATGAGCCAGCGGAATGCCACCGCGCCGACTCCGGCCAAGGCGCCAACGGCGATCGCAAGGACGATCAGGGCCGAGTTCTCGGAGCGGCGGAGCCAGGCGAGCAGGCGGCGGCGGAGGGGCGTTTTGGTGAGTGGGGTCACGGGGTTCCTCAACAGTTGTATAACAACAACAGTTGTAGAATAGCAGGTGATCGGGTTACCTTTGTGGCGTGCCCCGTGAACAAGCGAACGTCGCGCCCGCCGCAACAGTGGGTGCGCGCCGCACCATCGACGAGGCGGCGATGGCGACCCTGGTCGCGTCCCGTTCCCTCCTCGGCTTTGTCGCGCAGTCGCTCGCGCCCGCGCTCGAGGAGATGACGATGCCGCAGTTCAGGGTCCTCGTGGTGCTCGACGGGGTAGGACCCTCACGCATGGGAGACCTGGCCGAGCGCATCGGCGTGCATCCCTCGACCCTCAGCCGGACCGTCGACAAACTGGTCGGCGCGGGATGGCTCGAACGTGCAAGCGGCGCAGAGAGTAGAAGGGAAGTGCACGTAGCGCTGACCAAGCGGGGTCACAAGCTCGTCGACGAGATCACCGCGCAGCGTCGTTCAGGGATTGTCGGTGTCCTCGAGGGCCTTGCCCCTGAGGATCGCGCCGCTGTCCAGCGCGGAATGGAAATCTTCGCGGCCGCCGCGGGCGAGGCCTCGCCGGACGACCTGCTTGAGCTTGGTCTCTAGCCACCTTCGAAGCGTGGCGACTGTCGCGACCTCGGCCCACCGTCGCGTCCGCGGTGTCGCACGCCTCGCTTAGGCTGAGCGCATGTCCCACCCGCCCACGGGCTCACGTCGTGCTGCCACCGGAGGTGGCATGCCTGGCAGGGGACTCACGGGGCGCGCCGATCCGGACGCGCTGCGCGCCGAGAACGCCGCGGCGCCCTATGTGCCCGACCTGTGGAAGCGCGTCGGCGCCATGTTTATCCCGTACCGGAAGCACCTCGCGCTCACAGCCGTGCTGGTGCTCGCCACGTCGGCGGCGAGCGTGGTTCCGCCGCTGCTCGTCCAGCGCATCTTCGACGGCGCGCTCTTCCCCGCGGACGGCGCCGGAGGGACGACGCCCCCTCACCTCGGTCTGCTGACCGGTTTGGTGTCGCTCATGATCGGCATCTTCGTCGCTTCGGCGGGACTCAGCGTCTGGCAAACCTGGGTGACCTCGACGGTGGGCAACAGGGTGACGGGAGACCTGCGAGTCACCCTGTTCGACAAGCTGCAACGCATGGAGCTCGCCTTCTTCACGCGCACCAAGACGGGTGTCATTCAGTCCCGGCTTCAGAACGACGTGGGCGGCGTCGCCGGCGTGCTCACCACATTTGTGTCGAGCATCGTGGGCAACACGGCGACAGTCATCGCCTCGCTCGTGGCGATGATCGTGCTCGACTGGCGTCTCACACTCCTCGCCATCGTGCTCATGCCCGCGCTCGTGGTGGCGCAGAGGCGCGTCGGCTTGGTGCGTCAACGCATCGCCGCCAAGACCCAAGAGTCGCTGTCCGAAATGACGTCGATCACCCAAGAGACGCTGTCGGTGAGCGGCATCCTCCTGAGCAAGGTCTATAACAGGCGCGGATTCGAGTCCGAGCGCTACGCGGGGGAGAACAGGACCCTGATCCGCCTCCAGATCCAGCAGGCGATGAGCGGGCAGTGGTTCTTCGGGCTCGTGACCGTGATCATGTCTTCGGTTCCCGCCATCATCTACTTGGCGTCGGGCTTGCTCTTGGCGCGCGGGAGCGAGGCGGGTGGCGGAGTGATTACCGCGGGAACCATCGTCGCCTTCACCACGATCCAGGCGCGCTTGCTGTTTCCGCTCATGTCGCTCATGCGCGTCGCACTCGAGGTGCAGACATCGCGCGCGCTCTTCGCGCGAATCTTCGAGTATCTCGACCTGACGCCAGCCATTTCCGATGCTCCCGACGCGCGCGACGCGTCGGAGGCTCCCGGTCCCGTCGGGGCGATCGAATTTCGTGACGTGACGTTCCGCTATCCGGACGCGTCTGAGGACGCGCGGGCAACGCTTGACGGCGTCTCCTTTGCCGCAAATCCGGGCGAGACGCATGCGTTTGTGGGTCCCTCGGGTGCTGGGAAGACAACGATCGTGTACCTGGCCGCGCGACTTCACGAGGCCTCTGGGGGCAGCGTGGTCTTTGCGGGCGCGGACGTGCGTGACCTCACGCAGGAATCGGTGGTCGAACAGGTGGGCGTCGTGACGCAAGAGACGTACCTGTTTCACGCGACCATCGCCGAGAACCTGCGCTACGCGCGGCCCGAAGCGACGGACGATGATCTCGTCGCGGCATGCATGGCCGCGAATATCCACGACACGATTGAGAGCTTCGAACATGGCTATGACACGGCGGTGGGCGAGCGTGGTTATCGACTCTCGGGTGGCGAGAAGCAGCGCATCGCCATCGCCAGGGTCCTCCTGAAAGACCCACCCATTCTGTTGCTCGACGAGGCCACAAGCGCCCTCGACACCGTGAGCGAACGTGTGGTCCAGGAGGCGCTGGACAGCGCCTCGCGCGGGCGCACGACGCTCGTGGTGGCGCACCGGCTCTCCACCATTGTCGACGCGGATGTCATTCACGTGGTCGACGCGGGACGCATCGTCGAGGCCGGTACACACGCCGAACTCATCGCCGCTGGCGGGCTATATACGCGTCTGGCCAAGCAACAATGGGACTAGCGCCCGCTCGCGGCTGCCCATGCTCTGGGGGAGACAAACTGTGAGGCCGCTTCATCGAGGCATCCCGCGAGAGAATGACGGCGACCGCTAAGGTCATCATATGAACGATCCACGAGGGGGGTCGGGGCACTGGTGCCCCGATTGCGGGACGGCGCTGGCAGCCGGACAGTTTGCATGTCGTCAGTGCGGTCTTGACTGTGCGAGTCCTATCGCGCGGGACACCGAACGGGCGAACGCCGAAGTGCATCGCATCAGGGCACAGATCGGCGAGCTGACGGTTCAGGAGCGATCGTGGCTCGACTATCGCAAGGAGATCCTCGCGCGCGCGCACGGCGCCGCACGGGGGGCGGATTCCGAGATGGTTCGGGAATCCGGAGTGACTGCGGCCCCTGAGGGTGCAGCGAATGCCTCGCCAATTGGCGACACTGGCGACGAGGTCAGGGCCTCGGAGCTCCGCCCGATGGCGGCGCCCGGCTCGCCGTTCTCGGCGCCCACCTCCCAGATGTTCCAGTCGCCTGCGCAAGACGCCCCTGCGTGGCTCGCAGTCGGGCAGGCGCAGTCGCGGCCTGCAATTGCGATGAAGCCGGCCAAGAGACTCACCGCCGCGGTGCTGCTCGGAATCTCGGGGGCTGCGCTCGTGATTCTTGCAGGAATCGTCTTCGTGGCGGCTTCCTGGTCGACGTATGGTCCCGCCGCGCGCATGGTCATTCTCGTTGCCTTCGCCGCCACATTCGCGTGGCTCGCGTGGACGTCCGCGCGGCACGATTTCCCCGCCGTCGGCGGGGCGCTGGGTGTCGTGTCCGCCGCGTTCGTTGGCGTCAGCGTGTACGCGGTCACCGCGGGGCCTTCCGGTCCGGCACCCTTCACCACCGCGATTGCCACCTTCGTAGCGGGCCTCGCAGGACTGTTGCTCGCGAGACTGAACATCAAGGCGGTGGGTGAGGCGTCCGCGGGAGCCGTCGTCTTTGCTGCAGAGGCCGCCGCCGTCGAGGCCGCCGTGAGGTCATCCGCGGTGACGGCTGGCATGGGCGCGTATGTCATCGTCGCGTCATTGGCAGGAGCGGCGATCGTGGCGACGCGGATGTTTTGGGGTTCCCGGCCGCAGCGATTGATCGCGGCCTATGGAGGAATGGCCGTCGCATTTCTCGCATCGTTCATCGCGGTCCTGTCGCCATTGACGGCACGCGGCTTGGATGGTCTTGCTCTCGCTGCGCTTGTGCTCAGCGTCGCGGTCTGTGTGGGAATCGCAGCCTGGCGGCCGCGATGGGGCGCAGGCGTCGTCACGGGGGCCGTGACGGTGGGTGCAGTCACCGCTGCATCCATGTGGACACTCGACCTTGGCCAATTGAGCCTCGTTCTCGGTGTCGCCGTGATCGCGGCCATCGCCGGCTTGGGGCGACTGCCCGTCGCGTGGCGCAGGCCGGGCCTCCTTGGTCTGCTACCGAGCCTTGTGGGTCTCGCGCTCGTGCTGATTTTCGTCTCGATGGTCCTGTTGCCAGAGGCGCTCGCTGGTACCGACATTCAGGGGGGCTCGCCGACCTCAGGGATCGGAGCGCTCGGTTGGTTCGGAGTAGGACTCCTGCTGATCGCCGCCGTTCCCTTCGTCGCGGCCACGTGGAACCCACCCGCGCTCGTGACCGCATCCTGGGCGGGCGCCGCTGGTGCGGCGGCCTTCGCGGGCGCCACCGTGTTTCTCGCGCTCGAAGCGGCTGGGGCGGCGGCTCACGGTCCGGCGGCTGCCGGGGGCGGCCTCGTCGTTGCCGCCGTCGCCCAATGGTTCGCCGCTCCGATGTGGGGGGCCCTGCGCGCCACACCGATTCGGGGCTTTGCCGTCGCACTCGCGGTTGGCGGCGGGGTTCACGGCGCGCTGACCGTTGCCCTGAACCGCGATTGGCAAGCCTCCCTCGCATGGGGATCGGTCGGGATATCCATCGCGCTCGTGGCGCTCGCGGTTGCCGCGGTGCGCATGCGCCACGCCGCGGGGGCTTGCGCTTTTGTCGCCGTCGCGGGGGCATCGGCCTGGACGTGGCGCGCCTGGGAGTCCTACGGCTACGCGCTCGTGGCCGCCGCGGTAGTCGCGCTTGTGATCTCGGTGGTTGCCACGAGGTTGGCCGTTTCCTACGCCGCGCCCGTTCTCGCTGGCAGCGCGCCCGCCTACGTCGCGGTGGGGATCGGGGCACTCGCAGGCGGAGTGCTCGCTGCGGGATCGTCGCTCGCGACCCACCCATCGGTGACACTCCCTGCAACACTCCCGGCGACCCTCTCGGCGTCGTTCTGGGCGCCCGCGGTGGCCGCTTGCATTGCGCTCGCGGGACCAGCCATCGCGATCCTGGTCGACCGCGCAGGTGTCTCCGCGCCCCGCAGGGTGACGCAGATCGTCTCAGGGAGTGGCTTCGTCGTGCTCGCGTTGACGGCGCTCGCGCGTCTCCAAGACTCTTTGGCTGCGGTCAGCGCGGTGGCGCCAACAGTGGTCGATGCCGTGTCGACCGCGCTAGCCGTAGGTGTCGGAGGCGCGGTGTTTGGTCTCGTCGCGCTCGTGCCTTGGTGGCGGCCCGCCCGCTGGTTTGTGGGCATCGGCGTCGTTGTGCTTGCCTCGCTACACGGCGCGGTGGGCCTGGGCCGCCTTGCGCTCGACGCGGTCGACCTATG
>Ga0209429_10002297_pt1 | contig 11378 bp, 7 predicted proteins | sample BarGraNGADG00212_3_FD_184493 | JGI IMG/M metagenome (GOLD analysis project Ga0209429, IMG submission 184493) | Arctic peat soil microbial communities from Barrow, Alaska - Barrow Graham LP Ref core NGADG0004-212 (SPAdes) (version 2) | ecosystem: Environmental > Terrestrial > Soil > Wetlands >... | reverse complement strand
AGCCTCGACATCGGAAGCCTCGCCGCAGGACCAGACATGGCGATTGCCGCCACGGGGGATCCCGTGTGATCTAGGATTGGCACCGATATGCAGCGCATCCCGGGAAACGCCTCCTCGTCGTCTACAGCGAATCCCTGCTCTCGACTTCGGGTCAACTCCTCGCGGAAACGCTCCGGATCGGTTATGCTATTCTGCGTTATTCCTGGCAATGGTCCCTCGAGATAGCGCTCGATAAACTCGGGAGGCTCGAAGGCCAGCATAGCCTTCCCCAGGGCAACGCAGCTTGCGGGCGCGCGGTAACCGACCTCTATCTCAAGTCGCAACGGCCCAGTGCCCGAAACGCTAGCTACATACAGAACCTCGCGGCCGCGCAGCACGCCCACGTTCACGGTCTGACTCGTGATCTCGACAAGCTGCTGCAGGGCCTGCCGACCCTCGGGGCCCAGGTCAAAACGGCTTCCCGCAGCCGCAGCCAGCTCGAACATGCGCAACCCGAGCCTGTACTTCTTCGTGACTTCGTCCTGCTCCACGAATCCAACGTAGCGCAGTGTATTCAGGATGCGGTGCACTTTACTCCGGCCTAGTCCCACAGCCTTGCCCACTTCGGACACGCCCAGCGGTGTGTTCCGAGAGCCGAAGCACCCAAGGATTGCTGCCGCGTCCTCAATCACCTGGACCGAGTACCTCGGCTCATCATTCGTCAGCTTCTGCTCAGCGATATCGCTCTCCGCTGCTGAAGCGCCAAGGCCTCCATCCCCGTTTCCTCTAACCAATGTGGCAATCTCCCAACTGAACTCGATAATCGCTTCTAATATGCGAACAGGTCCTCCCGATACTGTTTCGCCAGCTTCGCCTGGCTGGCCAACCCATCTGCCAGGGCGCCTTTGGCATTCGGGATGAAGGCCTCCATGAAGTTCGCGGCGTTCAGCAGCTCTACACTGGCAAGGGTATTGTTAGTCCCCTGGCCAATATACTTGCTTGCTTCGCTCAGACTGCGCAGCACGGTCTTCAATTGATCGTTGGCTGCCGCCGTGTCACCGGTGGTGCTGGGAGAGACCTCGAGCGCCTTGACGGCGTCGATCACGGCCTGAACCTTCGTCTGCATTTCAGCAGGTGTGTACTTCGTCGCCTTCACGTGCACGTTGATGGTTGCCTTAGTGCCATACTTCTCCGCCAGCACGGAGACCGTGCCTTCGCCCTGCAGTACTCCCCTCAGCAAGCCCGACTTGTCCACCGACGCGATCGAGCCATCACTGTAGCTCCACCGCAACTCCATATCATCGTCCGTCGCCAGTGTGCCGTCCGTCTTCTTTCCAACTGCCTTCAGTTGAACGTTCTCGCCACGCGATTGCATGGTAACCTCTGGGGGATCGATAGCGAGCGACTGGAGTCCACCTCCTCCTCCGCAACCCGACAGCACGGTCACCGTCAGCATCATCGCAGATACGGCTACCCCCAACCGCCGCACCATGTATCCACCCACTGTGCCACCCTCCTCTCGGAGATGTACTCGCTCCCTACAGCCCACGTGTCACCTCGCGCGTGCGCTGATAGTCACGGCGACGATGATTATAACTCCTGAGATAGCCATTTGAACGAACGGTTCGATACCCATGAGGGAAAGCCCATTGGATAGAAACCCCATCAGGATGGCGCCTAGAAGGGTCCCAACTATGCTCCCCTTGCCGCCAAACATGGAGGTCCCACCCACGACCACCGCCGCAATGGCATCCAGCTCCATCCCCGACCCCGAGGTAGGCTCACCTGCTGCCATCCTCGAAGTCAGGATCACGCCGGCGATCCCCGCACACAGCCCGCTAATGGCGAACAGCACTGTGCTATTCAGCTTCACGTTGATGCCGGAAAGCCGAGCAACCTCGGGGTTGCCTCCTATGGCGTAGGCGTACCTCCCCAACACCGTGAACCGCACCATGAGATACATCAGAACAAACATGATCACCAGAAGGATCACAGGGAAGGGAACTGGGCCAACGTATCCCTGGCCGATAAAGTCGAAAGAACGCGGAAAGTCGTAGATGGGTCGAGCTGTGGTGTACAACAAAACGAGCCCGCGTGCTATGGTCATCATCGCCAGAGTCGCTATGAAGGCGGGGATACAGAGATAGTTCGTGACAAGCCCGTTAATGGTCCCGATCCCCAACCCGGCCAGGAGCGACAGAAAGACGGCCATGGGGACGGCCGCTTCGTACCTCTTCATCAACGCCGCTGCCGTCACCCCGGCTACCGCCATCACCGAACCTACCGACAGGTCGATGCCCCCGGATATCATCACAACCGTCATGCCGAAGGCAACGATGGACAGCATGGTTATCTGCCTGCCGACGTTGAACAGGTTGGTTTGATCGAGAAAGTGGGGGGTTCCGAAAGAGAAGAGAACGCCCAGCAGGAGCACACCCAGTAGAACACCTGCCTCTTGGGACTTTATTGCCCTACCAACCCAACTCGGATGACGGACCTCCGTCACGCCAGTGACTGTCGAAGTGCTTTCAGTGTTGAGCGTTTGCATGCCCGTTCCCCTCCTGAGCGAAGTGCCCAACCGAATAGGCCAGCAGCGTTTCCACCGTAGCGTCCTGTCGGGGAAGCTCCTTCACGATTCGTCCCTTGTACATCACGAGAATGCGGTCACACAACCTCACCACCTCGGGCAGGTCAGAGGAAATGACCACTACCGCGAGCCCGCGAGTCCTCAGCTCCTCAAGGAGCTGGTAGATCTCCGCCCTCGCACCGACATCGATGCCTCGGGTGGGTTCGTCGAGGATCACGACTTTGCAGTTGGTAGCCAGCCACTTGGCAAGCACGACCTTCTGCTGGGTGCCTCCGCTCAAGTGCACGGCCAACTGATCGATCGAAGGAGTGCGTATCCTCATGCTCGTGACAAAACTGCGGGCTGCAGCCGCTTCCTTCGCATGGTCAAGTATCCCGAACCGCTGGAATCGCCTTTGGCCGGCGATGCAGATGTTCTGCTTCACCGACATCTCCAACAAAACGCCTTGCGTCTTGCGGTCCTCGGGCAGCAGACCAATGCCCAACCTGATAGCATCTCCCGGATTGCGAACCTCCACCGGCTTCCCCTCGAACACAAGCTCACCCGAGCTTTTCCTGTCCGCGCCGAAGATTAGCCTGGCCAATTCCGTGCGGCCGGAGCCAACCAGTCCTGCCAGCCCTAGTATTTCGCCGGTCCGTACCTGGAAACTCACATCCCGGACCACGTTCCCTCGAGAGTAGTGACGCACTTCCAGGATTGTTTCCTGACTTACGGGCTCATTCCTCGAGACCTGCTCGTAGCTGAGGTCGCGACCTACCATCAAGCTGACGATGGCATCCGGATTGGTTTTGCCGGCCTCGAAGGACGCAACCCACTTCCCATCTTTCAGGACGGTGATGCGGTCCGCGACGCGAAACACGTCATCCAGACGGTGCGAGATGTAGACTATTGCGACTCCTCGCTCCTTGAGGCGATCGATCACGCTGTAGAGGCTGCCGAGTTCCGCCTCCGTAAGCACCGCCGAGGGCTCGTCCATCAACAGTATCTTGGCTCCCTGGGACAGCGCCTTGGCTATTTCGACCAGCTGGCGTTGGGGGTTGGTCAGATCACGCACGAGAGTCGTGGCGGATACATCGAGGCCAATAGATGAGAGCAACTCGTCAGAGCGACGCTGCATCGCGTCGAAAGCCACGATCCCGGGCACACGGCGGACTGGTTCCCGCCCGAGGAAGATGTTCTCAGCAATGTTCAACTCCGGGAGCAGACTGAACTCCTGGTAGATGACCGCAATCCCCAGCTGCTGAGCGTGATGAGGGTCGCGAATCTCCACCCTATTGCCATCAACCGTTATGGTGCCGCCATCCTTCTGGACGGCCCCAGCCACAATCTTGACCAGCGTCGACTTGCCGGCACCATTTTCCCCGACGATGACGTTGACCATGCCGTCGTAAGCGTCGAAGTCCACGCCGTCCAGGGCAACCGTGCCTGGATAGACCTTTCTCAGACCCCTTACCTGCAACATCGTCTCAACCCCTTATATTGGCCGCCCCACTGAGAAACCCGTCTGGGCCGGCCCCGGAAGGTGCGGCCCTGGCGACATGCTCACCAGTCCGCACCTTCTTTTCGCCAACGGGTCTTCCCGTTGTGTCCTACTTGATCTTGGCGGACAGATCCTTCCACTCGGGGGTGCTGTACCACGTCGGGGTCAGGTCCTCGGGAACGTCGTTATCCCAGCCCTGGTACTTCTGAGAGTTCTCGAATGTGATGGGCATCACTGGAATCAGCACGTGCTTGATGACCTGCTGCCCCAACGCCGTGTTGTAGGCGGCCATCAGCGCCTGGCGACCGATCTCCTTGCCAAACTGAGCAGAGTTGTACTTCATGGAGGTAGCCGAGTCTCTGATCAGCTTGACGGTCTCCATGTCACCGTCGCCGGTGGCCACGATGACCTTGCCATCCAGGCCACGGGCCTTGATGGCCTGGTACACGCCCAACGCGCCGGGGTCGTTGATCGCGAAGAAAGCGGTGAGGTCCGAGTGAGCCTGCAAGATATTCTCGCCGCCCTTAAGCCCGGCTTCTCGGCTCGCACCGATCTCGGTCTGCACGATCTTCATGTCCGGGAAGTTCTTGATGACCGCGAAGAAGGAGTCGTCGCGGTCGGTCACAGCCGTGACCGTTGGGAGGTCGATGTGACCGATAGTGCCCTTGCCATTCAGTTTCCAGACCAGGTACTCGGCGCACAACTGCCCAAACCGATGGTTGTCGGACTCGACAAAAACAGCCCGCTTTCCACCCTTGGCGTCCGTGTCGAAGGTAACCACCGGGATGTTAGCCTTGTTCGCCGCTTCCACGGCGGGGATGATCCCAGCGGCGTCGGCCGGGTTCAGAATGATCGCGTCCACCTTGCTGCTGATCATGTTTTCCACGGCCGAGATCTGCCGCTCAACCTTGCTCATGCCATCGAAAAGCGTCAACTCGACGCCCATCTTATTGGCGGCTTCCACGATCCCGTCCTTCATGGCAACCTGAACCTGGATGTCCTGGGTCATCTGGACCACGCCCATCTTCAGCTGCTTCTTGGCAGGAGCTGCGGGCGCAGCAGCAGCCGACGCAGCGGTCGGGGCAGCGGGGGCAGGCGCGGTCGTTGGGGCGGCTGCGGCCAGCGCAGCGGGTTTCGTCGGTGCGGCCGCGGCTGGCACAGGGGCTGTCGTAGGTGCGGCTGCTGGGGGCGCCGATTGGCACGCAACCAACAGCGCCACCGAAGAAATGGCGGCACAAATCAGAAGAGACGCACGCTTCATGTCCATCGTTTCTTGTAATCCTCCTCATGTCTACTCGCGAGCGTTTGAGACCGCTGGGACATTGGACAGGAACCAAGGAATTCTGGATCGCCTGTGGGCCGAGGCCTACTTACGTTTGCGTCTTTCCTCCTTTCAGAACAACTCGAAGAGCACTTCTGTTGCTCACTATTGCTCCCCGATACATCAAGGCTCGAACGCCGCCGCCTATCGCCACACCGCGAGACCAGCGCCGGGTCTTATCTACGCGTCCCACAAATCCGGGTTGCAGTTCACGATCACCTTCACGTTGGCCCGCTTGTTCACGATGCACTCCTGCAGGCCCTTCTCTACCACGTCCTCTAGCAAGATCCTATTGGTGATCATCGGCGTCGGGTCAACGCGACCGTCTGCCAGCAACTGGATAGCCTGTGGGAACTCGCCACCGTTATTGAGCAACCCTATCAGCTCTCTTTCCCACATAACCAGATCATTCAACTCCACAGTGACAGGACCCTCGAAGAATGCGACCTGCACGATGCGTCCCTGGGTTCGAGTCGACCGGATAGCCATTTGCAGCGTTTCCGGCTGGCCGGCTCCCTCGATCACAAGGTCGACGCCGATTCCGTTCGTTCGCTTCTTGACCTCTGCGACGACGTCGATCTCCGTGGAGTCAAGCACTGTCGCTCCCATCGAACGAGCCAGTTCACCCCTCATCCCCTTGCGCGCCACTACGAACACCTGATTGGCGGCCGCGTGCCGGAGAATCTGGTAGGTGAGCAACCCCTGGTTGCCGGCGCTGATCACCATCACGTCTTCACCCGGCATCATCCTTCCACGCCTCAAAGCGTGGAGGGCTACGGCGGTGGGCTCGCAGAACGATGCCTTCTGAAGCGAGAGGTTCTCGGGTATGTGATAAACCGCGGCCGAGGGAATGGTGGCGTACTCGGCGAAGACGCCGTCGCGCCCCAGCCCGAGGAAGGCGGCCTTGTCGCACAAGCTGTACTCGTGGCGAAGACACGCCCAGCACTTGCCGCACCAAGTCGCTGAGTCCGCCGTCACCCTGTCCCCGGGCTTGAAGTCATCTGCGCCCGGTCCGGCTTCGACTATGATTCCGGCAAACTCATGGCCCTGGATTAGCGGAGCCGACTTGCCAGTCAAAGGATGAGGAGTGATCGGCATGAAGACCGGCCCCACGTTGTACTCGTGAAGGTCGGTTCCGCACACCCCTACCCAGCCGATCTTGATCTTTACCTCGCCCGGTCCTGGGTTCGGAGCGTCGGGCACATCCACTACCTTGGTGTTTTGCCTTCCAAACCAGACTGCAGCTCGCATGCACTGCCTCTCTTTCGTCATATTCGCTGAACTGCCACATGCAATCCTTAACTGACCAAAGGTAGCCTCACTGAAGAGTAGTTGCACTGTGACGCGAAGCCGTCACTCTCGAACTCAGTAGCCAATTCGTGCGAGCGACCGTTGTCCGCAGGCTAGAGGTCTCGAGCGGCGAAACTCGCGGCAATTGAGTCAAGTATCCGGGCCACGAGCCCGCCGCTACAACTCATTGGTCTGAGGCGAAGCCTCGTTAGGCTATGGCGATGGGATGGATCTGAGATCCGGTGGCGCCACGAATGCGAAGTGGAAGAGCGATAAAGATGAACTCGTAGACCTTGTCCGCCGCCAGTCGATCCAGGTACAGGCTCTCGATATGGGGAATGCCGTGGTCGGCGATCATGTAGGTGTGAACCGGCAGCGACGGGCCATCGATGGGGAATGGCCACTGCTCGACCGCTTCGGTGTCCGACCCCATGGCGGCAATCTTGAGCTCGGCCAGGTAACGCGCGCCATCCATATTGGGGCCCGCTCCAAGGTTGGAGAAGCGCGCATTGTCCGTTCTCCAGTACTTGGAGAAGCCGGTATTGATGAGCACGGCCGTACCTTCGCGGATCTCTACGCCCTCAGCTTCGGCACAGTGAGCGATGTCAGAAGCGGTGATTCCGTAGCTGTCCGGCAGCACTTTGACGCCCTTGTCGCTGGCCACATCCAACAGCACCCCGCGCAGAATAATCGGCGGAAAGTTCTCCGCACCGTGAACGGAGTACCCCGTATTGCTGACCACCTCCCGTGCCTTCACGCCCCCATTCAGGTAGATGTCGCCATCTATCCATTTGCCGATGTGGCAAAGGGCATCAATGTGGGTGCACCCGTGCATCGGTATCATCGTGATCTCGTTCCCCACTGACGCAGGGGAGAGCTCAGGCATATCACCGTGCCGGACATAAGGGGCAACGACCATCGGTGGGTGACCCGCCCAGTAGGGGATACCAGGCTCCAAGATCTGTTCGAGGCTGTACACCTGTCCGGTCCGCACAAGCGACAAAAGGTCGGCCGACAACCGTGGTGCCGGAATGGCGCCAAAGGAATGGATGTCTCCAGCACGCACCAAGCCTCCGCCCTGACTCGGGTCAGATCCCATAAGACACCTCCACTTTCAACCTTTGGGTCTAGGAAAACGCGAGGCAGTCATACGTGTGCAGAATGGCGTCCTGTACTGCAGAACAATCTCGTTTCGAATTATATGAGTTGCACATCATCCTGTCAATGATTTCCGGCGTAAACCCAGAATTTCGCCCAAGAAGGGATTGACTAGCGGCACTGTGCGATATAAACTGTGCCTGCTTGAGGAAGATTGTTCTATTGCATGCCCACTCAGACTGCGGACTTTAGAACATCTTGGGTGTATTCTGCTGTGCAATCACCCGCCGGGCTGGGGGCAGAAGGTGGGATTTCTGGCTGAAATCGGCTGTCATGCCGCATTGTGGAATCTCGTTCTGCATCTTGGCAGATCGGGTGGATCGAAGTGCGCGCAATTCTAGGCAGTGGGAAAACAAATCAGCGATGACTGACTAGGGGTCCAACTGCCCTTTCTCCTTCTCCTTTCTTTGCAGTGAGAACCGGCGGCATCAGGGCTTGAGTATGCCGCCAGTTCTCTTTATCTACTCAGGTCGATGGGAATCATCTGCACGTATTGTGAACCATGCCAAACCCGTTATGGTAGGATTCTTGTGACATCGCCATCGGGCGATGGAGCTTTCCAACGATTAGTGGCGCGCTCTGGCGAGCGAGATCCTCCGAGTGAGCGAGTGCGGACTGGTCGGTCTCTCTAATATGCTGGTGAGTGTGGCAGTCCTGAGCCTCTTCTTCCTGATATGGGCACCCACAACTTTCCTGGCCCTTGTCATGGGCAGCAGCGTGGCCTACGCCGCTGGCGACCTCAACAGCTACTGGTGGAATTTTACATTCTTTTAACTCGCCCCCAACGATTCCTTAGCATCGCCTATTCATACTCACACCCGAAGTGACACGCAATTCTCGCCGCGAATGGTGGCAACGGCAGCCGCCGCACACCCCGCGGATGCCTTGGGAGGTAAGTCGAGGAATGAAGGCAGAGGTTCCATTCGTTAAGCCGATCGGCCAGGTGGGCACCAGGATGTGGAAGCTACCGCGAGGGCAGTTCGGACTGCTGCTGGCGGCCATGCTGCTCTCCTTTGCGGCCGGTTATGCCGGCTATCAGCGATATATCGCGGCCGCTCAGGCAGCCCCGACCGTTCAGGTATCCCCGGCGCGGTTAGGCTCACTTATCTCTTCCGTAAGTGCCACCGGCAGCGTGGTGCCGGCACGCCAGGCCAAGCTGGCTTTTCCGTCCTCCGGCAAACTGATCGAGATGGACGTTAACGTTGGCGACTCGGTGAAGGCCGGCCAGACGTTGGCCAAGATCGATCCCCAGCCACTGCAGATCAAGGTAAACAACGCGCAATCGCTCCTGAACACCGCACAAATCAAGCTTCAACAGCTGAAGGATGGCGCAGCAACCACGGAGGACATAGCGGCCGCCAGGGCGGCCTACGACGCGGCAGTAGCCAAGTATGGCGACACGGTCGCCGGCGCCACGGCAGCGGACCTGCAGGCCGCTCAGAGCGCGGTGGACCAGGCCAACGCGACCCAGGCCTCCGCGCAGGCCAAACTGGACCAGACCAAGGCCGGCGCCACCAGCGCCGACATGGCCGCGGCCCAGGCGGGCGTGGACCAGGGGAGGGCGTCACTGAACAGCGCCAAGGTGAAGCTGGACCAACTGCAGAAGAACACCTTCACCCCGGCCGATTGGGCGGCCGCCCAGGTCGCCGTGGATTCCGACACTTCCGCTTTGAAGACGGCCAAGGCCAAGCTGGCTCAGACCAAGGCCGGCGCGACCCAGTCAGACATGGCCACGGCGCAGGCAAGCGTGGACCAGGTGAAGCAGGCCCTCACCTCGGCCGAGGACAAGTACCAGATGGCCCAGGGTAACAACCTCAAGGACTCCGGTTTCACCAGCGTCTCCGCCGCCCAGCAGAGCTACAACGCCGCCAAGGCGAACTACGACGCCGCGGTTCAGAAGCTGCACCAGCTGCAGGCCGGGCCGCTGACCGCCGACCTGCAGGCCGCCCAGACGGCGGTTGACCAGGCACAGGGGAGCCTGAAATCCTCGCAGGCCAAACTCGACCTGATGAAGCAGGGTCCCCTGCCCACCGACATGGCCGCGGCCCAGGCGGGCGTGGACCAGGCCACGGCCACCATGGCCTCCGCTCAGGCCAAGCTGGACCAACTGAAGGCGGGGCCCGCCGATGCCGACGTGGTCGCCGGCCAGAGCACCGTGGATCAGGCCAAGGCCACCCTCGCCTCCGCCCAGGCGAAGCTGGACCAGGTCAACCAGGGGCCAACCGCCACCGACGTATCCGCCGCCAAGAGCGGCATCGCCGGCGCCAAGGCGCAGGTTGCCGCCAAGGCGAACCCCCCGAAGGACACCGACGTCGCGCTGGCCCAGGAGCAGGTGAACCAGGCTCAGTCCTCCCTCGACCAGACGAACGTGGACCTGGCCAACGCTACCCTTGTGGCCCCCTTCGACGGCGTCGTCTCCGCCGTGACCCCCAACGTCGGGGAGCTTGCAGGCAGCACGGCAGGCAGCACGGCAGGCAGCACGGCAGGCAGCACGGCAGGCGGCACGGCAGGCAGCACGGCAGGCGGCACGGCAGGCAGCACGGCAAGCGGCACGGCAAGCGGCACGGCAGGCAGCACGGCAGGCAGCACGGCAGGCAGCACGGCAAGCGGCACGGCAGTTGTGACCCTGGAAGATCCCAAATCCGTGAGGATCGACGCCACCGTGGACGAGACCGATGTGACCAAGATGGCCGTGGGGCAGCAGGCAACGGTGACCTTCGATGCGCTGCCGGACCAGCAGCTCCAGGGCAAGGTGATCTCCGTGGCGCCCTCCGGCACCACCTCCCAGGGTGTGGTGAGCTACCTCATCTCCGTGGGGATCAACGCCCTCGACAAGCCGCTGCCCGCGGGCATGAGCGCCACGCTGAGCATCGTGACCGATAGGAAGGACAACGTGCTGCTCGTCCCCAACAGGGCCATCAGGACCCAGGGTGGGAACAAGGTGGTGGACGTAATGACTCCCGACAAGAAGACGGAGACGAGATCGGTGCAGACCGGTACCTCCAACGACCAGTCCACCCAGATCGTCTCCGGATTGCAGGAGGGAAACCAGGTAGTGATCCCGGCCACCAGCACCCGGGCCCCCAACGTTAACGTTGGAGCCCCGGGCATCGGTGGTGGCGGTGGCGGTGGCGGTGGCAACTTCCCGCCCGGCGGCCGGTAACAGACGGGCTGGGGGCAGGGGAGAGCCCCCAACCCCCAGCCCTAACACCCAACATCTCCCCAGAACCCAATAGTCCCTGGACAACTACCGTGTTGGGGAGGGGAAACCTCCCCTCCCCAACACGTTTTCGAGAGCGAAAATGATACAAGTTAGCCAACTGAACAAGGTCTATCAAATGGGCGAGATAGAGGTTCGGGCCCTGCGAGGGGTAGATCTAGACGTCGACGATGGGGAGCTGATGGCGATCATGGGGCCATCCGGCTCCGGCAAGTCCACCCTGATGAACGTATTGGGCTGCCTGGACGTGCCCACCAGCGGCAGCTACCAGCTGGATGGCGTGGAGGTGAGCAGCCTGGACGACAACCAGCTCGCCGAGATCCGCAACAAGAAGATCGGCTTC
>Ga0209429_10002295_pt1 | contig 11392 bp, 11 predicted proteins | sample BarGraNGADG00212_3_FD_184493 | JGI IMG/M metagenome (GOLD analysis project Ga0209429, IMG submission 184493) | Arctic peat soil microbial communities from Barrow, Alaska - Barrow Graham LP Ref core NGADG0004-212 (SPAdes) (version 2) | ecosystem: Environmental > Terrestrial > Soil > Wetlands >... | reverse complement strand
AGGCATCGGGTCCAGCCACCTAAGATCGATACGACCGTTCAGCCGAGAACCCCCGAGTGAGGACGCCTCGATGCCCGCTGCCACCCATGTCCCCGGCACAACGCTGCCCGCCCTCGAGCCGATCTCCGGCTGGACCCTGCAGGCCGTCGCCGGCCCCGTCCCGCCCGAGATCGCGGGGCGCACGGTGCCCGCGACGGTGCCGGGGAGCGCGCACACCGACCTGCTCGACGCCGGACTGATCCCGGACCCGTACCTGGACACGAACGAGACGGACCTGATCTGGGCGCATCGCACCGACTGGCGCTACACCTCGACCTTCGCCGCCGCGCCGGCGGCCGACGGTGAGCGGGTCGACCTCGTCATGCAGGGCCTCGACACCGTTGCGACGGTCACCCTTAACGGCCAGGTGGTCGCGTCGACCGCCAACCAGCACCGTTCTTACCGTGTGGACGTCGGCCGCCTGCTCGCCGACGGCGAGAACACCCTCACCGTCGACTTCGGGTCCGCCCTCGAGTACGCCGAGGCGGCCCGCGAGACGATCTGGCGCCCGCACACCGGCAACCTCCAGCCGTTCAACATGATCCGCAAGATGGCATGCTCCTTCGGCTGGGACTGGGGTCCCGACCTGCAGACAGCCGGCATCTGGAAGCCGATCGGCCTCAAGCGTTGGCGCACGGCCCGCCTGGCCCAGGTGCGCCCGCTGGTCACCGTTGTGGGCGGCCCGGACGGCACGCACGTCGGCCGGGTCACCGTGCACGTCGCGGTCGAGCGCGCCGACGCCGACGCCGAGCTCACCCTGCGTGCGACGGTCACCGGCGCGCCCGGTACCGCCCGCGGCGCCCACGTCACCGTTGCACCCGGGGCGACGGACGTCGTCGTCGTCGTTGACGTCCCGGACGCCGACCTGTGGTGGCCGCGCGGCTACGGCGCCCAGCCGCTCTACGACCTGTCCGTGACCCTTGAGGGCCCCGGCGGCGCGTTGGGTCAGGTGGAGCGCACCATCGGGTTCCGGACCGTCGAGCTCGACACCACGCCGGACGCGGTCGGCACGCCGTTCACCCTGAAGGTGAACGGGGTGCCGGTGTACGCCAGAGGTGCGAACTGGATCCCTGACGACCACTTCCTGACCCGGGTCGACCGCGCTCGCTACGCGCGGCGCATCGAGCAGGCGACCGGCGCGAACCTCAACCTGTTGCGGGTCTGGGGTGGCGGCATCTATGAGAACGAGGACTTCTACGACCTGTGCGACGCCGCCGGGGTGATGGTGTGGCAGGACTTCCTGTTCGCCTGCGCCGCCTACCCGGAGGAGGAGCCCATCCGGGGCGAGGTCGAGGCCGAGGCCCGCGAGAACGTCGTGCGGCTGGTGACCCATCCCTCGCTGGTGATCTGGAACGGTGCCAACGAGAACATGTGGCAGGCCGGGGGCTGGGAGTGGCCCGACGCCAAGGTGCTCGACTGGGGCCTCGGCTACTACACCGAGCTGCTGCCGCGGATCGTTGCAGAGCTGGACCCGACCCGGCCCTACTCGACGAACAGCCCCTACAGCCCGGGTTTCACGATCGAGGAGAAGGCGCCGAACGACCCCGACCACGGCACCCACCACCAGTGGGACTGCTGGAACGCCAGGGACTACACGCACTACCGCGACGACGTGCCGCGGTTCTGCTCGGAGTTCGGCTGGCAGGGGCCTGCCACCTGGGCGACGCTGACTCGTGCCGTGCCGGCCGAGGCGCTGCACAAGGAGTCGGCGGCCTTCCTGCTGCACCAGAAGGCCACCGACGGCAACGTCAAGCTCGACCGTGGCCTGGCGCCGCACCTGCCGATCCCGGCCGACTTCGAGGACTGGCACTGGGCCACCCAGCTCAACCAGGCCCGTGCCGTGCGGTACGGCGTTGAGCACCACCGGTCGTGGTGGCCGCGCAATGCCGGGAGCGTCGTCTGGCAGCTCAACGACTGCTGGCCGGTGACCTCCTGGGCGGCGGTGGACGGCGACGAGCGGCTCAAGCCGCTCTGGTACGCCCTGCGGGACGCCTTCGCCGACCGGATCCTGACGGTGCAGCCGCGCGACGGCAGGTTGGTCGTCGCGGCGGTCAACGACACCGACGACGCATGGACCGGCACGCTCCTCGCCCGGCGGACCACGCTGGACGGTGAGGTGCTCGCGCAGGCCCGGCTGGCGATCGACGTTCCGCCGCGGGAGGTGGGCCTGCTGGCCCTGCCCGACGACGTGCTCGCCGTCGAGGACGCCCGCCGCGAGGTTCTCCTGGTCTCCGGGGTAGCCCGTCCGGGTGAGTCCGGGGCAGGTGAAATCGTCGGCCTGCACACCTGGGCGGAGGACAAGGAGATGGCCTATCAGGCCGCCCCGTTCGAGGCCTCCGTCACCCGCGTCGATGGCGGCTACACGGTGCAGGTCACCGCCCGTTCGCTGGTGCGCGACCTGGCCCTGCTGGTGGACAAGCTGGACCCCGACGCGCAGGTGGACGCGCAGGTCGTGACCGTTCCGGCGGGGGAGCTGGCCACCTTCCGGGTGCGCTCGGCGATGCAGCTGGACGAGGCCGCGCTGGTCGGGCCGCGGGTGCTCCGAAGCGTCAACGCGCTGGTGGCAGGTGGTTTCGTGGCGGGCCGCGGCCGGCAATGACGGCCCGATTTGCCGTCACCCGATCGTGACCAAAGCGTGATCGCTCGTGGTGTCTGTCCCGGATTGGCCCCGGCTACATTGGGCTGGCGTTCCAACGTGGGAGCGCACCCACAGCCACCAAAGGGGATATGGCATGAAGTGGTCTCGATCCCGCACCGTGAAGGTCTTCGCGGTCGGAGCAACAGCTGCACTGCTCCTCACGGCTTGTAGTGGCAAGGCCGACACCCCCGGCACCAACCCCACCGATTCGGCCGCTCCGGCCGAGCCGGTCGAGCTGAGCATCGCCTACTGGGGCGACTTCGGTCTGACGGACCTGGTTCCGAAGTACGAAGCAGAGAACCCGGGCGTGACCATCAAGCTCCTCGAGGGTGAGTACAACGCCCAGCACGAGGCTCTCCAGCAGCAACTGATCGCCGGTTCGGGCGCGCCCGACATCGCCGCGATCGACGAGGGCTTCATCGTCCAGTTCAAGGGCCAGGGTGACAAGTTCACCAACCTCCTTGACCTCGGCGCAGCCGACTACGAGTCGAAGTACCTGCCCTGGAAGTGGCAGCAGAGCCTGAGCGCTGACGGCGCGGTCCAGATCGGTCTGGGCACGGACGTCGGTGGCCTGGCCATGTGCTACCGCCGCGACCTCTTCGAGGCTGCCGGCCTCGACCCCGACCGCACAGCAGTTGGCGCGTCGTGGCCGACCTGGGATGACTTCATCTCCGTTGGCGAGACATACGTCGCAGCGAGTGGCAAGAAGTTCATCGACAACGCGACGAACGTCTTCAACCCGATCCTCGGCCAGCAGGAAATCGGCTTCTTCAACACCGACGAGCAGCTCGTGATGGACGGTGGCCCGAAGGTTGCCTTCGAGACCACCCAGGCGATCATCGCTGCCGGTCTGTCCGCGAACGTCGCGGCCTGGTCGGCTGAGTGGGACGCTGCCTTCACCAATGGTGACTTCGCCGTTCTCGCCTGCCCGGCGTGGATGACCGGTCACATCCGCGACGTCGCCCCCGACCTCGCCGGCAAGTGGGACATCGCTGCGATGCCCGGCGGCGGCGGTAACTGGGGCGGCTCGTTCCTGACCATCCCGGCACAGGGTGCGCACCAGGACGCGGCGTGGAAGCTGCTCGAGTGGCTGGTTCAGCCTGAGCAGCAGCTCGCGGTCTTCGAGGCTGTCGGCAACCTGCCGTCGCAGCCTGCTCTGTACGAAGACCCGCGGATCATCGACCGCAAGGACGCCTTCTTCAACGACGCCCCCACCGGTGTGATCTTCTCCGACATGGCGAAGGCACTCACTCCTCAGTACCTCGGTCTGAAGAGCGGTCCGGTCCGCGTCGCGGTTGAGAACGTGATCAACGACATCCAGGGCGGCGGGCAGCCGAACGACGCCACCGCATGGGCACGGGCTATCAGCGAGGCCGAGACGGCCGCAGCAGGCTGATGAACCCCGTGCGTCTCTGACGCACAGCATGCTGGGCGGGAGCGGGTTCTACACCTACTCCCGCCCAGCGGCACGTACTGTTCACCCGTCTCGACCCGCCTCGACCCGCCACCGGCCTGCCCGTCCGGTCCACCAGGAGGTTCCATGTCCGCCCTCAGCGGCGCAGGAGCGACGAGAGTCGCACCACGTCCCATGGGTGAGAACAGCTTGATGAAGCGCCCGCCCAGCCGGATGCGGTCGGCGCTCGGTCGGTTCGACCACAAGGTCGTCCCGTACCTGCTGGTCTCCCCCTTCTTCATCCTCTTCTCCGTCTTCGGACTGTTCCCGCTCATCTACAACGGCGTTGTCGCCTTCCGTCACTGGAGCCTGCTGAACCCCGCCGCAGACGGCTGGGCCGGCTTCGAGAACTTCAGCCGACTGGTGAACGACGAGAAGTTCTGGAACGCGCTGACCAACACGTTCGGGATCTTCATTCTGTCGACGGTCCCCCAGCTGTTCCTCGCACTCATCATTGCGGCGCTGCTGAACCGTCGGTTGCGGGCGCAGAACTTCTTCCGGGTCGGCATCCTGCTCCCGTACGTCACCCCCATCGTCGCCTCCACCCTGGTGTTCTCCCAGGTGTTCGCCCGCGACTAAGGCTTGGCCAACTGGATCCTGAGCCTGTTCGGCGTGACCAGCACGCTCGGCGGTGGTCAGGTCATCGAGGGCCTCGACTGGCGCGGCAGCCGGGCGACCTCTTGGTTCGCCATCGCGCTGATGGTCAACTGGAAGTGGATCGGCTACAACGCGTTGCTCTACCTTTCCGCGATGCAGTCGATCCCCAAGGACGTCTACGAGGCGGCCGCCCTCGACGGCGCGGGCGCCTGGACGCAGCTGTGGAGGGTCACCGTCCCGATGATCCGGCCGATGGTCATCTTCACAGTCGTCCTGTCCACCATCGGCGGGCTCCAGCTCTTCACTGAGCCGATGCTCTTCGAGCAGAACGCCCAGGCCGCAACGGGTGGTACCCGCGGTCAGTGGCAGACGGTCGCGCAGCTGATCTACAAGACCGGCTGGAAGGACCTCAACCTCGGTTACGCCGCAGCGATGTCATGGGGTCTGTTCTTCGTCATCGTGATCATCGCGGCAATCAACGCACTCCTCACCAACCGCCTGGGAGGTGGCAAGCGATGAGCACCGGAACCCCTGGCAGCTCCAGCGGCATCCGCCTCGGAGGGGCACCCAGCACGGACTCCGCACCGCGCCGGAAGGCGGCCCTGATGGGTCGCTCGCCGCAGGACACTGCGGCGGGTGCATGGAACTACGTCCTGCTCATCCTCGCGATCGTGGGTTCTGCCTTCCCGATCTACTGGATGTTCATCGTCTCCACCGGCACGGACGTGTATCTCGCGAAGATCCCGCCCCCGGTCCTCCCCGGTAGCAACTTCGCGCACAACATCGGTGTGGTGCTCGGTAGGGCCTCCGAAGAGGGCAGGTCGTACAACAACGCCCAGTTCGGGTCGTCGATGGTCAACAGCGTGATCGTGACGGTCATCGTCACGGTCGCGACGCTCTTCTTCTGCTCCTTGGCGGGGTTCGCCTTCGCCAAGCTGCGGTTCAAGGGCCGCGACGCCCTGATGGTGATCGTCATCCTCACCCTGACGATCCCGAACCAGCTGGGCATCGTCGCGCTGTTCATCATCATCAGCAAGTTCGGCTGGCAGCAACAGCTGGTCGCGGTCATCGTGCCGGCGCTGGTCTCGGCATTCGGCGTGTTCTACATGCGGCAGTTCATCGAGGACTCGGTCCCCGACGAGCTGGTCGAGTCCGCCCGGGTGGACGGCGCCTCGACCTTCCGCGTGTACTGGAACATCGTCCTGCCGATCATCCGGCCGGCCCTTGGCGTGCTCGGTCTGCTCACCGCTGTCGGTGCGTGGAACGAGTTCCAGTGGGCACTGATCGCCCTGGGCAGCGGCGAACACCCGACCGTGGGTGTCGCGCTGAGCCGATTGGCCTCGGGCAACTATGTCAAGTACCGCATCGTGCTGGCCGGCTCTCTGCTGGCCACCCTGCCGCTGATCCTCTTGCTCGCCATCGGCGGCAAGCAGATCGTTCAGGGCATCATGGAAGGCGCGATCAAGGCCTGAGCGCAGGGCGCAAGCCCTGGCTCGGACGGGCCCGGCGTCAGCGGACGCCGAGATGCACGAGTGTGGGCGGGAGCCGGCCAGGCCGGCTCCCGCCCACACTGCTGTCCGGGGCGCTACGGGTGGCCCGTGCGCGCGCGGTCAGCCGGCCCGGGCCCGTCAGCCCGCCCGGGCCCGGGCGGTGACCTGCAGCTCGATCCCGTCCGACCACGCCGCCGTCACGATGTTGAGCAGCGGCACCTGGGCCACCGCGCGCAGGGTCACCCGAGCGGTGCGGCCGTCGGTTGTGGTCGCCTCGACGACCGCAAGGTCGGTGAACCGATCGGCCGCCGGGGCGTTCGCCAGGTATGCGTGCACCGAGTCCGCGACGCCGGAAGGCGTCAGCCGGACGAGGGGGGCATCGGCACTCGGCTCCGAGGGCGGCGCGTCGGTGTAGTAGGCGCTGGTGTCCAGGGCATCGGCCGCCTCGAGGGCCGCCAGGTCGGCCAGGATCAGCAGCTGCTTGCGCTGCAGGTGCACCGCCGTTGCGGACACCACGACACCAACCAGGAGGAGGGCGAGGACCACGTAGCCGATGGACAGCAGCATGATCTGGCCGTCGTCGCCGCTCGGCCGCCGGCGCATCAGCCGCGTCCGACGTAGGAGTCGACGACGGCGGTGGCCGTCGACGTCACCGGGATGCTCAGCGGCACCGCATCCTGCAGCCAGCCCGGGACTCCCGGTAGTGCGACCTCGACCGCGACCTGCACCGTCACGACCGACCCGGGCGTCAGGCACACGTCCTGGCAGGTGACCGTGAGCGCATCGGCGGCATCGTGCGGCAGCCCCTGATCACGTAGCGCCAGGCCGACAGCGGCCACGGCGCGCTGGCCGGCCGCGGCGTCGTCGGGTGCGGTGGCGACGGCTCGGGCCGCCTCGCGCGCCGCGCCGTCCACCGCAAACGTCGCTGCCTGGATCCGCCCGAGCACCAGGACGAGGTAGACCACCGGTACCAGGAGCACCAAGGAGATGCCGAGGAACTCCACGATGGCCGATCCCCGGTCGCCGCTGGTCCGGGCGGCCCCCGCGAGGCCCGCGACCCGGCTCCGGAGGGTAGCCCGCCGAGTCGGGGTGCGAGCAGCCGGTGTCATGGCACCTCCCGCAGGGCGTGCCCGTCGACCACCAGCGTCCCGCCCGGCCCGATCAGCCCGATCACCGGCAGCGGAGCGGTGACCTGGACCCGCACCACGGCCAGCCCGCCGATCTCGACCGCCTCGGCCTGGACGTCCTCGGCGAACCGGGGGGACAGGGACATCTCGATCAGCTCGCGGGCGCGCTCCGCGCCGGCGGCAGGCGTGCGGTCCGCCAGCGCGCCGTACCGGGCGCCCTCGGCGGCGCAGTCCACCAGGGTGGCCCGCACGTGCAGGGCGAGCGTCAGCTGCAGGACGGCCGCGAAGAGCACGGTGGTCAGGGCGCCGACCAGCACGAAGTCCACGACGGCGGACCCGCGGTCATGGGGTGCCGCCGAGCCCCGCCGGTCGCCGACGCGACCGTGTCGGCGCTCAGCCGCCGAACGAGGTGACACGTTCGATCGCCGACGTGAACACGTCCGCGAGGGCTGGGCCGGCGACGGCCCAGAGAGCGAGGACGAGGCCCGCCGTCATCAGGGTGACCAGCACCCAACCGGGGACGTCACCCCGCTCCGGTTCGTTCGGCCGGCGGCCGGTGAGGAAGGGCAGCACTGGTCCTCCTGATGGTGCGGGCGGCGTGAGCCGCATGGGGGTCACAGGTCGATCCGCAGGGCGCTGAGGCCGGGGAACACGGCGAACACCACGGTGACCGGTAGGACAAGGAAGACCACCGGGATCATCATGGTGATCTCCTTGCGCCCGCCGGTCTCCATCAGGGCGCGGCGGCTCGCCTCGCGGACGTCGGCCGCCTGGGCGTGCAGGACGTCGGCCAGCGGGGTACCCCGGTCCACCGCGACGGCGATCGCCTCGGCGAACCGGGCGAGGTTCACCAGCCCGGTCCGGTCGGCCATCCGCTCCAGCGCGGTGGTCAGCGCGGTGCCGGCACGGGTGTCGGCCAGCGCCCGCCCCATCTCCCCGGCGAGCTCCCCGCGTACCGACCGTGCGACCCGTTCCAGGGCACCAAGGGCTCCTTCGCCGGCCGCGACGGCGAGGGCCAACAGCTCCGCAACGGTCGGCAGCTCAGCCAGCAGGCGATCCTCGCGACGGCGCACCTGACGGCTGAGCAGCTGGTCATGGGTCACCAACGCGGTCAGCAGGCCGGTCACGACGACGACGACGCCCGCCACCGGGTGCAGTCCGCGTCCCGCCACGAGTGCGAGCGCGAGGGCGAGGCCGGCTGCGGTGCCGAGCACCGCGGCGACCACCTGCGCCACCCGGAACTGCTCGAGGGAGTCCTGGCGGCCGGCCCGCACCAGCCGTCGCTGGATGTCCGCGGCCGGAGACCCGACCCGTTCCACCAGGCGGACGGCGTCGTGCATCACCGGAGCGAGCAGGCGCTCGAGCGTCGGGAACGGCGAGCGGGTGGGCTGGGCACCGGCCGAGGGTGCGGAGAGGCGCAGGTACGGCGCGAGCCTGTCGTCCAGCACGGGACGCCGGGCAGCCAGATGCCAGGCGATCAGCCACAGGCCGGTCGAGCCGAGGCCACCGACCGCGGCCCCCACGAGGCCAACCCCGGGGCCGGTCATCGCAGCACCCGGACGTCCTCGGGGAGCCGCCCGATCCGCACCATCAGCTGGTAGGCGACCAGCGTGCAGCCGCCGCCGACGGCCAGGACAGCCGCCCCGGCAGGGGTGTTGTACGCGCTGGCCGCCTCGGGCCGGGTGGACAGCAGAGCCAGCACGATCCACGGCGCCGCGACCGCCAGCCTGGCCGCGTTGACGGTCCAGCTCTGGCGCGCCTCCAGCTCGCCGCGTGTCCGGGCGTCGGCCCGCAGGAAGCCGGAGAGGGTGCGCAGCAGCCGTCCGAGGTCGGTGCCGCCCACTTCCCGGGTCAGACGCAGCGCCTCGACGATGCGGTCGGCCACCGGGTCGGCCAGCCGAGCCTTCAACCGGTCGAGGCACTCCCCGAACCGACCGGTCGCCCGGTAGTCCTCGGCGAAAGCCCGGAAGGCGGGCCTGAGGTCGGCGGGCCCTCGGTCGCCGATCTGGCCGACGGCCTCGGCAAGGGAGAGCCCGGCGCGGATGCCGGAGGACAGGTGGTCCACCACCTCCGGCCACAGCCCCCTCAGGGCGGCCCGACGGCGTCGGGCGCGTGCCCGGACCAGGGCCAGTGGCCCGTAGGCCGCCATCAGGGCGAAGCTGAGCGCGATCGCCGGCGCGCGGGTCAGGCCGAGGGCCAGCACGAACGTCATCGTCCCCGTCCCGACGCAGGTGCCGATCAGCCCGGCCGCCGACACACCGGGTGCGCCCGCCTGCACGAGCAGGTCGGCCAGGTCCGCCGACCAGCGGCTCCGCACCCGTCGGGGCGGCGGAGGGGAGGTCACGGCCCACAGCACCAGGCACAGGCCGGCGCCCAGCAGCAGGCCGGTCACGACGCCCACGGTCAGGCCCGCTCGGCGGATCGGAGCAGCTCCGCGACGTCGACACCGATCCGGGCGTAGCGCTCCCCGTGGGGTGGGAAGCCCTCGGCACGCAGCAGGGCGCCGTCCCGCGCCCGGAAGACGTCGGTCGCCTCGACGACGCCGTTCTCCACCCGGCCCGGCACCGCGACGATCTCCAGGGTGCGACGACGGCCACGGTCGTCGACATCGAGGTGGACCACCAGATCGATCGCGGAGGCGACAGTCGGCACAACGAAGCCCGCCGTGACGTTCTCGCCCGCGAGCAGGGGAAGGGTGCAGATCTTGGCGAGCGCCTCCCGGGCGCTGTTGGCGTGCACCGTGCACATGCCTGGTACGCCGGCGTTCAGCGCGATGAGCATGTCAAGGCTCTCCGCCTCGCGGACCTCACCGATGATGATCCGCCGGGGTCGCATCCGCAGGGCCTCCTTGACCAGGCGGCGGAGGTTGATCTCACCGGTGCCTTCGAGGCTGGGCTGGCGGCACTGCAGGGCAACGAGATCCCGGTGCTCGATCCGGAGCTCGAAGACCTCCTCGCAGGTGATCACGCGTTCGCGGGGTGGGATCGAGCCGGCGAGGGCGTTGAGCATCGTCGTCTTGCCTGCCTGCGTCGGGCCCGAGACCAGCACGTTCAGCCCCGCGACGACGGAGGCGGACAGGAACCGCGCGGCGGCCGGGGTGAGCGAACCGAGAGCCACCAGGTCGTCCAGGTGGGCCGCGCGGACCACGTACTTGCGGATGTTGACCGCCCAGTCCGTCCGGGTCACGTCGGGGATGGCCACATGGAGCCGTTCACCGCCAGGAAGCGCTGCATCCACGAACGGGCTGGACAGGTCCAGCCGCCGCCCGGAGACCTTGAGCATCTGCTCGACGAGGTCGCGCACCTGGCCATGGGTGAGCATGGTCGGCGTCAGCTCGGCCTCGCCACGGCGAGCGACGAACACCTGGTCGGGGGAGTTGATCCAGATCTCCTCGACGGTCTCGTCGTCGAGGTACTGCTGGAGGGGGCCGAGACCAGCGACGGCGTCAACGACGGCCTTGGTCGCCGCCTCCGGGTCGAGCAGCGGCGGGACGTGCCCGCGGAGCGACCGTTCGTCGTAGTCCGCGACCGCGTCGCGCACCAGCGCCTGGAGGCTGACGGGATCCCGCAACGGGTCGACGCCGCGTCGACGGATGAGCTCGCGCACCTCGTCCTCGAGCAGTGCGACGCCTTCCACCGCAGCCCCCTGTGGATACCGACGATCCGGACAGAACGGAGCATAGGGGATGCGCTGGGGTTCCGGGGTCGCTTGTGGACAATCGCGGGCACCCGAAAGGGGTGGACTCCCTGGACCGCGTGCGTTCACCGGCACCCGGTCGTCCTGCGCCGGCTCGCTTCGGCTCGGGCGCAGGACGCCGCGGGTCAGGCGGGAGGTGGCTGCTCGCCTGGCTTCTCGGTGGTCTGCGGGGCAGGCGCCGCCGGCGGGGCCGGGGGCGCGGCAGGAGCGACCGGCTGTGCGGGCGGCGGCTGTGGCGGTGCCGGCCGTACAGGTGCCGGCTGGCCCTGCCAGGGCTGCCCGACCGGTGCGGGGTAGCCGTACGGCCCAGGGGCACCCATCGGCGGCAGCGCCGTCGCTGGGCCCTGCCCGG
>Ga0209429_10002293_pt1 | contig 11395 bp, 19 predicted proteins | sample BarGraNGADG00212_3_FD_184493 | JGI IMG/M metagenome (GOLD analysis project Ga0209429, IMG submission 184493) | Arctic peat soil microbial communities from Barrow, Alaska - Barrow Graham LP Ref core NGADG0004-212 (SPAdes) (version 2) | ecosystem: Environmental > Terrestrial > Soil > Wetlands >... | reverse complement strand
TTCCTCTCCCTGAATACGCACCAGTAAAAAGAGAGCAAAATTCCATTGAAATAATCACCCTACAGCCTCTCACAGAGACGATCTCTCCAAAGTTGATAGATTACCTATCCCAAAGAAAGATTAGCGAGGAAGTGGCATTCAGATGGCTTAAATACGCTACAATTAAATTTCCCTATTCTATTAAGAATCCAACAAGAGAACATCATTGTCTTGCATGGGAAAACGATAGTCTTGGATTTGAGTTTAGGAACTCATTTTTAAAAGTATCGAATAGCCCTAAGAATATAACCACCATTAAAGGTAATTCCGATGTTGTTTCTTTGTATGAAGGATGGCCTGACTACCTGACATTACTAAGCAATCATAAGATTATTGAAAGTAGTGACACGGTTATAGTCCTTAACTCTGTGTCTTTCCTTGGAAGCATAATCCCTATTATTAAAGATAAGGCTATTGCCTATTATGGGCAAAATGATAGGGCAGGCAATGATGCTTTTACACGACTATCTAACGAATGTAATCGTGCAGTATGGGACATGAGAAAGACTTACGCAGGATATAAAGATTTAAACGATCAGGCATGTGGTAAATTAATTCCAATAAAAAAATCAATATTATTCCCTAAATATTAGGATTATTCAAAATAAGATTCTATATTTGACGTATGATTGCGTGTAATTGCACGCTAACATTACTGAGGATAGTATGCAGAAGTAGTGATAATAACTTAAAAATCAATAAAATGAAACCAATAGAGAAAGAACCATTTAGCTTAGAACATCAAATTGAATCGCTTTGTCATAATGGATTAAGAAAAGGTGTTATATATGAAAATAGCACAATGGGTAGCCTAATAAAACAAAAAATGTCTAATTATTCAATTACAGATGCGTTAGAGAATGTATTAAGACCAAAATACGCAAATACAGTATTCACATGGCATCAGATTGTCACAGCATTAAAGAAGCGTCAGTTTTAATTAATTATCAAAATCATGAGCAAACAAAAACACACACTCGAAAGCATTGCGATGACTACTTTAAAAGAAGGAAAGTGGTTTTACAGCAATAAGGAAGATAAGCATCTCACAGCAATATCTTCACATCTCGGAGTACGGATTAAGACAGAAAGGGTTCTCATAGTCAATCCACAGACAGCAGAAACGGTTAAGGCGACTAAAGTTACTCTCTTAAAGGAAAGTGCCTGTAAAAGCAAAAACCCTAATGATATGTGCGATAACTGTGACTGTTGGAAACATACAAGATTAAATTGTTCTTAATATAAACGACCATATAGAGGATGTCCTCGTAATGGTATAAAAATAAATAAACTATGGCAAAGAAAGTAAGCAAGAAGATAACTGATGCACTGAAAGCAAAGAACGCATGGGCTGAGTATGCTGATGCTAAATTAACACCTAAATATATTGTCTATCGCTACGATGATAAGAAAGGAAATCGTTTTTATTATTTTAAGTTTTACGAGGAATGGGTAATCGCTGCGGGAGTTACTACCGTATTTGGATTGGTATCAACCGAGAGAGAACGCATCAACCAATGGAAGAACGACCATGATAATTGGAAACACCTTCTTGATATTAGTTCGGAATACGGAACTATGAGTCATATAATGAAAGGCAATATCATGTTTGGCAAAGGCGTTGATCTTGATATGCTTGAAAAGATGACCAAGTTAAGTGTTGATAATGGCGGTAGCTTCAACACTCCATCAAAAGATATGCTTGCCTTTATGAAGTTTCAAGAGGACTTTAATCTCACTCCTTTGCTTATTGAGGCTATGCTTGTTTGGATGGACGAGACAGGTGAATGGTTAGCAATGACTATAGACCTACTTGCTAAGATGACCGTGACCGTTAAGAGTAAGAAGACTATCGAAGATGGGGTGTACCTTCGTGGGGATAATAAAGGACAGCCTAAGTTCAAGGACGTAACCACAGAGGAGCGTGTAGAGAAGATACTCTTGATTGACTTTAAGAGCAACTTCTTTGAAAAGGATAAGAAGTCATTCTTTGAGGTCAACAAGATGCAACTCATGGCAGGGAAACTTGCGGTAGAACAAAACTTTGACATTGATGTGGATGATGTTTATAACTTCGCTGAAAATTCATGGCATACTACACCATCCTACACATTTACTAAATGGACATTAGAGGAAATTGATTGGACTGTATTTTACTCTTATTGGAACTTAGCAAAAGCAAAGAGCATCAATAAGCCACAAGGGAAGATGCTGGTCACAGAAGGGTTTAAAAATAGTTCTGACTTTAAGTTTCTGACCTATAAGGAATATATTGAACAGGTTATTATGAAACCATGAGACACGAGGAGAACAATAGCGTTTGGTATGACTCAATTGAGGATGTAAAGCCCGAATTTATTAGCGTTAAGGCAGTAAGTCTCTTGTCTCTCTTTAGACTCAAAGGAAGAACGTCAACAATCACCACGGATAACCTTGAGCCACTACTCCCGCTAAAGTACTTACTACATTCCCCACAAGAGAATAAGTTCTATCTAAAGGACTATAAAGGTTACACACTTAAAGAACTCATGGATGCTGTCTATGCAGGTAGCGAACCTACTATCAACTCTCTTGTGAACTATGTCTATGACGGGAATATATATTTGATGTTCGATAAAGAAGGAATATCCGACATGACTCAAATGTTGTGTCGAATCTATAACGCTCATTTTACGGATAAGGGTAAGTTGAATTATTCTGACTACATTAAGTTAGTGAAGGAGATTACCGATTATGAATACTATCAGAGTTACGGAAAGAATCTCACAGGGGCAAAAACAGTATCTAATCAACTTCAATTAAGCATAGACGAACTTTGGAATAACGCATATAAATCCAAAAGATGATAGGCACAAAACTTAAGGCATTAAGGCAACAGGCAGGATTAAAGCAAAGCTACCTTGCTCATAAACTTGGCACATCACAGACCAACGTATGTGAGATTAAGAACGGGCATATCCATCCAACGATAGACCTACTAGAGTTATACGCTACTTTTTACGGACGAGAATCAGTTACTCGAACAATAGAGAAATTATTTGATACGAAGCCTTAGAAATAAGGCTTTTTTGTTTTATGTGTATCTTTGTGAAAAGATTAATTAATGGCACAGATACGGCTAAAGAATTTAACGGGCGATACTTCAAAGATCAATAGTTATGTTAAATTAGTACCAAATAATAGTTCTTCTTTTATATATGCTAAATTAGGAGATAGTGGAATAATTGGTACTGTGGCTCAGTCTGTCCCAAGAGGGAGTTCTTGTTTAATAAACTCCTTAAACACCGTAATGATTAGTGATGTTGTTGGGTTGACAGTAAGTAGCACAGCACCGAGCAATCCTAAAATAGGTGATTTGTGGTTTTGGTAATAAATATATTTTAAATAAAGTAATATGGCAAAGACAGTTGACGATAGCGTTCTTGATGGCGCAATAGCAGTCATAAAAACAGCAACTCAATTATGTTTGTGTAGTACACAACCGACTACATACGCACAGGCGACAGCAACGTATATGTTGGTTCTTAAGACGGGATTAACGACAGGTTCATTTACTGGCCCTGTTGCGGGTGATGTAAGTGGTAGGAAGGTAACAAAGACAGCAGAAACAGGCATTACCGTAACAAATACGGGTGCTGCTATATTTGCAGCTCTTTGTAGTGGATCTGTTTTATTATATGTTACTACGATTACATCTCAGGTAGTAACAGCGGGCAATACCGCAAATACTCCTGCCTTTAAAGTAGAGTTTACGCAACCTACCTAATAGTAAATAATCATGGCAGAAAGTATAATTCAGCTACCGCTTGACGGAGCAGGATCAAAAACACGTACACGCACAAGAACGGTCGGTGCAAACACCGTACATGAACCTTATGTACTCATTCAAGAGCCACGCCTTATTACATTCTATGGCAGGGCTGCTACATTCAGGACTCCGGGAAGAGCGGGAACAGCAGGACAAAAGTTATTTTCAATACATAACGCCACAGGATCAGCCATTAAGGTAGATGTGGAAAAGATCACCGTTGACTTGGTTCAGACAGTTGTTAAAGCAGTTACAGTTCTTCCTCCTGTAATTAGGATGTGGAAAGTTACGGTACTACCTTCAAATGGAACTGCATTAACAAAAAACTCAAGAGATAGTACATTAAGTTCAAGTGCATCGGTTACAGTATTGGGCGATGCCTCTGCTGATGGAACAAGTTCAACTACCGCATTGACAGCAATATTACCAGCAGGTACTTTCCTTTCGGAAGAGTATGCAAGTAGATTAATTACCGCAGCGGGATTTGAGATGTACGATAGGGCTGAGTTCTTTTCAGGTGAAGATGAATTGATTACATTAAATGCTTTAGAGGGAATAGTTGTCTTTGCTGATTATGTTCTTGCCACACAGAACCCTACGACTGATATGTGGATTATTGGTTGCAAATGGACTGAATACACAAACCCATAAGATATGCTTCATCCCCTCATAGACCTTGCGTTTAGTTCAAGTTGGGCGGGAGGCAGTGTAGATTTAATTATTCAAGACGGAACTATTGCTAACTCAATAGGGAATCTTGTTATAACCCAAATTCATAGTATTACTATTTCAGACGGTGTAATTGCTGAGTCAGTTGAGAATATCACAATTACACAGGTTCATAGTATTGCAGTACAGGATTCGGTTATAGCAAATAATATTCAAAACCTTGCCATAACACAAATTCACTCATTAGTAGTACAGAACGGGACTATATCGCATTCAATTGAGGGATTTACAATAACCCAAGCACATAACTTAGCAATTCAAGACTCTGTAATTGCTAATACAATTGAAAACCTTATAATTGAGGCTATTAATGCAATAACCCTGATAATCCAAGACGGAACAATAGGGAACAGTATTGAGAATCTTACCATTACTCAACTTCATAACATCATTATCCAAAATGGGCAAATAGGTGAGTCTATTGAAGGAATTATCATTACACAGAATCACCGTGTTACCATAAATAATGGGTTAATTGCAAATTCAATAGATAACATACAAATAACACAGGTACACAACTTAAGTATAGATAATTCCTTTATAGGAAGCACTATTGAAAATATTGTACTTGTTATTCTTCAGGTATTAACTCGTTTTGGAAAGCGATGGGATGGCTCATCATGGATAGCACTCACTATACAAAAGAAGTGGAATGGAACAAGATGGGTTAATCTTGAAATAAAGAAGAGAAGGTCAAATACAGGATGGGTTTAAAATGCTTATCTTTGCGTATAATATAAATTCAATCAAATGACATTAGTTCAAAAAAGATTTGCGAAGAGGGTGGCTGACATTAGAACCATAGGTTATAGTGCAACCGTTCCGTTCCACTATGCTTATGCTGTGTGCGAGCATACTTTAATCACCAACGATGTATTAATCCCCGAAAGCGAGAATGTAGCCTCTCCGAGCCATGTGCCAAGCTATGGGGCTATATATAGACTAATAGGCGATGGTGCTCACACGCCTACCTTTGATGTTTTGTTTAAGAAGAGCACAGCAAGTGGAGATTATGTGAATACCGCACTCACTATCAACTTAATTACATTTCTCTTTGACGGAGTGGATTACTGGTATTCCATAATTCAACCCGCATAGTCATGAGTATATTACAACAATGGACATTAGGGCTTAGTGGCGTTGCCCCTTGGACTCCACTAGAAGTACCATCAGCATTAACTGCATCTGTTATTTCAGATACAAGAGTTGACTTAACATGGATGGGGGGTCTTGACGTAAGTCTGGAGATGTCTGCGGATGGACTTACTTTTGCAGAAATTATAACTGTGAATGAGGGGGTAAATGCTTATTCTAATACTGAGCTAACTGCGGGAAATCGTTATTATTATCGTGTACGATCATATAAAGACGGTGACTATTCATCGTATTCAAATATCGTACATGAAACAACATTTTTAAGAAAGGATTTGTTTACAGGGGTAGATGGTACTCATTTACATGATCATACTCCTGATGTTGGGGGAGCAGCAGCTTGGGTTTCTCCTACCAATATGTCTATAAGTGGTAATAAGTTAGTATCAACAGGTGCTCTTGCTTTTTATTATGGACTTTTTGAAAGTGGAAAAACCGATATTGATATAACTGTAGATATGACAATTCCTGATGTAAGCGACTACGAAAGTGGTATTTGTGTGAGATATCAGGATGCAACGCATAATATACTTTGTTATATATTAAGAGCAGCAGCAGGCGTTCCTTCGTTAACTATTGGCTATAGACATGGTGGGGGTCCGACAACTATATCAACAGTTCCTATAGCACATGAAGCTATCACCGATAAATTTAGGGTTCTAACGTCAGGTAGAGATATATTTGTATTTTGGAAAGATTTAGTAAATCCAATTCTCACAGGAACTTCTGATCAGTTTACGGATAAGACACAGCATGGATTATTTATGGTTGGTGCGACAGGAACTATAAGTGTTGTTTTTGATAATTTAATTATAATTCCATTTAGGATTCCTGTAATTAAACAAGCTGGTATTGCATTATCTTTTGATGATCCTTGGTTTGACACTATGGCAGGAACTCCTAATCTTGATACATGGATTACTGCGAATAATGCATTAAAAAGTTTTGGATGGAAGGCTAGTTTTGCAGTATCAACTTTATCTACAAATACTGTTGATAGTCAGGATATTGCTGACATAATAAGTTTCAAGACAAGATTAGAAACATTGATTGCCGATGGACATACAATAAGTAATCATACATATAGGCATAATACATATAATACTTACATATCAGCAGGGCATACAAAACAAGAATATTATGACAACTGTATTGTTCCACTTCAGACGATATTTCAAAATGTTTTAGGGTTTAAACCAAAGGCATACAGATATTCAAATTGGTATGGAGAAAGTGATTGTGTTGAAAGTAATTTGATGATAGCTGGTGGTTTTGAAATTATTGAAGATAATCTTGCTGTGTATCCTGTTGATATGTCAGTAGTATGTTATAAAGGTTTTAAAAATCCGACTCGTTTTGATATTGCTCCTTATACTGGAGAACAATTTACAGATGCCCAAATAATTGCACTTCTTGATTATGCCCGTGATAATAGGCAGATTATAGGCTTATTCTCTCATACAATCTTACCAACAGGTGTGGCTGGAACTTATCAGGTTTCATTAGCTAGAATGGAAATAATATGTCAGTATGTAATTGATAATGGTATGAAATTTTACACGCTTCAAAATGAGATAAACGATATATTTGTTTAGTAACTTAATGGAGTCGTATTGCAACTCCAAAAGAAAAGCCTCGTGAAAACGGGGCTTTGTTGTTGTCTGTGATTAATGATTATTACCACCTTATTATAGAGTAGCTAAATCCAGCACCTAAATAAAATCCACTTCTTAACGGACTTCCAAACATCACGCCATATCCTCCCTGTAATCCTATTCCATATCTTTTATCTTTAGGTGTGTCCATTTTAATTGAGTTTATGGACAGGGTGTTTAAATATGTATTATTTGAAACGAGTGATGCGGTTGGTTTCTTAGTTGTTTTATCCGTTCCTAAATAAAGATCAACGCCCACGTCCATCTTTATTGAAAGATCAAGTTTCCCATTACCATCAAAACTTCCCATGAGATTAAGGAATTGATCCTTCTTCGTGAACTCAAAGGGCAATAATATCGCATTACCAGTTCTCTTATCTAAGAATACAGTATCAAGATGAACTACTTGCCCATTATGACTGATATCTTGGATTAAAGTGTCAATACGGAACTTAAGGCGTGATATCTCATTCACCTGACTGAGATTTAACTTTCTAAGCTCTTCTCTTGTCAGCGAGTCTTTCTTTATCGCTTCTCTTTGAGTAAGTATTAATTGTTCTTGCTGACTGACCGTAACCTTTGTTTTATTCAACGTGGTAGAGTAAGTCAATAGGGTACTATTTAGGCTCGAAATTACCGCCTGTGAGGCACGATCTCCCTTCTTCTTACCACTTATATATCCAAAGATAAAAATACCGATAAGGGCAAGAATAATTGCTATGATTATATTACGTGTTTTAATTTTCATTTTCCTGTTTTTTAATTTGTTGTTTTTATTGTCTGATCTGACGTTGATGTTTTGGTGGTGGTCTCTGTGGTATCTTTAATACCAGTTTTTGCCTCAGCAAACTTCTGTATTACCTTCGGTGCTACCGTTGCAGTAACAAGTAATAAGAGTATATCCCAATCAATCATCTTGATTTGGGTGAATAAAACATTAAAGCTCTGTTCGGTTATACTGCCATCCCTTAATAGTTTTGTAAATTCAACAATATTAGATTTGTATGATAGGTAAGAAAAAACTAGAAATGCGCATAAGAGAATAAAAAATAGCAGTGAAAGTGCCCTGATCCAACTATCTGCTATTGATCCGTCAGATTGTTTCTCCTGAAAGAATCCAGTCTTTGTCGTTGTTGTTGCCATTAGATTATTGTAATTTCAAATTCATTCGGAAGAATGCTAAGCAACTTGGATAGTGTCTCTGTGCTGTGTGCCACATCTAAGTTCCCGTCCTTATTTACATCTTCAAAATCAGCACCTACAAGGATACATCCTTCTGTATCAACTTTCTTTCCTTCAGCATAATTTCCCTTATGCGCAAGCACGGCAGTTCTGCCCGGCACATCATGTACCATAAAACACTGCCCTTTAGTTGGGGAGTATATCTTGGTTACTTTATAAGTGCCTTCAGGAATACAATTAGTTCTTACCGTGTTTAATCTTAACGGTACTGTAAATAAAGGTAGTTCAATTGTCTTAAACTCAAACACCTTATCCTGCCCTTCAAAGATAATCGCATGACCTAATGTTTCTCCGTCGTCATAGGTACGGCTTATCAACCATTTAAACGCCTTCATATTTTGAGTGTTTTATTTTCTTATATTTAAGAGTAGCCCGCATCACGTCTATTGGCTTAGGACAATCATGAGGAGGCATCATCGACCCCATGAGATTATGTTCAACATCTGGGTGTTTACAATCACCTAAATCATTACATAGGTCACACTCCTCATAAGGGTGTTTATTCACTTTTATTTGTATTATGAAGAATAGTGATTATCCATAACAGAAAGGCTACGATAGCAAGAATGCTCTGTGATACAATTATTAACACAAAGAAAACTGCCAAAGGAAATGAGAATATCCATTCGTTCTTAACGGCTAGCTTACCCGACCATAACCAAAATCTTTTTAATGCCTCTAAAATCTTTTTCATATTAATTCGTTTTTCTTGGAATACGTTCTTCTATTATACAACCGAGTGTCGCTACCGCAATACTCATAGTATGTACGCTTTCTGTTAGTTTGTCCACTTTAACGTCCACCGTATGAATATGATTAGAAGCAAGTAACATGGAATTATCTAATCTTAAACCAAAATCAGCGAATTTCTTCTCGTTCGCTATCTTTTCCCACTCAACTTGCTGTGCCAACAAGGTTGCCTTTCCTTCCATTGTTTGTTGTGCAAGGATTGTAGCCTTAGTGTTAACTTCCTTATCCGTACTAATCTGATTTTTCTCTAATGCTTCCGTGGGGTTTCTAAAGTGGGAATAAACCCCAAATATTACTCCAATAATTGCTAATATAGCAAGTATAATATTCGATGTAGTTAGAACCACATCCATCGCAAGTAGTGTCATACTTTCTTATAATTTACATGTTTTCACAAAACCTTTTCAACTATACAAAGGTACGTAATTTTTACTAATATGACTATTCGCCTTTACGTTGTCTTGGATTATGGAAGTTATGCTTAATATTTTCATTCACTCCACCTGATAACTTCTTTATATAGTGTGCAGTAGATGTAATATTGGAGTGTCCTAGGTGTTCCTGAATAGTCTTTAAGTCAGCTATCTTGATAAGTTCTGACGCTCCTTGGTGTTTCATTGAGTATAATGTTACATTATTTGAGAGTCCGTGCTTATCTCTGAACTTATTAAACCGATAAGAGAGCATATTTACCGATACGGGTTTTGTATCAAGTCCCTTGTTCTTTCCAAAGATATAGAGATTAGGTTCTGCTTTGTCTATTCCATATTCCTTACATATATCAACAAAGTCATCTGCCATCGTAACAAACCTTGCCTTGCCTGTCTTAGCGTTGGACTGACTTATCCTTAATACACCATCTTTAAGATTAAAAGCATTAGCCTGAATGAGTCTTGCTTCTTTTCTCGGTCTAACACCACAGTAATATTCCATACAACAAACCATATAAAGCTGAAGGTCATTATCGTGAATATCATCTAAGAGGTCTGGGAGTGACTCTGTAGGGATTAAAGTAGATGAACAGTCCTTTCCCTTGCGTGGAAACTTAAGTCCTTTAAACGAGGGGATATGCTCTATCTCGTCGATATCTAAAGCATAACTAAATACTGCCTTTATAGACTCAAAGTATTTCTTAACCGTAGGTCGATCAAGTTTTCTATCCGTGTAGAGTACTTTGTTAAAGAATGGTACTACGTCCGTATCAGACAACTTTCGTAGTGGAACATTGGAGAGGTTATTCTCTTTAAGGTAATCACTGAATATTTGTGATTTACTAACATAGCCCCGATAAGATTTAGGATTAAGTTCTATCTTCTTCCCTTCAAGAAAAGCAGGGAGTACTTCGTCGAATGTCTTGTAATGTCTAAAAATATTCATGGCGTGAGTTATTAGTTCACGCCAAAGATATTACGACTATTTAAGAAATGCAAATATTCTGATGTTTATTTTAGTGGAGTCTCTATATTCTCGTAATAAATAATCCTAAAATACATACAGCCAATGCAGCGTTCTCAATCCAAGTGGTATAGTTCTGAAGTCCTTTATGACTTAGCTTATTTAATAATATCAGTTTCTTGAAATTAATCTTTGCAGGAGTAGCAAAGAAATAAAACACCCCATAAATAGGAACAAGATACCATGCTCCAACCTCAATTAACATTACCATGCCTGCTATTATTCCAGCAGTTGCTCCAAAGACGTGCAAAGACGATTGTATCTTATCCGTCCTTGTGGCTGTGGCAAATGAATCAATACAAATTAGAATGGCTGCTAACGTGCCTCCGGGAGTATGTGCGACAATCCCTAACCCGAATGAGGTAAGTAGTATCATAAACTGATAAAACCACTTCTCATACGTTCCGGTTAAAACGAATATACTTGCACTGATTGATGGTTGTACTTTGTATTTAATTGAGTAATAGAGTTGAAATATAATAAACTCTACAAGAACGGAAATTAAAATTATCTTATTCATATCTTATTCTTTCGTTGCTTCGGAATACATAGCAACTATAATGCT
>Ga0209429_10002291_pt1 | contig 11397 bp, 5 predicted proteins | sample BarGraNGADG00212_3_FD_184493 | JGI IMG/M metagenome (GOLD analysis project Ga0209429, IMG submission 184493) | Arctic peat soil microbial communities from Barrow, Alaska - Barrow Graham LP Ref core NGADG0004-212 (SPAdes) (version 2) | ecosystem: Environmental > Terrestrial > Soil > Wetlands >... | reverse complement strand
GCCATAAACGAAATTCAAAGGTGTTCCGGCACACAGTTTGATCCTGAAATTGTAAAGGTATTCATTGCAATGATTTTGAAGTCAGAGCTTGCCTGTGATAACGGAAATTGAGGCGTATATTAAATAGTAAGCTTAAAAATTAATTACCTTGGATTTTTCTCCATTGGTTGCATACGAAATACGTTAGTCCAGTCCGTCCGGTTCCGGAGTCCCGGGATTAAAGATCTTACACTGTGCAACAGATGCTTTAGGCGGGTATGTGATATGAGTATGTCCCAAAAGCCACACATCCATTGGAATATCATTCAGTTCATCCAGTGTCATGTTGAAATAATTCGAATCCATATCCGGAGAAATACCAATAATTGCACCGTGGGCTATTCCAATATTCACCGGATCTTTATCAATATTCTGTTCCCTTATCCATCCCAGATTATTGGTGTCGGAATGCTTGGAGTGGCAGGGAGCCGGATACACGACAGCATTGATATCGTAATCGGCCAGAGAATACGGGTGCTCCTGATTTATGAGAAGAATTTTATCGGAAGCCCTATTATTGAAAACTGTCCATAAATCTACCAGATTATTATCATAGTCATGATTGCCGGGCATTACCAGAACGCATTGCCCTTGAAAAGATTCCAAGGCCGTAACCACGCTTGCGATAGTCTTCTTATCAATTCCACTGATTCCATTAAACAAATCGCCGGAAATGACAAAGAGATTGCAGCCATGCTGATCAGCCATCTTCACCATGTTTTTCAGACTGTCGAGCCTTGCCAGCTGTAAAGCACCTTTGATCGGTTCCGGATAGTTATTGAATTTCATTCCAATATGCAGGTCGGCGGTGTGGAATATCTTAAGTGGCATGAGGGGGCTCCTTTCGGGGAAAGGGTGGTCCTTTCAAAATACAGGTTTTAGTTTCTGATTATTAAAGGCACCGGCAAAATTTGCATCACGTCTTGATTTCACCCAACACAACCATCCCGTTCTCAACACCTATCATATTGTTCTTCAAAGCGTAATCGATCCCTGCCTGGATCGCCCCGACAACATTAGGGCCAAGGCGTGAATACCCGAACACTTTAGATATTTCGCGTACCAAGTCATCCTGCGACATGCTGAACTGAATTTTCAATATGTAGACTACTGCAGCAGCAGTTTCCTGGACCGGAAGATCTTCTGCGACACGGCGGTCGTTGTCTACTGTTTGTATACGGAAATAATTGCAGTCTTTGGGTGAGAGATTTGCAGGCCAATAGAACTGCGCTGTATTTTGTGCAGTAATTTGGTTTCGCAGCATTCCAGCTGCCGATGCAAAGACCTGATCAAGTCTTGATCCTATTCTTGTTAAGCCGTATGAATGCAGAACTCGCCTGTATAGAAGCGACTTACTGATGGGTCCTTCTGTCTCAATTACCTGTCTCATTTTTTCGGTTATTTCAGCTATTGTATGGAATATACACAAGTCATCTGCCGTTACATTTTCAGTACGAAGAGCGGCGGTCGTATAGGCTTTTTTCATTTGATCTGTTTCTCTTCCGATTGGAACCACAATGTTTGTCAGCGGAACAGGTTGCGTCTGCAGTGTATTAGGCTGCACAAAATTTGACTGAATTCCCTGCAGCGGCTCTTTTACAAACGGACTTGATTGATAAACTGGTTCTGTTTGTCTTTCTACATTTTGGGGATTTGAGACAGTTGTTGTATTCGGGGTAATTCCTGTCGGAGTCACATCAGGAACTTTAACTTCACTGATCCGGGGATTCGATTCACTTTGTACAGGCGGAGGATTCGATTCCTGCTCTAGCAGTTTATTGACCTTGTCAACAATCCGCATGCATTCTTTCTCCGGGTTTTCCAACCAGTCGACCGCCCACACATGATGGAGATTCCAGCCTAACTGCATTAAAACACTATTCTGCAATACTTCACGATCACTTGCGGTCTGGGACGTGCTGTAGCTCGCGCCGTTACACAGAAGTCCAAGAATATATTCATCAGGCTTTTGAGGATGCATGACGGCAACATCTACTTTATATTTTGATGATCCGACGTTTGTCTGTGCTTTTAGACCCTTTTCGGCAAGCATCTTGACAATGTTGTCGTTGAGCCCGGAATTTGAAACGGCTGCATCTTCGGACCGGACAGCGATACCGCTGCTGCCCTTCTTTGCATATTCCAGGAACGCCTTCAGTCCGTATACACCTTCAGAACTGGTTCTGGACAGATCGAGTTGTTCCGGGAGCAGTGTCGAAAACACGGTCATTTCCTGACGAGCCCGGGTAACAGCGACATTGAGACGGCGCCACCCACCGTCACGATTCAAAGGTCCGAAATTATGGGTTACATGTCCGTTTTTATCCGGTCCATAACCGATGGAAAACATGATTACGTCACGCTCATCGCCCTGTACATTTTCAAGATTCTTTATGAAGATCGGCTCAAAACAGCTGTTTGCAGCAAGTTCAGCCGCGGTGTCGTTCTGGAAAGCCTCCTGCAGCAGGTCATCAATCAGGTTTTGCTGTGCCGAACTGAACGTTACAACGCCTATGCTGTTTTTACATAGAATCGGGTCATGAAGCCGGCGAATAATATCCCCGACAACTGCTTTTCCCTCAGAAAGGTTCTGGCGTGTGCCGCCCCTGTCGTAACAGCCTGGAACCTGTACAAATTGGACTTTTGAGACAAGATTGTTCGGGGACGGGAATGTGTAAAGACTATTCTCATAGTAATTGACGTTGCTGAATGTAATCAGGCTCTCGTGGCGGCTGCGATAATGCCATTTGAGATGGAGTTCCGGAAAGGACAGCGCCAGGCAGTCATCCAGAATACTTTCAAGGTCTTCTTTTCCCATGTTTTCTTCATCCGTAGTATCCGAAGAAAAGAAGGAAGTTGGCGGCAATTGTTTCGGGTCTCCTACAATAACGGCATTCTGACCTCGTGCAATGGCACCGACTGCTTCACTTGTGGGAACCTGAGACGCTTCGTCATACACAACCAGGTCAAATGACTTCGTCTTAGGATCAAGGTATTGTGCAACCGAAATCGGACTCATCAGCATACACGGGCAAAGCTTGGGAAGAAGATTGGGTATCTGGTTAAATAAGCTTCTAATAGAAAGACCTCGTCCGTTGCTCTTTACCGCCTTTTTCAGAATGCCAAGTTCCGAGCTTTGTGCCGCTTCAAATGAGAAGTCTGGTATGCCGGCAGAAACACGGGCAAAAGTTTCTTTTCGGGAAATCTCCTGGAGGCGCTCTGCTTTAAGCTTGAACCTCCGGATCTTCTCTTCAAACATTAGTCCTGAAAATTCGCTGAGATTCGTATCTTTCGACATAATGTAGGAGATACAAGCCTTATAGAGTCCTTTTTGATATGCAGATGGATACTCGTTAAGCTGCATGCAGCCATTCTCGACAGCAATCACATAAGGCTTCAGACCTAGGCCAAAAGCTTGTCTTCTCGCCTGCATCCACATACACCATTCACGCAGCTGACTAAGGTTTTCTGACCAAATTTTGGCGGAACGGTGTAGCATAAGGCAGTACTGATCTGATGCATAGGCAAGCTTGAAAATATCAATGGCAAGCAAGGTCTGCGTATTTTTCATCGATTCAGTCATCAACGAATAAGAAGCTTCGTATTCCCTCAATTCGGAGAAACGGCAGTCCGCTGACAGCAGGTTATTCAAAGCTAATCTTCCCTTGAGGACTAGTTGGTTGTTTTTTAGCAGCGTATGGTAAATATTGTTAATCTTTTCTACCTGATCAAGGAAAGTCAAAACTACATTCCAATCGGTGTTTTCTTCCTTCCAGTATTTTCCCGCAATTGCCGAAAGATGAGCGACAAAAGGCATATAAGCTGCATGTTCATTCGCAGCGGTCAGCAATTGGGTTAGAACGGGCAGCGCTTGCTCCCTGTCGAACTTACTGCCCGGAATAGCATATGACTGCAGGAGCTTGCATATCTTCGAATGTCCGAGTGACTTTGGCAGGAACCACTGCGTATCACATTCATGCCATTTGTTCAGACATCCAGAAGCATCGATCTGAAAAACTTCCTCCCTGAAGTGTTTTCTCAATTCCTGCTTAAGGATCCGTTCATTCATACAATGCCCGATAAGAAGACGATCATTGGGAATGCCGGTCTCCAGATCCTGCATAGAGAGTAATTCGCCAGGAATATACATGTCCGCGCGAAGAAGATGCGACAGTTCGATTAGATTTTGATAATCTTCAAATTTCGTTCTCAATATATCCAAGCTTAGAAGCGCACATACTTTTGCAGCATTTGTTTCACATACAAGCGATTTATCCGCAAGACCCGCTAATTCCCTACCCGCTTTTTCCCTGAGGTCAAAGGAATACGAGGTGAGCTGCAGACCTTTTAAAGGATGCTGATCCGGCGGAAAAACCTGCGCAACTGCGACAATCAGTTCATCAGCGGATTCCTGCATCATGCGCAGACTTGAAGAATCCATGCTCTCAAAAATGGATGAAGAGAATAGAATATCGCTGTTCTGTCCGTCATTGTGAAAATACCGCGACATCGCTTCATAAAGGGATATTCCAAATGGCCAGACATGATAGAGTGCATCTGCATAAAGATTTAGAGAATCCCTTTCACGGTTCAGCTGTTTGGCTTCCTCCATATAGTCCGCGGCCGACCTGACCCGTGTGACTTCAGATGCTACCCGCAGCTGATCCAATACCGCTCTTTTTGTAGCTTTATTGGAATGAAGCTCAAGGCAGAAAGGAGACAGGCCGATTGCGTCAAGTCGTGTCTCTACAACAGACAAGGCCGCCATCTTCTCCGCAACAAATAATACTGTTTTGTTGTGGGCGAGTGCGTTGCTGATGATATTGGTAATTGTCTGGCTCTTGCCGGTTCCGGGCGGGCCATGAAGTACGAACGTCTGTCCCTCACCTGCCGAATAAATAGCCGCAAGCTGGGATGTGTCGGCGCTGGACGAAAGTAGAATGTTCTCCGGATTCAGCTTCGACTTCACGTCTTGTTCCGTTGGAAGCAGTTCCGACTGCGCAAAGCATATTTTACCGGACATAAGACTTTTTACGATCTTATTCTTTTCCAGATCCTCTGATCTGGAATGAATATCGTTCCACATAACAAAACGGTTAAAAGAGAAAATTCCAATACATGATTCTTCGACAATATCCCACCGCGGCATAGACATCAGTGAATTTCTTATACGATTGAAGACAAGGCGTGTATCAATTCCGGATGCATCTTCCGGCAGAGGATCAAGCCCGGGAATCACTATCCCAAAATTCATCTTAATCATCTCAAGAAGAGTAATATTCATACGCGATTCATCATCACGGGCTCGTACGACATACCCTTTACTAGCCGATTTGCGAAGGATATCCACCGGCAAAAGAATAATCGGAGCATACCTTGCGACCGTACTTGCTTCCGTCTCATACCATTTCAGAAACCCGAGAGCCAGGTAAAGGACATTGGCTCCATTCTCTTCAATAGCTTCTTTTGACTTGCGATACAAGATTTTGAGACCCGCTTCAAGATCTGCTTGTGCCAGGTTTGCACGCAGACGTTTCTGCGAGAAGTCATTGATAAGAATCTGCTGCATAGTTGAAGTCATGCTGCCCAGTTCCAGACGCGAAGCAGGAACAGTCTCATTGACAAGATCCTGTGGTTTGGGAAAGATCTGAAACTCGGTACCGACAGCCAGTGCATCTTCAACATCATCCAGATCATTCGCCAGAATGGGAAGCCCCGATTTGCCTTTTTTGAAATTCAAAAGACTGTTACGGAGACTCATATCCAGAAGTTTCCTCTCCCAGACATCTTTCTTTGTGATCTGAGATTTTGCAGAGGTATTAATATCAGTCACCGGCTTAAGGTTCTCCGGTGCCTGGAAAAGCTTCTTATCTTCGTCATTAGCAAGAATAATGAATCTTCCGCCATCAGCAATTCTGACTGGAAGCGGTTTGATTTTCCCAATCCTTGCACGGCGAATATCAACAGCATAATGGAACTTCTCCGGATCATTCAGATGATCCAGCCCTGCCTTTTCTGCTTCTTCAAAAGACATACCGGACCCGTTTGTCATCCCTGTGCTCTCAACCAGACAAATACTGCTGACGCCTTTGGCTGTTCTCTTAGAAATCACAGAGACATCATCCTGGACACTCTCCGGGAAATACTCATCGGTCAGCCACACACCGGAAAATGCATGTCCTTCCGTTACAATGACAAGTGGATGAAGTCCGATCGCTTCAAGGCACGAAGCATAAAGAAGACTCAAATCAAGGCAATTTCCAATCTTTTGGGCAAAAATCGTATCACATAATCTGACTCGCTGACCGTTCGACTCAAAACTTGGAGGAGCAACCGCATATACAATATTCATTCCACACAGTGCCGTATAAACCGCTGCAGCCTGCTGTCTCACACGATTCGGATCCTGAGACTGATATTCATCCAAAGAACTATTACCCGTCCATTTGGAAAGAATGTCAGATGACTTCCTCATAATGTCAACAATCGCCGGATGATTCGGAGTCGCAAAAGCAGCCAAAAAATCCGGTTGCGTATTTGCACCGCTCCATTCATCAAATGCTAGGACATCAATCGGAAATTTGGCAGTAAAAAGAGGTTCGTCGGATGAAGCAGGCGAAGTTATTGAGACATCCAGAATTCCGGACATTTTTTCTGTTACAGAAGACAAATATTCAGCAGACAGCAGAATATTAAGCGGACAAAGATTCATATTCAATCCGGCCGGAAGCGTATCTATACAGATAGAAAACGGGACAAGAAATTCCGGGGAAGAAGTAATGTTCAAGCGCAGTTCCGGCAAATCCCGCTCAGTAATATTATGGATTTGAAACGCATGGAAAAGAGGAATCTGATTTTGCGAAATCGCATAATTAACAACTTTGGAATACTCGATTTTGGTCTCAATACTTGAAACTTCACTCATAAGAAATCCCCCGGCAAAAGATGCATTAAGGCCTGTCCAGAAAGGAAGTAAGATATATCTTTGAGAAGTTTAAAACCCTACAGATAAATATAACATTCATAGAGGTATAGTCAAGGTAACACCAGGAATGTCTGAGTTACAGACTTTCCTGGTGTTCATTCTAATTCGCTTATGTTTTCTCTTTTTATATTCACCTGCTTGGGGACTTTGGGCTTTCTTCCTTAGGTCTGGAGAAAATACTTTTCCAATTCTTAACCGTCAATTTAATTTATTCGCATCTCTCCATGCTTTATAATCCGTAACATCACCATGAACGAACTTAAGAGCAAGTGCAATCACCGCTGCATCATCTATTATGCCAACACCTGGAATAGCATCAGGAATTAGATCAAACGGATTAAGAACATAAATCAGTGCTCCAATTATTGCAATGATGGATCCTATCGGTATCTCTACATATTTTTTATCAACATAAGCTTTTACTAATGATATTAAAACGGGAACATCAGATAGATATTTTCCTGCCATAGGAATTTGAGATAATTTGTTTTCCAGACGTTCTAAAAAATGTTCCATTTTATCTTTATCTTTTAACAGCTCTTCTGCTTTCGTTTTACTCTGTTCAAATTGTTGTTTGATTTTTTCGTCCTCTTGTAATTCTATTACTTTTTCCTCGAATTTTTCTTCATCCATTTTGAATTTCTCCTTTATACTACTATTCGAATTTTATAACATTTCACATTTTACAATGATTTGTCCTATTTCCCTAATTCTCAGTTATTACAATGAGCAAATCTTTGTCTGAAAAAGTTCTCACTTCATGTTTGTCTGGATTCAGCACAATTTCAAATTGTTCCTGCCCATTTGAAATTGCCTTTTTATAGCCGATGAATATTTCTTTTTTGAGTGCTGCAGCATGTGCGACTGTATACATGTCCGTTTCTTGTCCGGATTTGACATATATTGAGGAGGACTTCATATAAATTTCCGATCCGGAGGAATCAAGCAAGTCCAAAAAAACAGGAGCCAGCTTTCGGTTTTCAGAGATTTGAGTCAACAACATACTGGAGATGTTACTGCTTATCACAAAATCGCTGACATTGGTCCCTTGTGCCAATTCCTGATTTCGAATATCGAGCATTTCACTTGTAATGCCAAAGTGCAAATTACGGATTTGTGAGATATCCCGAATATGGAGCAAAATAGCCAGTGTCTTAGCATCAGCATAGTCTATCGGCACAGTGGCATCACTAAGAACTAAAATATGGGTAACACCCTTGAAAATCAGGCTTTCGAGAGTGTCGCGCCGGTTAATATTGGCATGGATGAATTCAATGCTCAGATTATCATATTCATTGGCAATTGGCTTTATAGGCGATGCAAAATTGGCATCTTCATTAGCAATTATTACGTGTGAATGAAGTGGCAGACAAGTATTCAATTCGGATAATACGCCGGACAGCAATTCATTCGATCCTAGAATCAGCAGTCTCTTTTTTGACTTAATGATACTTGATTGTGCTTGCTGTGACATAATAACATCCATTCGAAAAGATACAACTGGATTTGATGGATGGGAAATACTATCGTCAAGTGCAATTAATATCAGATGATCGTCAAGCTTAATAATTTCATCCTGACCGGGATTTATCAGGATCGAATCTCCCCTGCTAATACCAATTACTGTCGATTTTTCGAAACTCATACAGACATCTCTAAATATCTTGCCCTCCAATTGAGGAAAAGCTTCAATATAGATTTCATTCCCACTAAAATTAAACAAATCCATATATACAGAGGATAATCCTGGTTGGTAACAAACATGAGCCATCAGCCGCGATACAATTTCATCAAAATGAATGATCTCGGCATGCCCCTTACCAGCAATTTGAGCTACCTGATAATTATCATTTTCATTTATTGAAGCAGAAATGTTTACTTTTTTACTTTCAGGAAAATTATTGCGTACTACGTCCTTATCCAAGTAATTTACGGCGGCCAAAATCGTTCTAATGGTAGAAACATCCTCAGACTGATTTACAATGATTGACTTGCAGGTTTCGATTGAACATCTTTCCAAGTCAAATGCGGACGCTATATCTCCGCTTCTGCATATAATTCGTGCCGTGTGTGGTTTAGGAACCCTTCGACTAATCTGTTCTTCCATTACTAGTTTGTCTTCATGTCCCAATACAACAATACATGCTTTCTTATTTGAAATCTGCAGTTCAGATAGTATTGGAAAGAGAGAGTCATTATACCCAAGAATAATAGTATGTCCTTTTTCAACTATCTTTGCATTGCCTTTTTGCAAATTTTCAATTCGTTTTGATAATCCAGTATTAATAATTCCAATCAATGCACTGGTAATAAAGATCCCGCTTAAAGTAACAATAGCCGTGACAATAATCAGTCCAACACTTCCTTCTACACCTGCCAGATTTCCCGGATCGAGCGTTAATGTAAACGATTTCCAGATAGCAAAAACTACAGAATCGCTGGCCCATCCCTTTTCAATTATTATTATTGCTATTCCTGCAATAATAATAATGCCTGTCGTAATAACCCCAAGGAACAGGATAAGTGATATTGTTCCTTTCGACAAAATCAAGTCAATGTTATAACGGACTCTATCTTTGATTTTGCTTCTTTTCATATGTTGTTCCCCCCATTGCATATACTCGATATTTTTTTGTTTAAAAAATATTTTTCTACTTTCTATTTTTCTCATAACTCGATAATAACACGTTGAACATCAAAATGATTTAATCAAATGATGAAACACATATATTTCTCCACTTTCTTTTGAAATACTAATCATTTCCTCACCTTCTTTATATCTCAAATGATTTTCCATCTTCCTTGCATTCCGTCTTGTTTGAAATTCCATTGAACGCCGCTGGCATCATGGTATGAATAGGGATAATTTTCTTTGGATCCAGCCCGGTAATCACTCTTTCAATATCTGATACCGAAGCATGACCGCTTGTATGGATTGAAGTTCTTTCAAAGCCGGTTTGGTCCAGATATTTTTCGAATTTCTGCTGATATTCGCTGTCCCGGTATCCCTGCCACAGGGAATAAACAAATAGACCGTCATGAAGTCCACACTTTTCTATATCACGCTGCATGGACGGGCGAACGGCCATAATAATATTATTTTGTTGTTCATGCAGATGCTCTTTTGACATGTGAAATACGGAGAATCGCAGAGCATATTCCGGACCTATTTCGTTGAATATCTTCTGTGTCATAAGATACGGGTAAAATACTTTCATATTTGAATACTGTTTTGATGGGAACGGCACGTGATTATTACCAAGCTGGCGCAGCTCATATAGGACGTTTGCTGTATAAACATCCACAACAAATGTTTTGCCAAGCGTCTGGGCAGCCCGGAAGAAAGTCACAAGACGATCTATATTCTGGCTTGAGGACTGGAATAATACCGGAATTGAACGATTCGCGATTTCGTCTATTACTTCTTTTTCCAAATCAGGCTCAGTCAGGATTATTTCGTCGGCACGGCCAAGCATTGTGCCCTCTGTCAAAAGAATATCTGCCTGTTTGGTCGCTCCGGAGATAAATCGATCCAGGCATACGGCTTTTCTTCCATGACCGCGGAAATCACCGGTATAAATAATTGTTTTCCCTTCTGCTGTTATTTCAAATGCCGCTGCATCAAATGCAGAATGATCCATCAGATAGGGCTTGATTGTAAAGTCGCCAATCTTAAAAGGCTGATACATGTTGAACGTCCGGCAGGCCGGCGGATTGTCGGCATAGATCTTAAAAAGCACCGTGATCCGAATCAGGCGCTCAGTTCCGGCCGACATATATACGGGTATATCCGGATGAACGAATTTCAGCAGACCGTAGTGATCGAGGTGTGCATGGGAGATGATTACCGCATCAAAGGCTGGTGTATCCCAGGAATAAAGTCCTGATATGCCGGGAAGAACGCCTAGCTTTAGGAGCTCTTCGGGCGGAAGTTTTGCCAGTTTATCATCTATCGGTAATCCATTCAGGAAAAGCGGATATCCGGCATCCAGGAGGATTCGGCTGCTTTGGGTCTTTAGCTCAATCAGCGTACCGCCTATCTCATGTGTTCCTCTATATATGGTGATATGCATGGTGTATCTCTCCCCGCTATTTATTTAGAGCGACGTCTCAATCCGGATAATCTTGTTTTTATTTTCCTCAAAATACAGATAGTGCAGTCTGATGATATCTTTGCCAACAGCGAGCTCCATACCGGCGAATGACTTATCGATATTGCTATTGGCTGGCATGACACACGAGGCAAATAGTATCAGCTTATCCGGGACCTTGCCGCCGAAGCCGAACAGCTTCCACCACTTCTGGCCTGTCTCATCTGCTTGCGTTCGAAGAAGCTCATGAATAAATGTCGCATAGGCAATCGCTTGTTTGAT
>Ga0209429_10002288_pt1 | contig 11410 bp, 10 predicted proteins | sample BarGraNGADG00212_3_FD_184493 | JGI IMG/M metagenome (GOLD analysis project Ga0209429, IMG submission 184493) | Arctic peat soil microbial communities from Barrow, Alaska - Barrow Graham LP Ref core NGADG0004-212 (SPAdes) (version 2) | ecosystem: Environmental > Terrestrial > Soil > Wetlands >... | reverse complement strand
CGTGCGCGCCTCCGCCACCAAGGCGTCGGCGTCGATCGTGTGCAGCGTCCGATGCCCGTCGACGAAGAGCGCCGGACCCACGCCGCCGCCGTACAGAACGCCGGGGGTGACGTCGTACATCGGCGCCAATGCCACCGTGCCGTCGGCGCCGTGCAGCAACGCGTGGTTCTTGGCGTGAGCGTCGGTGTCACCCACGAGCAGGCGAAACACCGTGTGCTGCAGCAGGCGTTCCTTGTCTCCTGGCCGCTCGTCAAACACGGTCCGATTGCTGTCGAGCAGTGCCGCAATGGCCGCGTACGTCGCGCGCGGGTTGCCCCAGGAGAACTTGTCATCGCCGCCCCACGGGAGCGCGAGGGCCTGGGCGGCGTCCTCCTGATGCAGGCGTCGGACGCCGCCAGGGACCGGTTCGCGATCGAAGCGCTCGATCACCACGGCGGGTGTCTCGCCGAACGACTCGAGCCACACGTCATAGCCGATGAGGCCCGCAGCGCGCGCGAGACGCATGGTCCACACCTCGGCGTGGGCGTCGCGGATGGCGTCAGGCGAGACGGGCTTGATCATGTGCGTCGACGGGTGGCCGTCGCGCGCCGCGTGCCAGCCCTCCGCCGACCGCCCGAAGGCCACCTTGGGGCGCAGGCCCGCGCTGACCGATCCGCCGCCCGCGACAAAGGTGGAGGGGTTGGCGACCTCCGCCGCCGCCTCGTCGGCCGTCAGAAGCGGGCCGAGCGCGGTCACCTCGGGCCCCGGCAGCACGATCGCCCCGGCGACGTCCCTCCCGACGGCGGCGAGCAGGCCCACCAACTTGCGGCGGCTCAGTCCCGGCCTCGCTCGGAGAAGCGCGTCGAGCCGTGGGCCCTCGGGCAAGAGGCCCCCGAAGAACGCCTCCGTCGCTGCGGCCGACGCGGCGGTTGCCTCGAGCGGGAGCGCCACTGAGAGCACGGGGGAGCCAATGCCGTACTCGTCGAGCGCCTCAGGCGAGGCGGTGAAGCGGGCCCCGTCGGCGCCCTGCCGTAGCGTCCCGATGCGGCGACCGAAGAGGTGGACGTCGAGGGCGTCGTCAGGCATCGGTGCTCGGGGTGTCGGTGCTCGGGGTGTCCGTGCTGGGGGCGTTGGTGCTCCACGTGACGGAGATGCCAAGGCGGCCGATGACCGAGAACAGGCGCGCGTCGAGGATCTTGGGGCGGCCGGTCTCAAGTTCGGAGAGCCAGCGTTGGGTGACCCCCAGGCGATCCGCAAGCTCCACTTGAGTCAGCCCCGCCGTGACGCGGGCGTGCCTCACGGCGCGACCCAAGTCCTCCGGTGAGCGGAGTTTGCCGTGCGCCATTGGAGCCTCATCCCATCCAAGTAATATGGAAAGCGTATCACGTAGACGTAATGAACCGGCTGTATTACGAACGGGTAATGGGCGTGCCGAACTGGGCCGGTTTTCCCCGGTGTTCGTTATCCACAGGGCCGATGCTTCCGGTAGCAGGCACGGCGCTCGCCCGGTATCGTCTCGTGCATGGCTCGACTGTCGCGTTTTGTGACGGTTGCAGCCCTCTTGGGGGGCGCGACCGTATTCCTGTCTGCATGCACGGGTGGATCCGACCCGATCGCATCGCCTAGTCCCTCGGTCTCGACCGTGGTGACTCCGCCGCCGAGCGTGTCACCCTCGCCGACTCCGCTGACCGACGACGAACTGCTTGCGTTGATTCCTGAGGATGCCCGGGGCGAAGACTTCTTGAGCGCAAGCAACTTCGCGAAGTTCTTCGTCCGGCTCTATCCGAGCATGATGCAGAACAAGGACTCGCAACTATTTGAGGCGCTTTCGGACGCCAATTGTGTATTTTGCAACAACGCCCTAGGGAACTTGGCGGACCTCGTGGCGTCTGCGCGATCGATGACGGGCGGCGTTATCACTGTTGACGAGCAACTTGCCTCAGGAGGCCTCGAAGCCGACGGCACTACGAATGCGTCATTTGACGCCGAAACAGCTGACACCGCCTTCTTGGATTCCGCAGGGACTGTTACGTCCACCATTCCTGGTCGAACTGGTCGGCTCGGTGTGAGTCTTCGATATGAAGTTGATCATTGGGTTGTGCTGGGTATCGGATCTGAGGGTGCCTGATGCTCGCTCTGGGGGACGGTTGGCTAGGGTTGCTGGGCGCGATCACGCTGTTCTTGGGTTCCGTGACTTCCGGTGACCCTGGCGACATTTGGGGGACGACCCATGGCGACTCTACAGAGGTTCATTCACCCGGAGAGGCGGCTGCTCAAGGCGCTCCCGTGTCCTCCTCCGCCTCAGCCACAGGTGACCGGTGGCAGCGTCACGCGATCTGTTCGGAGTGGGTGACCTTCATTCACGCTGGTCAAGTGGGCTCGGCGAGTTTCACGAAGTCGTGGTCGCCGTCTATCCCTGACTGCACGGGCGCGCCCTTTAGGCCCCTCGATGCGTGCCCGGATGGCACGGCACCGCTCGATCCATGGTGGGTGAGCCGAGAGAACTCGGGTGTCTATGGCCCATGGGACATCGCAGGTTCTCAGCAGTGCGCGACCGACCTTCTCCTGACCCAGGTCGAGCAGGCGTGGGAGACCATGCCGATCGCACCCAACACGTACCAGGTCCAACCATCGGCGGGTTTCGCGATCGCGGAACTGGGCGTGAACCTCGTCGCGGACACCAACCCCCGCACCCTCAACGTCACCCTCATGGGCACCCCCGTCACGATCCGTGCGGTCGCCACCCAATACACGTGGACCAACACCGACGGCACCACCTGGACCTCCACCACACCGGGCAAGCCCTACGACCAAGGCGGCAAACCCTTCGTCTTCCCCCGCGCACCCGAGCACCGCACCACGTTCACCCTCACGACGACGTGGCGGGGCGAGTTCACCACCAACGGCGGCGCCACCTGGCGCGACGCCCCTGGCACCGCGACCACCACATCGGCCGCAACGACGGTGCACGTCTATAACCCCCACACCCACCTCGTGGACTGCGACCTCAACGGCAACTGCGTCACCGGCTCCCAAGGCGCAGGCAACCAGAAGACGATCCTCGACCCAGACGGCGACGGCATCGACAACTACCTCATCCTCGACAGCCAGATCACCGACTACCTCACCACCCGCGACGCCGGCCACACCTGGACCCACACCGAACGCAAGTAGCGCCGGGCGACGATGCCGCCCTGCCGCCCTGCCGCCCTGCCGCCCTGCCGCCCTCGACCGTGTTCGGAGGCCCCACCCGTGCGTGTTCTGGCAATTGATTAACACGTTAACGAAACCCAAATAGCAATGAACCGGCAGCCCCGGTGGCACGCCAACTCTCATCCGGGGCCGTTCGGACTCAAAGGAGGGATCGCGCTTCATACTCGCGCGATCACCCACCGCCACACGGTCGCGCGCAGTACCGGGGCCGCATGGGCCGTGCGAGTAGACGGCTCCGAACAACATTCTTTGCGCGGATTCAACCAAAGCGGCATGACATGCTGCTAGCATCGGCGTCGCCAGCCAGTCCCCGGTCTGGCGTTGATCTGAGGTGCCGGACCCCATCGGCCCTGACGGATCGACTATTCGCTGCTCTTTGCGGCCCGGTGCTTTCGGGAGATCCATGACTGCGTTGTCCCCTCTTGTTCGTGTCGTCGTCGCCGTCGCCGCCGCCGCCGCTACCGCCGCTGCCTTTCATCGCGGATCGCGGGTCGCACGTGGGTGGAGGGTCTTCCCCCGATCGATATCGGTCGTGACGTCGTCGTCAATGCTCGCCGCCGCGTTAGTGGTTGGCGTAGCGGTGCCAGCGCACGCGACGGTCTCGGGTCCGCCGTTCACGCAGTGCCCAGCGGTGGGGGCGGACACGAGCTGCGGGATTCTGATTGAAGTTACCGACAGCGGCACCACGGTGCTCTCTGACCCGACTCAGGGTCCCTACGACGGCAACGAAGACACGCTCGTCGGCGTCGTGAACGAATCGTCGCACCCGATCGACGCGTTGGCCTTGCGGAGTTCGACCAACCTGTTCGGCTTCGAAGGTGACGGGATCTGCTCGTACGGGGCCGGGTGCTACGGGCCGACCGGTTACGAGGGCCCGAACACGTCGTTCTCGGACGTCAGTCCGGACTCCTCGAGCGGCGTGGTGAACTTTCCCGCCGGCCTGGCGTCCGGCGCGTCGACGTACTTCTCGTTGGAGGAGTCGTTGTCGTCGGCGAACGTGCAGACCGGGACGGGACAAGGTGTTGTCGGTGTCCACGAGCAGGGGATGGCGCCCAACCAGTGGGAAAACACGACGACGTGTTCCACCTCGAAGCCGGTGAACTGCGCGTCAGGTGAGTTCTGGCACACGTTCACGGACGTGTCGATCCCGGGCCGCGGTGTGCCGCTCGGGTTGTCGCGGACGTACAACTCGACGGACGCCGCAACGGACGGCCCGTTCGGTCATGGGTGGACGAGCAGTTACATGATGTCGCTCGCAGTCGACACAGCAGGCAACGCCACGGTCACGCAGGGCGGCGGGGCGAGCGTGACGTTCAGCCCCGGAAGTTACGGGGCATTCACGGCTCCGTCACGGGTGTTCGCGTCCCTGGCCCGCAACTCCGACGGCAGCTACACCTTGACCGACACCCGCACGCAGGTGCGGTACACGTTCACGGCCACCGGGCAGTTGACGACCGAGGTCGACCGCAACGGCAACACCACCACTCTCGCGTACACCGGCGGGCAACTGGCGTCGGTGACCGACCCGGCCGGTCGGGCGTTGACGTTCACCACGGACGCGAACAACCACATCACGAAGGTGAGCGACCCGGCGGGCCGGACGGTGACGTACACCTACGACACGTCCGACAACTTGACCTCGGTGACGGACGTCGCCGGCGGCACGACCAATTTCGGGTACGACGGCAGCCACCTGCTCACGTCGATGACGGACCCGCGCGGCGCGACGACCACGAACGTCTACGACGGGCAAGGGCGGGTCGTGACGCAGACGGACCCGTTGGGGCGGGTCACGAGCTTCGCCTACTCCGGTGACCCGGCGACGGTGACCGGGTCGAGCACGACGATCACCGACCCGCGCGGTGTGGTGACGGAGCACACGTACAGCCAGCTGCAGTTGCTGTCGGTGACCCGCGCCGCCGGGATGGCGGCCGCCGCGTCGTGGGCGTATTCCTACGACCCGTTCACCTTGGGTATCGCGGCGGTGACGGACCCGAACGGGGCTCGGACCCGGTACACGTACGACCGCAACGGCAACGTGTTGACGGTGACGGACCCGTTGAATCGGGTCACGACGATCGCCTACAACTACTTGAACGAGCCGACCCAGGTCACGCAACCCTCGGGCGCGTCGGCGTCGTACAGCTACGACTACGTCGGCAACCTGACCGGCATCAGCGCGCCGCTGAGCGGCACGTCAGGGACGACGGACCGTAGCGCGCAACTCACGTATGGCGACAGCGCGCACCCCGGTGACGTCACCGCTGTGACGGACCCGAACGGCGCCACCTCGACGTTCGGCTATGACGCGAACGGGAACCTGGCCAGTTCCACCGACCCGCTAGGGAACGCGGGCCGGTTCACCTACGACAGCGTCGGCCGGCGGTTGACCGCGACCAGCCCGATGGGAAACGTCACGACGCTCGCCTACGACCCGTTTGGCGACGTGGTCAAGACGATCGACGCGCTAGGTCGCATCAGCACCGCGACATATGACGCGAACCGCAACGTGACCGCCGCGGCGGACGCCACCGGCAACACGACGCACTCCGTGTACGACGCGGGCAACGAGCTGACCGCAGTGACCCGGGCGGACGGAACGACGCTGTCCTACGTGTACGACGCGGACGGTAACCAGGTCAGCCAGACCGACGCGGCGCACCAGGCGACCGGTTACACGTTCGACCCGCTGAACAGGGTCGGGGCGGCCACCGACCCGCTCGGTCGGGTGACCACGTACGGCTATGACCCGGCGGGGAACACGACCAGCGTCACCGACCCGCGAGGGATCACGACGGGCCTCGCCTACGACGCCGCACGCGAGCTCAGCGGGCTCAGGTACAGCGACGCCACGCCGCCGGTCGCGTACACGTACACGGCCGACGGCCAGCGGGCGGGCATGACCGACGGGACCGGCACCAGCAGCGACACCTATGACACGCTGCACCGACTCGTGTCGAGCACCGATGGCAACGGCGCGACGGTCACCTACGGCTACGACCTCAACGGGCACGTCACCTCACTCGGTTACCCGAACGGCAAAACGGTGACGCGCAAGTACGACTCGGCCGGGCGCCTCATCGGGGTCACGGACTGGAATGGCAAGACCACCACGATCACCCCTGACGCGGACGGCAACACCGCGACCGAAACGTACGGCAACGGTGTTGTCGCGGCGGCCACGTTCGATGCGACAGGGCGAGTCACGAACATCTCCGACAGCGGCCCTGCCGGGGCGCTCGCGTCGTTCGCGTACACCCGTGACGCGAACGGGCGGCTGACGTCTGAGACGAGCACGGGCGTCGGGCAGTCCGCGCAGACCTACGCCTACACCCCGCTCAACCAGCTCGCCTCGGTCAACACGGCCGCGTTGTCCTACGACCCGACTGGAAACGTCACGCAACTCCCGACCGGTGGCGCGCTGACGTACGACGCGGCGAGCGCCGTCACGTCGGCGGCGGGCACGAACGGCCTTACGACCACGTTCAGTTATGACCAGGCCGGGGACCGCACCAGCTCGACCGGTGCCAACGTCGCGACCGGGGCGGCCGCGTGCGGCCTTTGCATCCTCGCTGCGGGGAACGGCACCCTGACCGATAGCGGCACCGCGGCGGTCACATCTTCCGGTGTCATCACCGTGAACTCGCCGTCCCCAACCGCGATCGTCGCGTCCGGCGCTGCCACCGTGACGGGGACTGCGATCTACACTCCGGGCGCCGGCAAGACCACCGGACGCGCGGCGGTGAGCCCCACCCCTGTCGCCGGATCCGCCACAGATCCGTTCGCCGGCACGCCCGCACCTTCGGTGACCGGTACGCCCGGCGCGGTCAGCATCAGCACCGGCAGCAAGACGCTGCAGCCGGGCATTTACGCATCGATCAAAGCGAGCGGGAACGCGACGCTGACCCTCGCGCCCGGCACGTACGTCCTCACCGGTGATATGAACGTGTCCGGCTCGGCGACGTTGACAGCGACAGGCGCGACCGCATACCTCGCCTGCGCGAACTACCCGACGCCCTGTGCGACAGGGACGAAGGGCGCAGCGGTGCACCTATCCGGCAACGGGGCGGTCACTCTCAACGGAGCAGGCGACCCGAGCGGCATCACCGTGTTCGCGGACCCGCAGAACACCGCCGGGATCGCCATCGACGGCAGCGCGACAGCCAGCATCACCGGTCACGTTTACGCGTCGGCCGGACAGCTCACCGCCACCGGTGCTGCGAAGCTTGACGTTGCAGGCACCATTGCCGTCGCGACCGTCCGACTTACCGGATCCGCCGCGCTGACGAACACTGCCCCGCCACACACCAGCACCGTCACGTATGCGTACGACGCGGCGCACCGTCTCACCAAAGTCACGGGCGCGACGACCAGCGCGTACACCTACAACGGGGACGGGCTGCGCACCAGCGCCACCACCGGCGGTGCCACCCAGCAGTACGCGTGGGACCTCGCCAACGCCCTGCCGCTGTTGCTTACCGACGGGTCGACGAGCTACCTCTACGACGACAGTGGCGCCCCGATCGAACAGATCGCCGCCGACGGCACCACCCTGTACTACCAGCACGACCAGTACGGCTCCACGCGGCTACTGACCAACGCCGCCGGCGCCGTCGCGGCCACGTTCAGTTACACCGCCAACGGGCAACTCACCACCCACACCGGCACGGCAGACACCCCGCTGCGCTGGAACGGCCAATACCAAGACTCCACCGGCCTGTACTACCTCCACGCCCGCTACTACGACCCAGCCACCGCACAATTCATGACGCGCGACCCGCTCGTAGCCCTCACGCAGGAAGCCTACGGATACGTCGGAAACAACGTGTTCAACGCGTCCGACCCCAGTGGCCTGATCTGCTGGTCAACGAACTGCCTTGCCAACGACGCCGTCGGAGCTGGCAAGGAAGTCGCTCACCTAGCCGATGACGCCGTAACTGATCCGTTCTACCTCATGTACTGGGGCTCTCTCGACGCAAACGGCGCGATCCATTGGACCTTGGGGCAGGCCTTCGGCCAGGATGGATGTCATATCGCCGACGTGGTCGGTTCCCCTCTGGTGCCTTTCGAGGCTGTCGGCCTAGGAGGTGACGTCGCAGGCGACTGGTTCAAGGAGCATGTGTTGCACGTACCCGGTTACACCGTTGGTGACGAGGGCCATCCAGACGCATACCTTCTCGGCAGCCAACTTGGTCCTCTCGCGCGCCACATCGGCATCAACTGGCGCCACAACTTCCCCGGAGTTCATTCCGACGGTTCCGTAGACTGGTGGTGGTGACGATGAACCCACGCCGCTCATCGTCTGCCCGAGGGGTCGCCTTGCTGGTGGTCGCCGCGGCTGCTGGCATCGCCCTCGCAGGATGCGCAACCTTCAATGATCCCTTCAGCGTCCCCGTGAAGAACGACACCGCTGGCATCGTCATTCTCGCCCTGTGCGACTCGACGGATTGCTCGAAGCACACCGATCCATGGACCCTCCAGCCCGGGGCGTTAGGCGCCGTCGGTGTCGAAATCAACGCCGGATACGGCCCGGCGATCGTCCTGCGCTCGGACGGTTCAGTAATCGGATGCTTGCCCTTCCAAATGACCAAACGGCCGACCCAGGAACTCAGTCCTGTGACGGTGAGCCAGGCAGTACCGTGTGGAGATTCCGGAGGGGTAGCGGCTGCCAACGGAAAGGACTGGCCCGATCCGTCCCTGTGAGCGACGGGCTCTCCCGAGTCGTGTCCGCTCCGAGTGGCATGATCCTCGAGCCGTGACCCGGCCGTGGATAAAGAACGGCACCATATGCTGACGGCCGGAGGTAGAGATGCCCATCATGACTGAGTACGCGCGCCAGAGGGAGGCTCGACGTCGCTTCCGTCTCATCCCCTTGGTGGGCATTGTCATCGCGATGGGCGTGCGGGTGTCTCTGGGTGCTAGCTGGGTGCCCATCAGCCTGGTCTTCGCTTTTGTGGCCGCGCTCCTGACAATCAGTTATGTGCGCTTGAGACAACAGACCAGCGCTCTCCAACGCCCGCCGCAGCACGTCACGCTTCCGATGTCGTGGTCGTCGACGGCCCCCCTGTGGGTCGCACGCGCCCATCCGGAAACTACCGTCGAAACAGGTGAAGTATTCGGTCGCTTGACGTGTGCGCAGACGGGCTGGACGTGGCAGCCGACGCCGCGTGCTCGTCGAATGGGAGCACTCACAATCCAGGCGCTCAACGAGCTCGACCCCGTCGTGTCGTTCGCTCCCATTTGGGGTCCGACACCAATGTGCCGCGTGACACTGAGCGTCGGCCCCCGCGCCATCGACTTCTGGGTGAGAGGACGCGCCGTCGACGTCCGCGACGCGTTGGCCACGAATCAACAACGGGTGTGAGGGTGAACGAACGCGCCGCCGAACCGGGCCTGAAAGGTGAGGATGGTGACTGATTTGGGTGATGTCGACCAGGTGCACAAGCGCCGGGCAATCGTGTATCTCTCGATTACCTTCGCTCTGCCGGCGGTCGTCGTGTTGATCGTCTTGTTGCAACAGCACGCGGACGCTCCGGCGTGGGTGGTGCTCGCTGTCGGCTACGCGTTCGTCGCGGGACTCCTCTTCTTCTCGGCGCGTTCCGGTGCCAGATCCGTGTCGCGAGCAAGAGCGGCTCATCCGGAGGCCCTGTTCATCGCGAGGGCTCTTGACCCGACGGTGCAGCCGAGGGGGGTGCGCGTACTGGTTGTCGACGCTGGGGGCCTGCACCTGGCCACAGGACGGTCGAGTTCAAAACTTACGTGGAGTATCCCGTGGTCGTCGGTGTCGGGGGCCGCCCTCAGTGCAGTCACGGTGGGCGTCGGCACAACCTCAGGGGTCGTGGTGTTACTGGCTGGCGGCGAGGTGAAGAGGCTGCGACTCCCGAGCGCCTTCGGACTCAGCAGCGACCTGCAGGCTTGCCAGGATCTCGTGCGGACGGTGAACGAGCGCGCGGCCCAAACCGGTCCCGCCATGGCCAGTGAGGAGTTGCCATGTTCTGGCTCGTGATGACCGTTATCGCGGTCACCGTCTTTGTCGTCTACGGCGTCATCGGTGTGTTCGGGGAGCGCTGGGGCATGTCGGCTGAGCGGGCGCGCAAATTCTCGATGTCGAGTTGGTTGGCCCTGGGTTGGACCGCGGTGGCGCTGGGGCACTACGCCCTCGCGCACCGAGGCGGGAGTTGAAGTTGATGAAGGCGAGAAGGTCGACGCGGCTGCTTGCCACGCCGCTGATTGTGGCCGTGTTGGTGTGGGCGATCTTCTTCGCGGCGCCAAATGTCGTGGTGATGGTCGGGCTCTTCGGATTTGTCTGGCTCATGGTCGCGGTCGCCGATGTCTTCAAGGTGCTCACCATCACCGACCAAGCCATCACGCTGCGCGGGGTCATCGGTGGGCCGCTGACGATCGAGCGGAAGGACGCGGTGCGGTGCCGGTACATGCGATACCGGGGAGACACGCGTGCCGGAGAATACGCATTCTTTGAGATCCTCGGCTACGACGTCACGCACATCAAGGTGTCGCGCTTTGGGTGGGGTCGCGACCGAAAGCGCGTCTTTGTGGCGCTCAACGAATGGTTGCGCTCCTCGCCAGCGGAGGTCCTGCCCGACGTGCAGCGGCGCCTGGATAGGCTCTCGCGTTGACGGACCTGAGCGGCAGCTGCGTCGCCGGGTGCCGAGGTGGTAGAGCCAGGGCCTTTGCCAAACCGTGACATCGGCGCCCTTTCGGCATCGGCCCGACGGGGAGTAAGGTCCGATGCTTGTGTGCCGGACACCTCCGGCCGCCGAGTCGCAAGATAAGCACTACCAGCAGGGAAAGGAGCCACCGTGTCGTACGCCGCCTATGCCGCCACCACGGTCGGCTTTGCCCTGCCTCTTTTCGATGTGCCCACGTATGACCTGAAGCGCGCCGGGCTCAAAAACGCCGACCAGCGCCCAGGACAGCGCCCAGGCCAGCGCCTCCACAGCTAGCGCAGCGACCCTCCAAGAACGTGCGGGCACGAATGCCCGCCGTACGTCGGCGCCGTCCCTTCGGACGGTGAGTCCCTGCGCGAGGTCAGAGACCAAACCGCAGGCCAAGCCCCAGACATCCGTCGTACAACCGTGCGCGCGCACGCCTGCTCGCCGCGGCATCTCCACAACACAGCGTCGGCGCGGCTTCCCCACGGAAACCCGCCGACACCCAACCAACAACACACACTCACAGAAAGGAAAACACCATGGAG
>Ga0209429_10002286_pt1 | contig 11414 bp, 10 predicted proteins | sample BarGraNGADG00212_3_FD_184493 | JGI IMG/M metagenome (GOLD analysis project Ga0209429, IMG submission 184493) | Arctic peat soil microbial communities from Barrow, Alaska - Barrow Graham LP Ref core NGADG0004-212 (SPAdes) (version 2) | ecosystem: Environmental > Terrestrial > Soil > Wetlands >... | reverse complement strand
GATCCGGATCGAGGGCGTCGACCGGCTGGTCGGCTTCCGCCACACGGCGCTCTCGGACCGCATCGAGGCAGCCTCCTGGGCGTCCGCCGCGCTGGCGACCCGCGGTGACATCAACGTGCTCGGCGCCAGCCAGCCCCAGATGACGGCCTTCCTCAACACCTACCGCAAGGTCGGTGGCGGATTCGAGATCCACGACAAGGGGATCAGGTTCTTCCACCCCGGCGAGGACCTGCGGCCGATCGTGCTCGAGACCGACGTGCACCCCGGTTTCATGACCGACTGGCAGCAGCCGCTGGTGGTCGCGCTCACCCAGGCCAGCGGGCTGTCGATCGTGCACGAGACCGTCTACGAGAACCGGTTCGGTTTCACCGACGCCCTGCGGGGCATGGGCGCGACCATCCAGGTCTACCGGGAGTGCCTCGGCGGCCACCCGTGCCGGTTCGGGCAGCGGAACTTCTACCACTCCGCCGTGGTCTCCGGCCCGACGCCGCTCACCGCGGCCGACATCGTCGTGCCGGACCTGCGCGGCGGCTTCTCGCACCTGATCGCGGCGCTGGCGGCCAAGGGCACCTCGTCGGTCAAGGGGATCGACCTCATCGACCGCGGGTACGAGTACTTCACCGACAAGCTCACCGCGCTCGGGGCGGAGTTCCAGCGCGACTGAGGGCCGACGTCGGCGGGTAGCATCGGCTCCCGTGCCGCCTCCGCAGCGATCGAACCGCGCCTATCGGGTCCTGGCACGGATCGTGCGCCCGATTCTCTTCGCGGTGACCCGTCCGGACTGGCACGGCGAAGAGCACCTCCCGCGGGACCGCGGGTTCATCGCCGTCGGCAACCACGTGACGATCGTCGACCCGTTCACGTTCGCGCACTTCCTGTACGACAACGGCTTCGCGCCGCGCATCCTCGGCAAGGCCTCACTGTTCTCGGTGCCCGTCCTGGGTGCCGTGATGCGGGCCACCGGGCAGGTGCCGGTCTACCGGAACACCTCCCAAGCGGGGGAGTCCCTGCGCAGCGCCGTCGCCGCCCTGGAGAAGGGTGAGTGCGTCGCCGTCTTCCCGGAGGGCACGCTCACCCGGGACCCCGACCTGTGGCCGATGGCCGGCAGGACCGGCGTCGCGCGCCTGGCGCTCACGACGCGGCTCCCGGTGATCCCGATCGCCCAGTGGGGCGCCCACCGCGTGCTCGGCCGGTACAAGAAGCTGCCCCGCCCGTTCCCACGCAAGGTGGTCACGGTCGTCGCCGGTCCGCCGGTGGACCTGTCGGACCTGTACGACAAGCCGCTGGACACCGCGGTGCTGCGGGAGGCCACCGAACGCGTGATGGTCGCGATCACCACCCTCCTGGAGGACATCCGCGGCGAGCAGGCGCCTGCCGTCCGGCACGTCATGCGGCGCGACGGCGGTGCCGAGTGAGCGGGCACCGGCCCCGGGCTGCGGTACTGGGCACCGGCGCGTGGGGGACCACGTTCGCCACCGTGCTCGCTGACGCCGGGTGCCCGGTCATCCTGTGGGGTGTCGCGGAGGACGTGTGCGAGGAGATCAACTCCCGCCACACCAACAGCGCGTACCTGCCGGATGTCACCCTGCCGCGACAGGTTCGGGCGACGACCGATGCGGCCAAGGCACTGAGAGGGGCCGAGGTGGTCGCCATCGCGATCCCGGCCCAGGTCGCCAGGGGGGCGCTCGAGCCGCTCGCCGGGCTCCTCGAGCCAACGGCGGTGGCCGTCTCGTTGATGAAGGGTGTCGAGCTGAGCTCGCACCGCCGGATGAGCGAGGTGCTCGCCCAGGCGCTGCGCCTGCCGGACGAGCGGATCGCCGTGATCTCCGGGCCGAACCTTGCCCGCGAGATCGCCGCCCACCAGCCGACGGCGACGGTGGTCGCCTCCCGCAGCGAGGCGACGGCCGTGCACGTCGCGCGGGCCTGCGCGACCTCGTACTTCCGCCCCTACACCAACACCGACGTTGTGGGTGTCGAGCTGTCCGGCGCGGTGAAGAACGTCATCGCGGTGGCGGTGGGGATCGCCCAGGGCAGCGGGTACGGGCACAACACCGTTGCCACCGTGATCACCCGCGGTCTGGTGGAGATCACCCGGCTGGGGATCGCGCTCGGGGCGGATGCGGAGACGTTCTCCGGCCTGGCCGGCATGGGTGACCTGGTCGCGACCTGCGTGTCCCCGTTGTCCCGGAACCACACCCTCGGGGTGCACATGGGGCAGGGTCGCACGCTCGAGGAGGCCATCAGGGCCACCGGTGGGACCGCTGAGGGCGTGAACTCGTCGACGTCCGTGCTCGAGCTGGCCGGCACTGTCGGTGTGGAGATGCCGATCACCGCAGCCGTGGTGCAGGTGCTGCACCACGGGCTGCCCATCGCCAAGATGGCCCAGCTGTTGCTGGCCCGGCCGCGCAAGGCCGAGGGCATCAAGGGGTCGCGCACCCCGTCGTGACCCGCGGAGATGCCCGACGGTGCTCGTGACCGCCTAGGTCTCAGCCAAGGCTCGTGAGCGCCCGCTCCAGGTCGCGCCACAGGTCCTCGACGTCCTCGATGCCCACCGAGAGCCGCAGCAGGTCCTCGGGGACCGTCAGGGACTCCGTTGCGAACCGGCGCCGTCGTTCCAGCATGCTCTCCACCCCGCCAAGGCTGGTGGCCGGCACCCAGAGGCGGACGGCGTCGACCACCGCGTCCGCCGCGGCCCGCCCGCCCTGCGGCCGCAGGCCGATGATCGAGCCGAAGCCGCCGAGCAGGCGCGATGCCCGCTCGTGACCGGGGTCGGTCGGCAGCCCTGGGTAGCGCACCTCGGCCACCGCGGGGTGCTCGGCCAGCCGGGCGGCGAGCACCCCGGCGCTCCGCTGGGACCGTTCGACGCGGAGCGCAAGGGTGCGCAGCCCGCGCAGGGCCAGCCAGACCTCCCACGGCCCGGCGATCGCTCCGTGCGTCGTCCGGTAGGCGGCCAGCCGGGCGCGGAGGTCGGGATCTCCGGTGATGGCGGCGCCGAGCACGACGTCGGAGTGCCCGGCGAGGTACTTGGTCACCGAGTGCACGACGACGTCCGCCCCGTGCACCAGCGGCTGCTGCCCGAGGGGCGTGGCGAAGGTGTTGTCCACCGCGACGAGCGCGCCCGCGGCGTGCGCCCCGGCGACGAGGGCGGGCAGGTCGGCGACCTCGAGCATGGGGTTGGTCGGCGACTCGACCCAGAGCATCGCCGCACCATGGGTCGCGGCCAGCGTGGCGTCGGTGTCGGCGATGTCGACGGTCTGCACCTGCAGCCCCGAGCGCTCGGCCAGGTCGGCGGTCAGGACGAGGGTCACCTGGTAGGCGTGCCGGGGGAGCACCACCCGGCCGCCACGCGGCACGAGCGCGAGGGTGGCGGCGACGGCCGCCATCCCCGAGCCGAACACGAGCGCCGGCAGGGGCGAGGCCTCGAGCGCACCTAGCGCCTCCTCGAACGGGTGCCAGGTGGGCGCGTCGTACCGGGTGTACATCGGGTCACCGGGCTGCGGCACGCCCGCCGACACGTAGGTGGAGGAGAGCACCACTGCCGGGTTCACGGGGGCGCCGGGGTCGCGCGCCGGCCGTCCGGCCGTCACTGCGAGCGTCGCGGGGGAGAGGTCGTCGGTCACGTCGGCAGCCTAACCGCGGAGCCCCCTTGCCCCGCGGGCGGCCGCCGTGCGGTGGGCCGGGTGCCGGCCGGCGAGAACAGTGTTCGCCCCGGTGCTAGCCTCGTCGGCGTGCTGACGGTCCTCGCGGGTGACGTGCTCGCGGACCGCATCGGTGATGGCCCAGCCAGCGTGCTCGCACTGCACGGCTGGGGCCGCTCCGGCGCCGACTTCGCCGCGATCCTGCACGGCTGCGACGCCCTCGCCGTGCACCTGCCCGGCTTCGGGACCACCGCGCCGCCGCCGACGGTCTGGGGGAGCGAGGACTACGCCGAGCACCTGGTGCCGGGGCTGGCGGGCTCGGGGCCGTTCGTCGTGGTCGGCCACTCCTTCGGTGGCCGGGTCGCGGTGCGGCTGGCGGTCGCCCACCCGGAGCTCGTCTCGGCTCTTGTACTCACCGGGGTCCCGCTGGTGCGTGCGACACCTCCGCCGCGGCCGGCCCTTGCGCTGCGGGTGGCCAAGCGCCTGCGCGCCGCGCACCTGGTGCCCGCCTCGGTGGTCGAGCGGATCCGGCGGCACAGCGGGTCCGCGGACTACCGCGCGGCCGAGGGCGTCATGCGCGACGTCCTGGTCCGGGTGGTGCGGGAGGACTACCGCGACGACCTCGCCCGGCTGACGGTTCCGGTGCACCTGGTGTGGGGCGAGGACGACGACGCCGCCCCGCTCGCCGGCGCCCGCCTGGCAGCGGAGGTCCTCGGTGTGGACGTCGAGGTGGTGCCTGGCGCCGGGCACCTGCTCGACGGCGGTCTGGCCGGGGCCGTGCGCGTGCGCCTGCTGGCCGTGCTCGGCGAGGGTGACCGATGATCGACCTCGTCGTCGTCCTCGTCGTGCTGGCCTCGCTCGCGGTGAGCGCGCTGCGCTGGCTGCGGGTGGCCCAGCGTGAGCACTACGTGCCGGGCCGGGTGCGGGCCATCGAGGGCCTGTGGCTGTCCCGGTCCGTCCGGGACGTGTTGCTGGGGTTGGTCGCGGCGGTGCTTGCGGCGGTCGCGTGCGTCCTGCCGTTGCGGGAGGGCGTGGGCAGCTGGGCGACGCTGCTTGCGCTTCCCGCGGCGCTGATCGCCGCCGTGCTGCCGTGGGGTCTGTCCGTGCGCGGACGGACGTCGAAGCTGGCCTGGACTCACCGGCTGCGGCGGCTGGCGATGGGTTGGGCCGTGGGTGTGCTGGCCATCGGAGCGGGGCTGTGGTGGCTGGCGGGTGCGGGGGCGACGGCGCTGCTGGCGGTGACTGTGCCGGCGACGACGGACGCGGCGCTGTGGCTGATGGAGCGCGTCGAGCGACGCCTCTCGGCCCCCTTCGTCGCGCAGGCCCAACGTCGGCTGGCCCGGGTGCGGCCGCAGGTGGTCGCGGTCACCGGCTCGTACGGGAAGACCTCGACCAAGGGCTACATCGCCCACCTGCTGGCGACCAGCCGGTCCGTTGTGGCGTCGCCGGCCTCGTTCAACAACCGCCTCGGCCTGTCCCGCGCGGTCAACGACCACCTGGTCGACGGCACGGAGGTCTTCGTCGCCGAGATGGGCACGTTCGGCCCGGGGGAGATCCGCGGGCTGTGCAGGCTGTTCCCGCCGGACATCGCCGTGATCACGACCGTCGGCGAGGCGCACCTGGAGCGGATGGGCACGCACGAGCGGATCCTGGCGGCCAAGAGCGAGATCACCGAGCACGCCCGCACCGTCGTGCTGCCGGTCGACACCGCGGAGCTGGCCGGTCTTGCCGACCGGTGCGAGGCGGCCGGCAAGCGGGTCGTGCGGTGCTCGGTCGTGTCGCCAGGCGGCGCAGCCGTCCCGGGTGCCGACGTGGTGATCGACCCGGCGGCAGGACAGGTCCGGGTGCGCACAGGTGGCGACGCGTCGGTCGGTGGCGACGGGGAGGTCACCCTCGACATCGGCGAGGCGGTGCCGCACCCGGTCAACCTCGCGGTCTCGGTGGGCGTCGCGCTCGCACTGGACGTCGAGCCGGCGTTGCTCGCGTCGCGCCTGCACGGCCTGCCGCGCGCCGCGCACCGCGCGGAGGTGCACGCGGGCGCCGGCGTCGCGGTGATCGACGACACCTACAACGCGAACCCGATCGGGGCAGAGGCTGCGCTGGCGGAGGCCGCTGAGCTGGCCATCCAGCGCGGTGGCCCGCTGGTGGTGGTGACCCCGGGGATCGTGGAGCTCGGCCGCGTCCAGCGCGAGCGCAACGCCGTCTTCGCCTGGTCGGCCGCGCAGACCGGCGCCCACCTGGTGGTGGTCGGCCGGACCAACCGGGCCGCGCTCGTCGCCGGAGCCCGGCGTGGGGGCGGGGTGCCCGACGTGGTCGACCGGCGGGAGCAGGCCGTCCGGCTGGCCACGTCCGTCGCAGGCGAGCGCGGCGTCGTACTCTACGAGAACGATCTTCCGGACCACTACCCGTGATCGTGCCGGGGCCGACGCCCCACAGTGGACCGAGGAACCCCCGAGCAACGAGGTGATGATGTCCGAGCGCTGGGCCGTGGTGTTCGGGGGCCCGTCCCCCGAGCACGAGATCTCCATCCTCACCGGGCTGCAGAGCGAACGGGTCCTCACCCGGGCCGGTCAGCAGGTCGTCCCGCTGTACTGGGCACCGACCGGCGGATGGTTCGTCGTGCCGAACGGCACCGAGGCCCGCGACTACCTCGAGGGGGTGCCGGCCGGGGCCAAGCCAGTCGACATCCGGCTCGGCGCCGACCCCGGGCTGTTCGTCAAGGGTCGTCTGCGGTCCGAGCGACTCGACATCGACGCCGCCCTGAGCTGCCTGCACGGCGGCCTCGGCGAGGGCGGCGGGTTCGTCGGCCTGTTCGCCCTGCTCGGCATCCCCACCACCGGGTCGACGCTGTACGCCTCGGCCGTCGGGATGGACAAGCTGGCGTTCGCCGGCCTGATGCTCGCCGCAGGCATCCCGACCCTCCCGCGGGCTGCGCTCGAGCCCGACGTCGAGCCGTCGTTCCCCGGGCCGTACATCGTCAAGCCGCGTTTCGGCGGGTCGTCCATCGGCATCGAGATCGTCGACGACATCGCCGCCGCACGCGCTGTCGCCCGCGCGAGCGTGCACCTGCGTGGGGGCGCCGTCGTGGAGCCGTTCCGCAACGACCTGGTCGACCTCAACATCGCCTTCCGGACGGGCCCGGCGTTCGAGCTCTCCGACATCGAACGGCCGACCCGGAGCGCCGAGGCCGGCGTGCTGTCCTACGCCGACAAGTACCTCGCGGGCGAGGCGGGTGAGAACGCGGGCATGGCCAGCGCGCCGCGCGAGCTCCCGGCGCAGATCCCGGCCGAGGTCGCCGCCCGCATCGAGGAGCTGGCGCGTCGCGTGGCGGCGGTCACCCTGATCACCGGTGTGCCCCGCCTGGACTTCCTCTACGACCCGGCCACCCAGGACGTGTTCGTCAACGAGATCAACTCCGTGCCGGGTGCCATGGGCCTGTACCTGTGGGCGTCACGTCGCTCCGCCGCGGACGTGCTCGTCGACGCGCTCGTCGAGGCCCGCGACGCGGGAGTACCGGCGTCGTCGTCCGGCTTCGGCTCGGGTGCGGCCCTGCGAGCAGCCGGCGGCATCTCCGGCAAGCTCGTCGGTCTGGACGGTCCGCGGGGCTGAACGCCTCGCAGGTCCGTGCCGGCGCGACGCGCAGGTCTCAGCCGGCGCGGTTCAGCGCCGCCCGGAGGAGGTCGGCGAGCAGCGTGCCCAGTGGGCGTCCGGCCTCCGCCGCAGCCATCGGCAGCACCGACGTCTCGGTGAGCCCGGGGGAGATGGCCGCCTCGAGAAACCACGGCTTGCCGGCCTCGTCGACGATCAGGTCCGTCCGGGACATGTCCCGCAGCCCCAGGACCTTGTGGGTGAGCACCGCGGCTGCCGATGCGGCCTCGAGCGCCTCGGCCGGCAACGGGGCCGGCAGGGCGATCGAGATGAGGTCCGCGCTGTAGCGGGCCTCGAAGCTGAACGGTGAGACGCCCGGGTTGGTGAACGCGGCGGGCGGCAGTGCCGTCGGCACGCCGTCGTCCTCCACCACGACCGTCTCGATCGTCAGGCCAGGGATGTAGCGCTCGATCACGGCGAGGCTGCCGTAGGTGAAGCACCGCACCAGGGCTGCCGGCAGGTCGTCGGCCCGCTCGACCAGGCTCATCCCGAGGGTCGAGCCGCTCGTCGCCGGCTTGACCACGACGGGCAGGCCGAGCTTGTCCACCATGGCCCCGATGATCCGGGTGGGGGACAGCTCACGGAAGGACCGGGCCGAGACGGCGACCCAGGCAGGCGTCGCGAGGCCCGCGCGCGCCATCAGCTCCTTGGCGACGGCCTTGTCCCAGGCCAGGTGGCAGGCCTCCGGCGGCGACCCGACATAGGGGATGCCGAGCAGCTGCAGAGCAGTCTGGAGCGAGCCGTCCTCGCCGCTCGCGCCGTGCACGGCGATGTAGACGGCGTCGATCTTGTCCGCGCAGAACCTCTCGAGCAGGGACTCGTCTGCGTCGTACAGGACCGCGTCCACCCCGGCCTCAGCCAGCGCGTAGAGCGCACGACGCCCCGAGCGGACGGACACCTCACGCTCGCTGGACAGGCCTCCGGCGATCACAGCAACGCGTTCGAGCTCTTTCACGGTGGACCTCCTTCCCGGCGATCCTAGAGGTCACAGGCACGCCCGCGTCTGGTCCACCTTGGCCACCCCTGGCCCCAGGTCGATCAGGAACGACGTCGACCGGTTCGCCGTAGCGGATGCCGACGCGGGCGTTGCCGTTCAGGTGCCGTTCAGGTGCCGGCAGGTACGGTGGCGGACGTGCCGGAGCTGACGATCGCCGACCTGGGTGAGGACGCCCTGCTTGAGCGCCTCTTCCCGGTGCTCCCGTTCGGCTCGGCGACACTCCTTGGCCCGGGGGACGACGCGGCGGTGCTCGCGGTACCCGATGGCCGCGTCGTGGTGACGACCGATGTGCTGGTCGAGGGCCGCCACTTCCGGCTCGACTGGTCCGACGGTGTGGACGTCGGCTGGCGGGCTGCCGTGCAGAACCTCGCCGACGTCGCCGCGATGGGCGCCCGCCCGACGGCGCTGCTGGTGGCGCTGGTCGTCCCGCCGACACTGCCCGTCCGGTGGGCGGTCGACCTGGCGAGCGGTCTGGCGCAGGCCTGCCCGCCGGGGGTCGGGGTGGTCGGCGGTGACCTGTCCGGTGGCACCGAGCTCGTGGTGTCGGTGACCGCCCTCGGCGACCTCGAGGGCCGCGCGCCGGTGCGGCGCAGCGGCGCACGAGCGGGCGACGTCGTCGCCCATGCCGGGGTCCGGGGTCGCTCGGCCGCCGGGTGCGCGTTGCTGGCAGCCGGTCACGCCGGCCGTCAGGGCGCAGGGCACCGCGACGCGGTCCGGGCCTACTTGCGTCCGGTGTGCCCGCTGCAGGCCGGTGTGCTGGCGGCCACGGGCGGTGCGACGGCGATGCTGGACGTCTCGGACGGACTGCTGCGGGACGCCGCACGGCTGGCCAGGGCGAGCGGCGTCGTCGTGCGGCTGGACGAACCGGAGGCTGCGTTCCCCGACGACTGGGCCGCTCTGGCACCGGTTGCCCAGAATCTCGGCGTCGACCCGGCGGTGTGGGTGCTCACCGGGGGCGAGGACCACGGTCTGTTGGCGACGTTCCCGCCGGGTGCCGTACCGGCCCCGTTCCGGGTGATCGGCGAGGTGACCGCGCCGGCGGAGCAGGGTGCCGGCACCGTGGCCGGCACCGTGCTGGTCGACGGAGCGCTCTGGCGCGGCTCACCGGGCTGGGACCACTTCCGGGATCAGCCCCGGCGGTAACGGACCTCGCGGTAGTACTGGCCGCCGATCTCCTCCATGCGTTCCACGCCGTCGGCGGTGAACCCGCTGCGGCGGTAGAAGTGGCGGGAGCGATCATTGGTGTCCAGCGCCCACAGGGTCACCGTCGCACCCTCCCGGACGCCCGCCAGCACGGCGCGCATCAGCTCGCGGGCCACGCCACGGCCCCAGGCGGACGGCTCGAGGTAGATGGTGTAGATCTCAACGGTCGTCCGGTCGGCGTCCTCGTCGCGGCTGGGGCCGAGCGACGCGAAACCGAGGACCTTGTCGTCCTCCTGCGCCACCCACACCGACGCCGACCGGTCAAGGTCGGCCAGCGTGGCCCGCCACTCCTCCTCACGGGCGGCGACGTCGAGGTGCTCGAGGTACTCCTGCGCGATGACGTCCGCGTAGGCCTCGCGCCAGGAGGCGATGTGCACGCGGGCGATCTGCTTCGCGTCGCTCACGGTCGCGGGCCGGACCAGGACTTCGGCGACGTCTTCGACCATGACACGACACCCTGCCATCCCGGGGTGCCGTCGGCCAGCCCTGGCCCGGACGCACGAGACGCCCGCAGGTCGTCGACCCGCGGGCGTCCGGTGAACGTGTCAGGCGGTGCGCTGGACCTTGCCGGCCTTGAGGCAGGAGGTGCAGACGTTGACCCGCTTCGGCGCGCCGGCGACGACTGCGCGCACGCGTTGGATGTTGGGGTTCCAGCGCCGCTTGGTCCGGCGGTGGGAGTGGGAGATGCTGTGCCCGAAGCCCGGGCCCTTGCCGCAGACGTCGCAGTTGGCAGCCACGTGTATCTCCTCATCGTGCACGCCACGCTGGTTCGCCGGCGTTGGTCAGGGGTTCGGGGCAGTCCGGGCGGTGACACTGCACCGGGCTCCCGCGGGTGCGCCGACAGAGCCGGGCAACCTCGATAGGGTAGCCGATCGCGGGCAGTGCGCCCAAACCCCGGGGCGCACGGAGGCCTGCCTGCAGTGAGGGAGGCGACGGTGGGCGAGACGACACCCGCTGCGTTCGACGCCTCGGTGCTCCGCGACTGGGCAGGTCGTGCCGTCCGGACTCTCGACGACCACCGCGGCGAGCTGGACGCCCTCAACGTGTTCCCGGTGGCGGACTCCGACACCGGGACGAACCTGTACCTGACCCTGCGGGAGGGGCTGGACGCGCTGATCCGCGACCGGGCCGGGTTGGGCGGCCACCCGGCGGTGGGCGACCGCGAGGTGGCGCGCGACTTCGCCCGCGGTGCCCTGGTCGGCGCGCGAGGGAACTCCGGCGTCATCGTGAGCCAGTACATCGGCGCCCTGCTGCGCACCCTGGAGACCGGCCCGGACGTGACCCCGGAGCTCTTCTGCCGGGCGTTGCGCACCGCGACCGAGGCGGCGTACCGGGCCGTGGCACACCCCGTCGAGGGCACCGTGCTCACGGTGGCCCGGGCGGTCGGTGAGGGTGCGCTCGAGGCCAGCCGGCGCGCGGCCGGCCTGCGCGCGGCCGGCCTGCGGGCGCTCGACGTCCTCGAGGCGGGGATCGACCGGGGCTACGTCGCGCTCGCCCAGACCACGGCGCAGCTGGCCGCGCTGCGCGCCGCGGGCGTGCTCGACGCCGGGGCCTGGGGCCTTCTCCTGGTGCTGGACGCCCTTGCCGATGCCCTGCACGGCCCGGGCGCCCGCACCCCGAGGGCTCGTCCGGCGATGCCCGTGCGGCGGGATCCGGTGGGGACCTGCGCCACCGAGGGCCCGGGCGGCGAGTTCGAGGTGATGTACCTGGTGGTGGGCGACGAGGGTTCCGGCCCGACGGACGACGGTGTGGTGGCCGAGGCGCTCCGGGCCGGTCTGTCGGCCGTCGGGGACTCGGTCGCCGTGGTCGGGGGTGACGGGTTGTGGCAGGCCCACGTGCACACCGACACGCCGCTGCGCGCGGTCGACGCCGCCCGCGCGGCCGACGTCGAGGCCACCCAGATCCGGGTGCGGCACCTGGCCAGCCAG
>Ga0209429_10002279_pt1 | contig 11429 bp, 8 predicted proteins | sample BarGraNGADG00212_3_FD_184493 | JGI IMG/M metagenome (GOLD analysis project Ga0209429, IMG submission 184493) | Arctic peat soil microbial communities from Barrow, Alaska - Barrow Graham LP Ref core NGADG0004-212 (SPAdes) (version 2) | ecosystem: Environmental > Terrestrial > Soil > Wetlands >... | reverse complement strand
TAGCAGGTCTTCGCCTGCAGCATCAACCAAAGGCAAGCCGGTCATCTTGGGCCGCTGTTTTGGCTGGGCCAAATACGCCTGAATCTGAGAAGGCAACTCGGGCTTGATTAGCTTCGGGGTTTCGAGCGATGCGGAGGCAGCCACAAATTGGGATCTTTGGGCAACCCAGCTCGTGCTATGGCTGTTGGCAGGATTTTCCCGCGGGGATTCGAGCGTAACCTGGGTGGCTTTCGGGCTGGCGTTTCTGGATGGCATGACCATCAAGCCGACGCCAGCGGCAATAACAATGGCTAACAAACCGATCAAGTGCCAACGACTATTCATAGGGAAGAATGCTATCGAGAACGATCAACTCTCTGACGCCAGGCTCTCCATGCCACTCCGTTGGATGTTTGAGTCCAGGCTACATAGGCTTTCATTATAATATCAAGGTCGCTTATGGTAATGTTATCCAAATAGGCTTCAAAACCGTACTGGCCTATATAGTCCAGCATGAAGGCAGAATCAACCACGCTACCATCTATTGCTCGCAGGTACGAGTTTACCCCACGTGTGCGGAATCCATATATTAAGTTTATACCCTCCTTCCGTCCACTTAAGGCTAAACCTTTGATGCACGCTCCAACAAGAATTCGAGGTTGGTCTGGTCCTGCCCCAGTTTTCCATGTCGCATTCTGTTTCCAGAACCCAGGCTGCAATCCTGCTTTGAGAAACTCGAAGGCAGGGTCGCACTTTCTGGCTAAGATTCCAATCAATTCTGGCATGAACACAACAATGGCGGCTTCGGCTCCGCTTATGGTTCGACCGGAAAGCTCATTTGTCAGCGTGCTGGCGAACAGTTCAAAGACCCTGTCACCTCCCGTATACGCCATCAATCTTATCAAACCCGCTTTGTTGGTCATAGCATCGATTTCGCGATACTTTTGTATCAGTAGTTCTTCGCCTGCAGCATCAACCAAAGGCAAACCGGCCATCTTGGGGAGCACTTTTGGCTGGGCCAAATAATTCTGAATACTTGCGGGGATCTCGGTTTTTGCAGCCCGTGGTGTTTCCAATTGTTTGGGTATGGCAACCACTTGGGAGTTGTGGTTTAACATCTCAGCGCGGTTGTTCGACGCCGAATGTTCCAAGTGCTTTGCCTCACTGGACGGTGTGACTTTGGAAAAGGGTTTGCCTTTGGAAACCACGAAAACACCGATACCAATGGTAAAAAATAGGGCAACGATACCTAATGCGCAAATGTTTTTCTTCATATAACCAAGCGCCTGACATTATTCGTTTAGTACCGCTGGAGTGAAGCCGTCATAATACACGACTTCATTACTGTTAATTTCGTTACCGCCGGAGTTATAACGGTGCATAATTGCATTGGAGTCGGTTCCTGGATTCGGAATCTCCGGTACTTCATTTGGAAATACTTGACCACGATGCTCCAACCCTGCTAGATGTCCATACTCGTGCATAGCTGTACCCGCTGTGCATACGCCGTTTTTGAGAACCATCGATGGATTAGTCGGCAGGGCCCATCCAAGGTAGTCTACTCCCGCAATGTAAATTGAGCTAACCAGTTTAATATTGGCAAATCCACTTGCGTGTAGTGCTACCAAATTATCGAATACTGTTATATAGTTGAATGCAGCATTCGCGAACGCCGTTGGGAACACGGGTGACGCGCCGTTGGTGATGACAAATTCAATATAGCAGGGCACGTCATCCAGCAGGGGATCGCCTTGGGGTGGGCCGTCGCTATCGGTGGACAGCAACTGGGATCCTTGGTTGAACACCGTTTGCATGTCCTGGGCCCCCGAGACGGAGGGATGGCGGGATACGGTCATGGCCGCGATTTTATGCGGCACGATGACCGCATCGAACATGTACCAGGTTCGGTCGGTCTGCGGCGTGATGTCATAAGTGGCATTTTTAGTATACTCGCGAAACAGGATGCCATCGCGGTTCGGGTGAGTCGTCTGCACGGTGAGTTCCTCGGGCGGAATGGTGTCGCCGTACCAACTATCGTTCGGCTCGAAGGGTGCCATGGCCCCGAAAGAAACCGTGCTGCCGTCGGATTTGTCGATGGCCGAGAAAAGGATTTTGACCGCGCGCGAGGGCTTGGCCCAGAGCGGATCGCCGGTGTAAAGCCAGATTCCCGTGGCGGCATCGCGTGTGTATTGCCCTTGCCCGCCTACCAGGTCGGTGTAGGTTTCGCTGAAGCCTTCGCATTTTTCCCAAGGGATGGGGAATGCCGTGAGGGGTGGCGTAAAGTAGTAGGCAAACACCTCCTCATCCGTAAAGTCCTCCCAGTAGGTTGCAGTTCCACGGCCCCAGGCAGGCCAACGGTAAGTGTAGGTGCTGAATTGGAATATCGGTTCGGGATTAAAGCATTCGGTGAAATCGAAATCACAAATCACCGACCCCGGCCGATGCCGCTCCCAGTTCATCGAAAACACGCCGTCGGGGTAATATCGATTTCGATCGCTTTCAAAAAAGTCGCAGGTGGCGTCACAGGTGTAGGTTTTGGCGAAAATCATCGGCTCCTTGGCCGCTTCCTCGCCTTCGGATACGCCGTCATTATTGGGGTCGGCCTCGGTGGGATTGGGATCCTGTCCATCGTTAAGGCCGTCGTTGTCGCTGTCGGCATTGTTGGGATCGGTATGAAAGACGATTACCTCCGAATAATCGTTGACACCGTCGCCATCGGAATCCGGATCCAAGGGATTGGTGTCGCGGTGGTTTTCCTCGTCGTCGGAAAGCCCGTCGTTGTCGCTATCCAGAGCGGAAACCAACTGCATGCCGTTGATGATGGCGTAGCCCGATGGTCCGGGCAGCGCGTAAACAGGCACGGAGGCGTTGGGAGCGATCTGGACGCCGCGATACACCCCATAATGCACGTTTTCGTTCCAGGGCGGGACCGGCTGTTGCCAGATCGGTCCGAAGCCGGTGGCGAGATTGCCAAAATTATCGAAATCGAAGAGGCTGGACTGGTCGTCAGCCGCCCCGTGTCCATAGAGATAGAGGTCGTAGCGGCCGCTGGGCAGGTTGTTCATTCAGATGGTAATGGTGCTATTCCAATCCCAAGGATAAATGTAGGTGTCAAACATGAGATCTCCGGTCTGGTTGCCCCAAACGCCCGGCGCGTTTTCGACCACCAGAGAACCGCTGGCTTGGGTTCCATCAGCGTAATCCAGCGTGGGGAGCGTGCCGGGAGAAATCCAAGGTTGGTAGTAGCGGTTCCAATAATCGTCCGGTCCCGTGCCCGCGGCGGCCGGCCCCGTTTTGACAACGCTGGGCGCAGCGCCAAAATTGACGTTGATGATGGCATCGTACACCAGGATGTAATCCAGGACCACGCCCGGGGCTTCCGGAGTTGTATCAGCAGCCATGCTCCAGCCGGCGCCGGCTGGTTTGGCGGCGGCGACGCCCGGGCGGGCGGGCGACGCGGCGGGCAAGGATTCCAGCATCGGTTTCATGGAGAGAAAATCGATCGATTCAACCAGAAATGCTCGCTGGTCATGGAGGACCCACTGCTTGGCGATGGGGATCTTTCCGGCCGGAGCGGCCGATTTGTTTATCACTACGGGGAAGGCCTGGCCATCGGCCAGGCGCATCTGGCCGAAACGAAGCCGGGCATCTTGAGCGAACACAGTGCCATGTTTGTTTTCGATGGCAGGATCGGTTCGAAGTCGAATATTCCGGATGGTTTGTTGGGGCTCGGGCAGGTTCGCAAACTCGGTCCAGACTTCGAATTTGGCGCTGGCGGCATCCAGACCGTCCGGCAAGACCAGGTTCTCTCGGAGAATCACATCCTGCTCCAGGAAGGATAAGCCGTAGGTGTAGCGAACATCGGCCTTGATCTTGTCGAAGACGTCGATGTACCAAACCCGGTATTTGCCATCGGTGCGAGGTTGGAGATTGCTTTCCTTTAATTGGGCCAGCCATACCCGTTTGCCGGTGGCATCGCTGACGGCCAGGGTGGTCACATGACCGATCAATTGGGTCTGATCGGGCAGCGTAATTGCGATGGCTCCAGACTGATTCAGGTTCGCATCGAATACAACCGAATGCACTCCGCCTTTCGCTGTCAGCCGCTGATCGGTCATCTCGAATTGGGGCCGGGGTCCAGGCTGACCCTGCTGCAAGCGCGCGAGATAATTTGAAGAGGGAAACGGATTGGCGGAAGCCACCGGGGCGACAGCCGTTCTCAGCACATAACCCGGCTGATTGGTTGGGCTCGCCCGCAGGAGCCCGCTGGAAAGTGTCGGAGACGAATTCGTTGCCGCTGCCGCAGACATGGCCGCAATCGCCAACGTCAGCAAAAGAATGGCAATCCTCCTGTTACCCCCCCCCAGCAAGGTGTTATTACGATAAAAATCCCCAGTCCAACTCCAGTTTCGTTTCATAAGCTAAAGTTCTCCCATTCGGGGGATGACATAAATGAATCGAATGAAGGAATACAAGATAATTCGAACGCTTTTTTTCTTGCGGCAGAGTAAACTGTAGTGCCCTTTATTAACAATATTGGCGGATTGCGGGTCAGTTCTGATCCCGGAGCCCCGTCCATTCGCGCTTCTAAACCTTCAGCGGGAGGCTAAACGGCCCGGGATTTTCAGTGCGGCAGCTTGATGCGGCTTTCGATTGCCATCGCGGCTCCGCCAGATAATATAAGCACCATGACATTCTTCCTCGCCGACTGCGAAGCCGAGCGGCCCCCTCCGCCGGCGGCTTCGTCAACCGAGTCGCCTCGATGGACGCTTACCGCGGTCTCGTGACGTTGCTGATGATGGCCGAAGTGCTCGAATTATCGCGCGTGGCCAAAGCGCTTCCGGGGAACGGCCTTTGGCAGTTTCTGGCCCATCATCAAACCCATGTTCAATGGGTGGGCTGCTCGCTGCACGATTTGATCCAACCGTCCTTTTCATTCCTCGTGGGGGTCGCTTTGCCCTTCTCCCTGGCACGCCGCGCCGCCGAAGGCCAACCCCAATGGCAACGAACCTTGCACGCCTTTTGGCGAGCGCTAATCCTGATCCTGTTAGGCGTCTTCCTCCGCTCGATCGGCCGCAGTCAAACTTGCTGGACTTTCGAGGACACCCTGACGCAAATCGGCCTGGGTTACGGCTTCCTCTATTTGCTGGGGTTACGCTCGGTGCGGATTCAATGGCTGGCTTTAGCCGTCCTGCTGGCGGGTTATGGGCTGGCCTTTGCGCTTTATCCGCTGCCCGGACCGGGATTCGATTGGGCTAAAGCCGGCGTAGCCCAGGATTGGTCGCATAACCTCTCGGGGTTTGCGGCGCACTGGAACAAGAACACCAATATTGCCTGGGCCTGCGATACATGGTTCATGAACCTCTTCCCACGCGAGAATCCATTCGCCAACAACGGCGGCGGTTATTCGACCCTAAGCTTCATCCCCACCCTGGCCACGATGATTCTCGGATTGTTAGCGGGAGGACTATTGCGCGGCGACCGGCCGCCCCTGGCCAAAGTGCGTTGGCTCGCCATCGCCGGCGTCGCCAGCCTGGTGCTGGGAGCCTTGCTGGGAGCCGTCGGAATCTGTCCGGTGGTCAAACGGATCTGGACCTCCAGTTGGACACTGTATAGCGGCGGTTGGTGCTTGCTCCTGTTGGGCGGATTCTATCTGATCATGGACGTATGGCATCGTCGGGCGTGGGCGTTCCCGCTGGTGGTGATCGGGATGAATTCCATTGCGGCTTACCTGATCGCGCACCTATTCGTCAATTTCATCGAGCAGGCCCTGCCCCGGCATTTGGGCGCTTCCTGGTTCACCTTTGCGGGCAAGGCCTATGAACACCTGTGGCTCGGCGCCGGCGTGCTATTGGTCGAGTGGCTCATCTTGTGGTGGATATATCGACGCAAAGTGTTTTTGCGGGTTTAACTGAAAAATTGCTCTCTTTAATGCGTGACCCCAGAGCCCGTTTTATGGGCAACCGGCCGGTTTAGCCCACTTCCAGAAGCACATCCGGATGTTTCGCAGCGATCTTTAGCAACACCTGGGCCGGGCCGGTCGGCGACCGCCGGCCTTGTTCCCAGTTTTGCAGGGTGTCGGCGCTGATACCTAAAATGGCTGCAAACTTCGATTGCGAGAGTCCGAGTTTCCCCCGGACCTTCACAATATCGTTCTTTGGGTTGATTTTGAATACTCGCGAGGGCTTCAGTTCACCACGCTTGATTTGGCTGGCTTCGTTCAGGCTCTGCTTCAACTGCTCGAAGATTCTATTTTTCATGACTGAAATTCGGCTATTAACCGTTTTAACTGTTTGATTTCATCGCGTGTCAGGTCGTCTTTCACGTTTTTCGGATACGCCAGCAGCATCCAGATCTGGTCATCAGCCACCTGCCAATAATAGATCACGCGCAAACCGCCACGCTTGCCGCGACCACTGCCAGCCCAACGCATCTTGCGAACCCCGCTGCTCCCAATGATGATTCTCCCCATGTCCGGCCTGTTCGCCAGGGTCGCTTGAAGCTTTCCATAATCCTCATCTTCCAACAGCTCCAACACCAACCGGGTAAACGTCGGTGTTTCGATAAATTCCATCACTCAACTGTACGCCATTGGCGGACGCTGTCAACCTTCGCAACTCTCTGTCTGCAATTCAGACACTGGGGGAGGGAACCGGCGCCATGGGATTCGACCGGAATACGACCCGACCAACGCCCCCCGTGGCCAAATTCGGTTCTCGCTGGTTTTCAGCACGCTTGAAATCACCAGCCCCACCAACGGCGCGACCTTCTTCACGGATTCGGTGATGCCCGTGAGCCTGGACATGGGTGGCGCGACCGGGATGCTCTACGGTTTCTCGCTTGAAATGGATAGCCAGACGGTCGTGTGGGAGCCGTTTGTCCCCGACCTTCCGCCGAGTCCTTGGCTGCTCACGAATTTGCCGCTGGGGCTTCACACCCTGCGGGCGCGAGCCAGCGACTTGAGCGGTCGGGAGCGGTTCTCGCCCCCGGTTCAAATCCACGTCCGCCCAGCCAACGATGATTTCGCCCGCGCAGTCGCACTGGCGGGGACCAACCTGAGTTGGGCCGGTAACACCTACTACGCGACAATGGAACCCGGCGAGCCGAGCCATCCATCTGGGCACGACGGCTTCACAGTCTGGTATCGCTGGACCGCGCCGGGGGACGGCGTCGCTCGCATCGCCATACCGACTGGCGCCGGCGTGGCCCTGACAGTCTTTCGGGGAAACAGCTTGACCAATCTGGAACTGGTCGCGGCCAATCCAGCGCAGGACACATTCCTGGCTATGACGCCGCCGCTGCATCCACTGCTGCACTTTGCCACTCGAACCGGCGAGACGTATGCCATGCAGGTGAGCAGCCGCTGGTGGGGCTATATGATCATGGCACCCTCCGGGCCTTGCGATCCGCCGTGGATTACGGGCTACCCTTTTACGATGCATCTGGAATTCGTTCCTCATCCCGTGGGCGAGCTGGACATGGCCTTCAGCCCCGGCGTGCCGCATTTCTTGCCTGAAAGTAATCTATTCCTTTTTGCCGCAGCCCGTGACAGTCAATTCGTTCTCGAAACCTCCACGAATCTGGTTGCATGGGACCCAGCGATCACCCGTCGCACGGCCACCGGGGCGATGGAAGTGGTTCGCTTGTTGCCACCCAATTTCGTGTGGCCATCTCGCTTTTTCCGGATACGACTGGAACAGTGAGTGAATCGGGTAATGGACTAACATTTTCATGAGCCTGCACATAAAAACCACCCTACAAAACTTTGTCGCAGGTGCGACAAAGTTTTGTCATGCTGCTCGGGCGGGCTGGATACGGCGTTGAGGAGTTTTGAGCTTGGCGCAACCGGTTCAGCGCGTCCTGGGAGGCCGGCTTTCGGCTGCTTTTCTACTCTCGCCGGAGCCCCGCCCCGATTCGACGCCAGGCAGAAGAAGGGGAACGGCCATGGTCAAGTATTTACGACCCCCGCGGAAGCTACTTACCGCCGAATAGCGAGGGATTTGCCGTCCGCTATTTCTTGCGCAACCAACCTGCGGGCGGTCGTGGGCTGGTCACAAAATAAGCAGAACCAAAACGACCATGCTGATGAAAGCCAGCGAGCCGACGAGTTTAAGGGGCGCTTGTTTCACTAAAAACACAAAGTCGGGATCATCGTTAATTTCATTTTAAGGATGTTGTGTGTATTTTCTTGTGTCAATTTCATTTTGAATGGTTGGAACGAGAGGTGCGCATCTCACTTTTTTCCCACACCCAACACCTTGATGATTTGGAGCGCGGACATTCTTGTCCGCCTCTTCGTCCTGTCAACGCCAAAGCGGACAGGAATGTCCGCGCGAGGTGTAGGACAAGGTAAATAATCTGTCAGGAGGCTGGATGTCTTTTGGAAATTCGGCCGGGGCTTTGTCCCGGAGGGACCGGTGACAATAGCCCGGCGGTTCAACGCCGGGTTGGGCGCCAAAACACCCCAAGTCCCGACGGGACAAAGCCCTGGCCGAATTGGCGCCGCCCCGAATTTCCTGCAATACGAACAACGCCCCGAACGTCTATGAATGTATGAATCGAACCTTTACTCAAACCGCCCGCTGGCGCGCGCCGTTTGTCGGACTCTCCCGTATTTCCGGATTTCGCATCATGACAGCGACCTGGACCACGCTCGTTATGGCGTGGGTGGCAGTATCCATCCAGGCCGCGACGGGCGGTGTTTCGTCATCGCGCGTGTTCAATATCCGCGAGTTTGGCGCCGCGGGCGATCGCATGACGCTTGACACGCCGGCGATTCAACAGGCCATAGAAACCTGCTCGACTGCCGGGGGCGGTCAGGTTTTGTTCCCGCCCGGCCAGTATCTGTCCGGCACCCTCCGTCTGCAAAGTCATGTGACGCTCTTTTTCGAGGCGGGAGCCCGGTTGGTTGGAACCACCAACTTAAACCTGTACCAAGCCCCCAAACTGCCCGACTTTATGCCCGAAGCCAAGTGGGGCAAATGGCACCGGGCGCTGGTGCTGGGCGAAAATGTCCAAGACATCGCCCTGGCCGGTCCGGGCGTGATTGACGGCAACAAAGTCTTCGATCCCACCGGCGAGGAACGCATGCGCGGCCCTCACACCATCGTGTTGGTCAATTGCCGCCAGGTCTTGATTCGCGACGTCTCTATCGTGGACTCCGCCAACTATGCCGCGTTTCTTCAGATCAGCGATCAGGTGGAAATCCGCAACGTCAAAATCACCGGCGGTTGGGATGGTGTCCATTTTCGCGGCTCGCCCGAGCGGCCCTGTCGGGACATCCGCATTATTGGCTGCCAGTTCTACACCGGCGACGACGCCATCGCTGGTCGCTACTGGCTTAACACGCTGATTACGGACTGCATTTTGAATTCGTCATGCAACGCGGTTCGGGTTATCGGTCCGGCGCGGCATTTGATCATCCAGAATTGCCTGATTTACGGTCCGGGGGTGGAGCCGCATCGCAGTTCGAAGCGCACCAATATGCTCGCTGGCATCAATCTGCAACCCGGCGCCTGGGATGCGACCAAGGGTAGCCTCGACGACGTTCTGATTTCCGACATCACCATGCACAACGTCACCACGCCGTTTCACTTTTCGATCAAGCCCGGCAACACGGCGGGCAACATCCGCGTCAACCGCGTGACGGCCACCGGCGTGTACCGTGCCGCCGCGTCGGTCGAAAGCTGGGCCGAAACACCGCTGACCAACGTCGTGTTCCGCGACGTGACCATCGAGTACACGGGTGGCGGCACGATCGAGCAAGCGAGAGCCATAGTCAAATCGCCGGGCGTGGACGCCCGCCCGCTGCCGGCCTGGGGATTCTACGCGCGCAATGTTCAAAACCTGGAATTCGACAACGTCCGCCTGCGCTGTGAAAAAGACGATCTGCGGCCCGTGCTGATCTGCGACAGCGTGACCCGGTTGATTCTGGAGGATTTCAAGTTCACCCGCACCGCTGAGGCGCCCGATATTTTGAGCTTGAACGAGGTGGCGCAGGTTCAGGTTCACGGCGCTGATCTTGCCACGGTCGAGCCGCGGTGCACGGAATTCAAACTCGTGGCGGCCGATGCCGACGGTCGTTTCGTTGCCGGCCGTCCCTTTTCCGCGCAGGCAACGGTGGAAAATGGGGAAGCGGCAGGGCTGGGTCGGGTTGTCCTTCGAATCGCTGGACAGCCGGCCATCCGCTGGGTGTGGCTGCGATCCAACGAGAAGAAAGAGGTTGTCTTTAAGGGACTCCTCGCGCCCGCGGCCGGAACTCATCCCGTGCAATGCGGCGATCAGACCCGGAACCTGCGCGTTGAACCATGAAGGCAATGCCTCCTTATTCTCCAAAGGCAAACAAATGATCCTGTGTCCGGACGTAAAGGCAATGGCCCGACACGGCCGGCGTGGCCAGGGTTGTTTCGCCCAGCTCATTTTGCGCGAGCACTTTCAGGACGTCGCCGGCTTCGAACACCGTGAGCACGCCCCGGCGAGAGGCCACGCAGATTTTTCCATTGGCCGCCACCGGTGAGGCGTAGTAATCGCCCGCGGCGCCCAATTTTTGTTCCACATAGGACGCGACGCCGTTGGTGGCGTTGAAGCAGGAAATCAAGCCGCCATTTTTCACCAGGTACAGCCGATCGCGGTAAAACAGCGGCGACGGCACATAGGGCAGCCCGCGGGTTTCTCGCCACGCCAGATGGGTTGTCGTGACATCGCCCGCGCCCCCTGGCCGGATGGCCAGTAGTGCATTCGTGGATTTTGCAAAAATCTCCGCCATGGCTTCCCATTCCGCGCGCGTGATTTGGCCGTCTTTGTTGGCGTCGATGTAGGGGAAATGCTGTTGGGCCGGACCCGGCGGAGCTTCGGCTCGAGACAAGCTGCCATTTTTGTCGGCATCCGCCTGCTCGAGCAAGGATTGGAACGACGGGAATTTGGTTTCGCCGGCGCCCGGGGTCCAGCCACTCACGAACAACAGCCCGGCGCCCAGCGCCGGCGAAGCGCACATTTCGTTGGGCAAGCCATCGACTCGCCAAAGCGGTTGGCCGTCGGTCAGCCGGTACGCCACCACCCGCAAGGTGCCCGGCACAATCAACACCGGCTCGCCCGCATCACGCCAGATCAGCGGTGTGCAGAATCCACGCCGGCAACCCGGGCGCTCCGTTTTCCACACGGTCTGCCCGGTGTTTCGGTTCACCGCCAGAACGTAAGCATCCACATCCTGATCCGAAACCAGCAGCAACAAGTCGCCTTCGAGGATCGGGGAGGTTCCCGTGCCGTGCTGGGTCACGGGCGTGGGCAACGGTTTCCGCCATTCTTCCCGGCCGTCACCATCGTAGCTGAGCAATCCAAAGGATCCGAAATAGACATAGACCCGGCGGCCATCGGTGACCGGAGTGGAGGCCGCCGGACTGCCCATGCTGGTGACCTTTTCGATCGCGGTGGCCGGCGCTGTTCGACGCCAA
>Ga0209429_10002276_pt1 | contig 11437 bp, 9 predicted proteins | sample BarGraNGADG00212_3_FD_184493 | JGI IMG/M metagenome (GOLD analysis project Ga0209429, IMG submission 184493) | Arctic peat soil microbial communities from Barrow, Alaska - Barrow Graham LP Ref core NGADG0004-212 (SPAdes) (version 2) | ecosystem: Environmental > Terrestrial > Soil > Wetlands >... | reverse complement strand
CAGCTAATTACTAAAACGAGAGCTGTTGTTAAAATTTTTGTTTTCATTTTGTTTAACTATTTAAATTTTTCTTCAGTTCCGCTGTTGCCCGGCCTTCAGTTATGCTGTTGCCCGAATATTTTGAATTACTAAAAGATGAGTTCAAATAAAAAAGATATTACAAATGAGAATAAAGCTCATTTGCAAAATAGTAGAGAATAGAAATTTTCAAATACGGAAAATACAAATGTCGGAGAGGTCCACGCTGGTGGACATCAATGTCCCCGGGGGACTTACATTTGTATATAATGATTTTAGAACTGCTATAGAGTAAACAGGAGATCCTGTGGGTATGCTGAAAACCTGAAAATTGTACTGATAAGATTCTGGTACAAAAGAAAATGATGGAGTGTAATTGCTGTCTATTCCACAAAATGTAACAACGTCATCACAGCAATGTTTTGTAAAGTTAGTTCCGGAAAGAGGCAATTCTTTTTCTGAGCATTCCGCCATACCGCAGGTCGCAAGCTTGCCGGAAAAAGAAACAGTTGAAGCTGCTTCCTTTCCACCGCAAAAGTGTATTGCTACAGTAAGATGTAACATTGCCGTCACCATCAAAAATACAAGTGATATGGAAATCCCCTTTTTCATTACATTGTATAGAATGTTATTTATAAAAATTATTTACAATGTTCAATATGTGTAAATACACTTCACCTCACAAAGGTGATTCCTTTAATTCCGGAAATTGTTACATAGTTGCAGAAAAAAGTTACATAATTCACGCATTATATAATTTGTGGCGGCTGGTATTCCGAAGCTTCAATAATAAATAAGGTCATTATGTTTAAACTTTTTCTTACAAAAAGCGTCTTTTATTGTTGATAAGGACAACAGGGCTGAAAATGCAGAATATCCATATTTTCAAACCTATTCTGATTACGTAATAGTCCCGGTAGTAGGTATGAAGTTTAATGGTCAAGATGCATTTTATAAACGGAGAACAAAAAACGCTGCCAACTGAGCGTCGGCCTGCAGCCCTACTGACTTTGTCCCGGCAGTAGGATGAGTCAGGGTGCACCAATTTAATAAGTGAATGAAGTTACAGGCATAGACTTCAAGGGCTGATTATCAAGCTGTCCGAGCTCAGCGAAGCCAATTACCTATAGCACCATCCGTGTTAGCACAAGTAATTTATAATCAAGCAACATAAAGCTTTATAGTTCATAACAATAATATCAGAAAATCGACTGAGACTAGTAGACCTCTGATGCATCGTACATTGTCCAGTCATGCCCAATAGAGGAATGATCCGCACTATTACGTGGTGTAACGCCCACTACAATATTACCTTGCCTGATGCTTTTTTCATGTTTTTCAGCTCTGTCTTTTGGCATTCCTGCACCAACCAGTGCTCCTAAAACTCCTCCAGTCACACCTCCTGCTCCGGCACCGGCAAGACCAAGGGCAATCGGGCCCGCTAATACCAGTCCCAATCCGGGAATTACAAGACTTGTCCCGATTGCAGCAAGAATTCCCACTGTTGCTCCAACAACTCCTCCGACAGCTGATCCAGCACCTGCTCCCTCCATAACCTTGGATCCAAGACCTTCATCTTCATTTTTCTTGAAGAATTTTGCATGGGTAGCATCAGACATCATAATATCAATTTCTTTGTTGGTATATCCTTTTTCCTTCAACCTGTTATAAGCACTTTCAGCCGATTTGCGATCTTTAAAAGATCCTGACAGATAATTAATTTTTGTTTCCATAAATTCTGCTTTTATTATAATAAAACTAGTAAATATTATAGTGTAAAATAGCTAAGAATTCCAGATTAAGATGTTATATAATTTAGGGAAAATCTTACATAATTCACACTAATGTAATTAAGCCAAAAGAATGGCATGGAATGATGAAGTACCATTTCGGATGGCTCTTTCAGAATCATTATTATCAGGAGGTACTGTAGTATGATAAAGAAAGATAAAGACATAATCACGATACTTGGTAATTCGCTTTTGAAAAGAGATCATCTCTTTGTGCTTGGTATCCAACGGCTCATTCAAAAGGCTTTCCAACAAATTTTCCAATTCAGTTCGAAGCTTATTAGGATAATAGTAGTCGGCAGGAGAGAGTTGTTTCTTAAGTTCATGCGTCTCCCTGAGCATAGCGCGGAATCTTATGGGCCAGATTACATTGTACCGTTGTTCCAGATATTTGGTCTCACGTTCCAGATGATCCGTGCAAAGCTGATGCTTCTCTACCGGGGTTTGAAAGTGCGCTTTCCAGCAATCATGAACAAGCACAGGTTCATAAGATATTCCGCTCATATTATCAATAATCGTATTTGTTCCCCGGTTGGTAGAAGGGGCAATAAATGTAGCACGGTTGTTTTGCCATGTCCAGAACCCATAAGCAAAACCTCCGTAGTCTGGTCCATGCATAATCTTAAAATTTTATGTTACTTCAGGAACTTGTTTTCCCTTGTAAGGTGTATACTTAACTGTAATTTAAATACTACTGAATCCCTCTTCATCAGTTCTCACTTTGTAGACATTTTCTACAGGTGATACGATGATCATCCCGTCACCATTATAGCCGGTTCGCGCTGGCTGACGGATCAGCTCTACAATATTTCTTACATCATTTCCTTCTATGAGTATTTCCAGTTTTATAACCCGGTATGCATCGGCAAAAGGATATTTTGTGCTGACGTGTTTCTTTTCATGATCAGAATACATACCGGTTCCTTCACAGTCTGCCATGGTCATGCAGCAATAACCTGCACTTATGAGTGATTGATACACTTTATCCATCATTCGGTGCCTGATATACGCTTTTATTAGTTTCATAATTCACTATATTATTAATATAATTTTAAAATTTAAATTAACTCTTTAAGCTAATATATTCTAAACAAAAAGATAAACCTGACTGAAATAATTAATTGATTAACAAAAGAATAATGGATAAAGAGATGTAATCCCTTTATCCGGATATTCTAACTCTAATAAAGCTTCGCTCTCTATTTAAAAGTAAAACCTAGTAGTTGAATTTACCTATGCATTGGCATATGCATCATGGGAGTTTTTTTCATTTTGGTAGAATCATGCTTCATCATTGTTGAGTCATGCATGTTTTCCATGTTATGCATATTTTGCATGTTATGCATATCCTTCATGTTATGCGTTTCCCCTGCCTTCATGTCAGTTTTTTCCACAAGTGCCATCCCGCATTTCGGGCATTTACCAGGCTTGTCCATCACTACTTCAGGATGCATAGTACATGTGTACTTTTTTGCAACCTGTTGATCTGTAGTGGTTTTTTTTGTAGTCGTTTGTGCATTCCCCTGACTTGAAAAAGAGGTGAATACAATCCCTATAAGAAGGGCAGTCGAAAAAACGATAATTCTTTTCATAATTTTTTAAATTTAATGATTAATATAAATGAGTTTTCTGAATAAATATTCATAATTTGCTTCCCGTCTAAAAAGGCAGGAAATATCCTGCTACAATACCTATTACTATATGAATAAGAATAGTATTATCCTTAATAAGCCGGAATAAGATTCTTTTTACATTCATGGTAAGCCTAATTAATCTTTAATATTTCAGTGTCTCTCTGGTTTCACCGCATGTAAGCATTGATTCTCCATAATAGGGATTCCGGATCTCTTTTGTTTCACTAAGCCAGTAAGCTCCTTTATTATCATTCATCATTGGACAAAACTGGTGATATAAAGTTTTGTCCATAAGTCCGAATGTTTTTATAGCAGTGTAGAAAGTATCATTGAAACCGGAAAATATTTTTCTTTGTACCTCTAAATCCTCACTTTCGGTTATTAGTTTGATTTGTTTATTTAGGTCTGGCAACAAATTCATCCACTGAGTCATGTTATCTCCTGTAAGCAAATTCATGTCTGTTTTTGAGAGTGAAAACTGTACCTTTTTTGCCTCATTTTTTACTTCCCCAACATTACTTTTTACAAAAGCATTTTTCAAACCCAGATATTGATCGTATACTTTACCTAGCTGCATCATAAAATCCATACTGACAACGGGTTTTGCCTGCTTTTCGTTTGAATTTTTTACTGACTTGTCATTTTCAGAATTGCCTTTTGGCTTAATATCATCACCCGGCATTACCATTCCGGGCATCGTATTTGTTTTTCCCCCTGATGAATTCATCATACTTGGCTTTCCTTCCAGCTGGGCCGACGCATCAACACTGAATGTACCGTTGGTTACTATTTCTTCACCTTCTTTTAATCCGTCAATAACTACATAACTATTACTTAATGATGGTCCAAGGGTAATTTCACGCATAACGAAGGTTGGTTCTTTAGCCTCTTGTATTTTAACATAAACTACTGATCGTGTTCCTGTCCACAAAACAGACGATTGAGGTATAATAAGTTCCTTTCCTGATGTACTAAGTTGCGATGTTACAGTGCCATTGGCAAACATTTCAGGTTTAAGGGTATTGCCGGGATTTGGGATTTCGAGCCGCACCATGGCTACTCGTGTTTGCGGATTAATTACCGGATCAATAAAGGATACTCTTCCTGAATATTTTTTACCTGGTTGTGATTGAAGAGTGAATGAGATCATGTCTCCTTTACGGATCCATGGAAGATCGCTCTCATAAGCATCAAAAAGTGCCCAGACATGTGACAGATCAGCAATCTCATATAATACGCTGCCCTGTGACACATAATCACCTACGTTTACACGTTTGCTAATTACTATTCCGGAAACTGTCGCAGTTATATCAAATACTGTTTTAGCTGTTCCGCTAGTCTCTATACCTGCAATCTGACTGTCGCTTAATTTCCACTGACGTAATTTTTCTCTGGCAGCCTCAAGTATCTGGGGTTGCATATCTTTCATTTTTACTGCTTCCAGCAGTTCTTCCTGAGCACTTATCATTTCAGGAGAATAGATACGTGCAATAGTTTGTCCCTTTTTTACCTCCTCCCCGGTAAAATTGACAAGCAGATCCTCAACTCTTCCAGGAACATGTGATGATTGTGTTTGAATAAGGCGCTCATCTGCCTGGATTTTGCCATATAAACGAATTTCCTTTTCAGGCTTCTGACTGGAAACTCTACTTGTCTGAACCTCTGCCAGTTTAATTCCTTCTTCTGTCATTACAATTGCATCCGGATCAAGCGGAGCTGTGGTTTGTACTAATGGGATAAGATCCATTCCGCAAATAGGGCATTGCCCCGGGTGATCCATTCTTATCTGTGGATGCATTGCACAGGTCCAGATTGTCTCCTTCTTTCCCTGAACAGTAAGTTCATTATCAGTCTTAACTTTGTTGGTTTTATGAAAAATTAAACCACCTAAAATAATACCTGAAAGCAAAATTGCAAACCAGAGAGTATATCGGTTTAATATTAAAGTTTTGATTTTCATGATTAACTATTTTTTGATTTAAAAGTATTTTTTGATATTAATTTCCGGTTAGATAAACAACCTGAGCTATTGATGTATTTTTATCAACAATTGCATCAACCTGTTTAAACTGATAATCCAGTAATTGTTGCTGCATACGGAGAATTTCCACAAAATCAGTTGAGCTTGCTGAAAAAGATGCAATTAAAAGTTGTACACTTTTTCCGGCCAGCAATGCCTGGTCAGTGAACAGTTTTACTCTTCTGTCAGCATCATATAAATTTTGTACGGTTTGCTGAAAACTTACCCTGATGTTATTAGTCACATTCTCAGCGGATAATGTAGCTGCATCTCTCAAAAAAGCTGCCTCACGACGCATAGCATTCTGTTTTTTCCTGTAAATTGGCAACGTCAGTGAAACCATAGGCATAATCATATCTTGCCCGTTCATCATAGCTGTGTTGCCATCACGTTTTTGAATCAGCATATAATTAAGTCCTACACCAATCATGGGATAGCCCATTCGTGTAACCATATCAAGTTTTGCAGCATTGGCTTCTGATTCAGCTTTATACATTTTTACCATTGGGTTATTCCCGATGCTGTCTGTAAGAGTAAGCAGGTCAGTTGGAATGGAAACCTGAATCAGTGAATCGCCTGTAAATACTTCGGATAATGAGGAGCGGTTAAGGAATCTGTTAAAACTAACCTTGTCGGTTATGAGTTGATCTTTCAGCAAAGCAATCCTGTTTTCAAGATCATGTATCTCAATCTGAATCCGAAGCAGGTTAACCATATCGTTTTTCCCGTTTCCCTCCATGGAGCCTCCCATTCCTCCACCTGTGGATCCCATTCCCGGAGAACCAGCAGTTGATGATATTGCTGATGTTCCCTTTCCTCCCTGGTTTGACATATTATTGTTTCCCATATTTGATGTCGCGGTTGGAGACATATTTGCTCCTGAAGAATTTGAAACAACATTTCCCGACGAACTGCTTTTGCCCCCTGTGCTTAATTTAACAAGGGCGAGATGTTCCAACGAATGCAGGATTATGAGATTTTCTTCAGCAATTTCAATCTCTTTTATGGTTCTATAGACCTTATAATATGAAGCTTTTACATTAAAATAGAGTTCATTTCTAGCATCCCTGAAGTTCTCAAATTTGGCAACTGCCATTTTTGATGCTTCATCTTTTGCAGCTTTCAGCGTGCCGAACCATGGAAACATCTGCATCAAACTCGCATTGCCGACCTGGTTACCACCAAGAAGCTCCATTGGTTTTATAAAATAGCCTAATTGCAACTGAGGATCGGGGAGTGATGCTGCCTGGGGCACTTTTTCAAGAGCAGCTGAATACTCCAGGTATCTGGCTTTTATCCCAGGATTATTCAATGCTGCCTTCTCGAGGTAAAATGACAATGAATCCTGTGAGTGAGCTTTAACGTTGCTTATTACTATCAGTATGATTAAAAGAGTATATTTTTTAAAGTGTTTCATTTTATTCGATATTAAATATTATTAATCTCAGTCATTATACTTATTCTGAGATATTTCTATTCTCATTCTATCCCTCTTTTTTATTTCGCCTTCTCTCCATATACATTGGAGAACAGGAACGACAAACATTGTCATTATCTGAATTATCATCCCCCCGAAAGTTGGAATGGCCATGGGCACCATAATATCTGCGCCCTTGCCGGTGGATGTCAAAACAGGCAGAAGAGCTATAATTGCTACAGCTGCTGTCATCATAGCAGGTCTTACTCTTTTCCTCCCGGCCATCACCACTGCTTCACGAACATCATGAACATTATCTGGTTTCAGTTCTTCGAAGACCTGGTGAATATATGTTCCCATTATTACTCCATCGTTTGTTGAAATTCCAAATAAGGCTATGAATCCGACCCAGACGGCAACACTTAAGTTAATTGTATGCATCTGGAACAGATCACGCATATTTATTCCGGCTAATGAGAAATTAAGGAACCATGGCTGACCATATAGCCAAATCATAATAAATCCTCCGGCGAAAGCAACGAAAACACCTGAAAAGTGTATTGATGAAGCAGTAAATGTTTTAAACTGGAAGAATAGTAGCATAAAGACAAGGACAAGACTGATTGGCATAACAACTGATAATCGTTTTGTGGCTCTTACCTGTTGTTCATAATTACCGGCAAATTTATATGATACACCAGGTGCCAATTTTAATTCTCCGGATTCAATTTTACCCTTAATAAATGCGTCTGTTTTTTCTACGACATCCACTTCTGCTACACCAGGTTGCTTATCAAAAATTACATAGCCGGTGAGAAAAGTATTCTCGCTTCTGATCATTTGCGGTCCTTTTGTGTATTGCATATCTGCCAGTTCTCCCAATGGTACTTGTACTCCGGTCATAGAAGGAACAAGGATTTTTTTAAGATCCTCTGGAGTACTACGTAACTCGCGCGGATATCTTACTCGAACAGGAAAACGTTCCCGGCCTTCAACAGTAGTTGTTAGTGTCATTCCTCCTACAGCACTTTGCAGGACATCCTGTACATCACTTATCGTCAGACCATATCTCGCAATTGCTTCGCGATTCAATTTTATTTCAATATAAGGGGCACCAACCGCCCTGTCGTAAAAAACAGAAGATGGAACAACAGAAGGAACCTCTTTAAGTATCTTTTCAAAATCGAGTCCCGCTTTTTCAATTGATTCAAGATCAGGTCCATAAACTTTTAATCCCATTGGTGCACGCATTCCTGTTGAAAGCATTACCAAACGAGTTTGTATAGGTTGTAATTTCGGAGCTGAAGTAAGTCCTGGTAAATTGGTCACCTTAACAATTTCGTTCCAGATATCGTCAGGTTTCCTGATCTCAGGTCGCCACTGGCGCAAGTAATCACCATTATCGTCAGGGACTAAAAGCTTCGTATCGAGAGCTTTTAGATTATCTTTTCCCGGATTAAATATTGTACTGTCAGATAAGAGAAAATTTCCGTTTTTATCGGTTTTGAATCGCATTCTATGGCCATCTGCGTCCAGTACATATTCAGATTTATAATTAATTGTATTTTCAAACATCTGGACAGGGGCAGGGTCCAGAGCAGAATTAACTCTTCCCCATTTACCTACAGCTACTTCAACTTCGGGAATTGATTCCAATCGTTTATCGAGCATTTTAACATAATCGAGATTCTGCTCAATCCCAGCATGAGGCATACTCGTTGGCATCAGAAGAAAAGATCCTTCATCAAGCGAGGGCATAAATTCCTTACCAACTCCTGGAAACGTTCTGGAAGGAATCTGCCATACAGCTGTTTGACGAATATTCCAGCCAATTTTTTCAAATCCTGTTGCTGCGAATCCGAAAACTTTATTGAATCCAAGCCAGATTGTAATACCCAGCAGGAATGTTGCAATTGGGAGAAGAAGAAATTTCCATTTATTGCGCAAGCACCACCTTAAAATAGGTTCATAAAAATGCACCATGAGCATGAGAAGAGTAATTACAAACCCCACAATACCAGTAACAAACAGAAAATTTACAAGAAAGGAGTTATGAGCGCCTAAAGGAAGCCATTCGTGTGTCAGGTAGAAAACAGCCACCAGGACTGTAATGCCGATATTGATCAGATTAGGGATCTTTTTGAAACGTTCAGGCCATCTGTTCTCTGTAAGGTTGTTTATTCCGACTAATACCAAACCCAGAGCAGGCCAGGTACCCCAGAAAATAGTAAAGAAAAGGCCCGCTATAATGAGTAAACCATTCCATATCCTGCTAACCCGACGTTTATCAAACCGGATTGAAAATATGATGTCAGCCATCATTGGGAGTACAATAATTCCCAGTACAAAGGAAGAGAGAAGGGCAAAAGTTTTTGTAAATGCCAGTGGCCTGAACAATTTCCCTTCTGCAGCCTGCATTGCAAAAACAGGTAGAAAACTTACTACAGTTGTGGCCAACGCAGTAATTACAGCAGGAGAAACTTCGATTGTGGCATTGTAAATAACATTTCTGAGAGCGGTTCCTTTGGCTTCATGGTTTTCGGGCATCTCAAGGTGCCTGAAAATGTTCTCCACAAAAATAATTCCTACATCTACCATCACACCTATCGCAATTGCAATACCAGACAGAGCTACAATGTTAGCTTCTACTCCTGTCAGATGCATAACAATGAATGTCATAAGAACAGCAATTGGAAGCAGACTTGAGATAATAATAGAAGCACGAAGGTTAAATAATAGAATAATAATCACGATTATACTTATCAGGACTTCGTGAGAAAGGGCTGATTCAAGAGTGCCTATAGTCTCCTGTATGAGTCCGGTACGATCGTAGAATGGCACAACTGTAACTTTAGATACTGATCCGTCAGCCAGGGTTTTACTTGGCAACCCGGGTTCAAGTTCCTTGATTTTAGCTTTAACATTATTAATAACCTCCATAGGGTTTGAGCCATAACGTGCTACTATGACAGCCCCTGCAGCTTCTGCTCCGCTCTTGTCAAGTCCACCCCGGCGGGTGGCAGGTCCAAAACTTACTTTGGAAACATCGCTTACTCTTATAGGGACATTGTTTATGACAGACACAACTGCGTTTCTCAGGTCATCAAGATTCTTAATGTAGCCTAATCCACGGATCACATATTCGACCTTATTCAATTCAACAGTTTCGGCCCCAATGTCGAGGTTGCTGTTTTTCACGGCTCTCATAATATCCATGACAGTTACTCCGTGCGACTTCATCGCATCAGGATCAATATCTACCTGGTATTCTTTTACATAGCCGCCAATGGAAGCTACTTCAGAAACACCGTCGGCTGAAGCCAGGGCATATTTGACATAATAGTCCTGGATTGTCCTTAGTTCCTGAGGGTCCCATCCACCATTTGGTTTACCGGTTTTAGGATCACGACCTTCAAGAGTGTACCAGTAGATCTGTCCGAGTGCAGTTGCATCAGGACCAAGACTAGGTTGAACACCCTGAGGTAATGTCCCTGACGGAAGTGAATTCAGTTTTTCAAGAATCCTCGAACGACTCCAGTAAAATTCAACATCATCTTTAAATATTATATAGATAAACGACATCCCAAACATAGATGTACTGCGAATTGTTTTTACCCCGGTTATTCCGAGTAATGCAGAAGAAAGAGGGTAGGAGATCTGGTCTTCGATATCACGAGGTGAACGTCCCATCCATTCCGTGGCTACAATTTGCTGGTTATCACCTATATCAGGAATGGCATCAACAGGGACAGGATTGTGTGGAAGGAAGCTGATATTCCAGTTAAACGGTGCTGAAATTGTACCCCAACCGATAAAAACCAACAATAACAAGATTGTTATCATTCGGTTTTCTAAAAAATACTTTATTAATTTCTTAAGCATAAATTAATTGTTTGTTTAATAAGTGCATGGCAAATTATTAATTTCTTTAGTAATTATTTGTATCTGATAAATGATTTATATTTTTCATGATTGAAAAAATAAATAAAAAAATTACCAGAGATTAAATAGAAAGAAATACTACAAATAAACCTTAGGGCTCATCTGCAATAAAAGAGTGGAAGGAAAATTTCAGATACGGTAGACACAAATGTCGGAAAGGTCCACATTGGTGGACATCAATTCATCCGGAGGACTAATATTTGTATCTAAAGGATTTAATTCCGTGTAGGAATTGAGAGTTGACGCAATAGTCGTTGCTAAAACCTGAAAATTGTGTTGATATGATTCTGGAACAAAAGAATAAGTAGGCGAATAATTACTACTTATTCCACAAAAGGTCAGAGTGTTATCACAGCAATGGCTTGTAAAGTTGGTACCTGGATCAGGGGTTTCGTCTTCTGAGCAGAGCATACCACAAGAAGCTAATTTGCCAGATAGCGAAACCACTGTCGCCACTTCTTTACCTTCACAATAGTGCATTGCAATTGAAATGTGCAACATAGCAACTACCATTAAGAGTGAAAGAAATATTGAAAATACCTTCTTCATTATATAATATGACGTAAATCCTTTGAAATTGTTTTGCAAAGGAACTGATTTTTTAAATTGTAATAGT
>Ga0209429_10002275_pt1 | contig 11438 bp, 10 predicted proteins | sample BarGraNGADG00212_3_FD_184493 | JGI IMG/M metagenome (GOLD analysis project Ga0209429, IMG submission 184493) | Arctic peat soil microbial communities from Barrow, Alaska - Barrow Graham LP Ref core NGADG0004-212 (SPAdes) (version 2) | ecosystem: Environmental > Terrestrial > Soil > Wetlands >... | reverse complement strand
GAGGAGACCACCAAGGGGCAGTATCGACCGCAGCAACCAGTCTCGTTGGCGCGACCACGTCAGGAGAGATGCCACCACGGTCGCACCAGCAGCGTAGATGGCCGCATCGCCCCGCGACCCAGCGGCCATGACGACGCCGACCACATACAACGCACCCAACGCCCACCGGCGTCTGCCAGAACTCTCGAACCACCCCAACAGCGCCAAGAACGCGGTGCCCACGCCTGTGATCGCCCAACCACTCGGATTATTCGACGGAATCAGGAAGACACCCAGCGGAACCAAGGACACGAGCCAACCCCACATCAGCGTCTGACGACGCGACGCCGGCAACAACACCGCCAACGCCGTCGCAAGACCCACAAACAGGGCCAGGTTCACGAGCCGCATCACCAGAGCGCTGCGCACCAGGTCATTGCCGGCAAACAGGCGCATCGCCGCGTAATACACAGCCGGATACTCGTGCTGGAAGTTGCCGCGGTCGGTCTCATACTTTGGCCCATCGAGTGAGAGCCCGGCCTTTTCTTGGCACGCCGCGCTCTGGGTCGCCTTCTGCACAAAGCACTTGGCGGATTCGAAGGCCGTCGACACCTCGCGCGTCTTGGCCGTGGTGCCCACCGTGCATGCTTCGCTTCCGCCGAGCGCGCACCACGTGCTGACCAAGTGATAGTCGTCGTCGGGTGCGGACCCAATGGGCGACGCAAACGCCCACGCGGTCAACGTCAACACCGCCAACAGCGGAGCCACATGGATCCACCGGAGCTTGCCGATCAGCCGACGCAGGCCTCGAGCGCTTTGCATCGTGGCCACAGTGTCTCCTTGCTCACTCGAAAGGGCAGTTTCGCCCGCTGATACCCTATGCGGTCGCCGCGGGCTGGCGAAGCGCGAACTGCTCAGGGCGCCTTCTGCGCCACAGCACCGCGAGCACGGTGCCCTGGGCGGCCGCCGACAGGACCTCCGTGAGTCCGAGCGCCCACGCGGCGCCGCTCGCACCCCACAGGGCGCCGCCCGTGAGGAGGCCGGCGACGCCGACAATCGCGGCGCCGACCACGCAGTTCATGAAGGCCTTGCGCGCCCCGATCGTAATGAGCCCGATTCGGCCGAAGGCCGTCCCCAGCGCGATGCCAAGGATAGCCACGCCGAACCCAAACGCGGTCGCCTCGCTCACGGCCACCTTGGCGCCAAACAGCAACGTCGTCAGCCACGGTCCGCCCACGCCAAGGGCCACACACCCGACGACCCCCACCGAGCCGTGAAGCAAGACGACGATGCGGAGGCGTCGCCCGACTCTCGCCCGCCCAGCTTCCACGACCCAACCCTGAAGCGCGTTCCCCAGAGCGGACACCGAGTATTGGCCGATGCGATAGGCCTTGTCTCCCGACACGTACCGTGCCGCCTGCGCCACGGGAGCGACCGACGTCACGAGGGCAACTGCCAGCGCGTTGTAGGCGCCGCCAGCGATCTCCGCGATCAGGGCAGGCGGATGCCGGCGCAACACCGCGATGACGTCGTCGCGATCGACGTTGACAATTTCACGGGACGCGATCCGCCAGTAGATCACTGCCGGGCCCGCAATCATCGCGACGGCGAGCAGGACCGGGTACCAGATGGGTCCCGCGCCAAGGACGAGCAATCCTGTTGCGGCGAGCGTCGCTGCCGTCCTGGGAAGCACCTCAGACCACAGGATCGGCAGCGCCCGTCCCACTCCAATCCAATACCAGGTGGCGGCGAGTCCAGCGAGGCTCATCGCGCCCGCCATGGTCGCAGCCTCGACGCGGGTTGCCTCCGGTGAGAGCAACGCCGCGACGATGACGGCGGCCAGCGCGGCGACGCCCCATACGGGTACGCGCACATGCAGGCTCGTCGCGACCAGTCGACGACGTTCCTCGGGTGAGGCGACGGCGACGAAGGGGGGTGCGAGGGTCGAGTAACCGAGGCCCGCCACGAGCGCCGCGATCCCACCCACCGATTGGCCGAGCGCGATCGCGACCCAGACATCAGTGCCCGCCAGTCGCGCGAGGACTGGGAGAAAGACAAACGGCGCGACAAGAGAAAGGAAGGGAACGCCCGCGAATGCCGCGATGCGGCGAGCGAGAGCGACCGCTCCCGCATTACGCCGTGGGGGAGGGAAGGTTGCCGGCGTGGTCACCCCTTGGACCGCCGTGCCGTCGCGCGACGAAGGACCTCGCGCACACCACCATGCCGCAGGTAGTGCCACGCCACGCGCAGGTCCCGCCTCAGCCCGGGGCGATCCGTCGGCTCGAGGAGTCCACGCGCCAATCCCGCCAACGCTTCTCGGCCGCCAGCGGCCTGAACATCGGCCGCATGCCGCGGCTCGCGAGCGATGCGGCGCAGTGGCTCGAGCGTCGTTTCCCACAGGAAGCGGTCGCGCACCGCCTCGACCCGCTCGCGCGCGGCCCGTGCGAAGGCGTCGTCGTAGAGCACCTTCTCGAGCGCAGCCTCGAGCGCCTCTTCGTCGTCCGCCGGGACGACGATCCCTAGCCGCTCCTTCTCCACCAGGTCGGCGAAGGTGTCCCCTGCGGTGACGACCATGGGCAAACCCGCCCACAGGTAGTCAAGGATCCGGGTGCGGAACGAGAACTCGGTCTCGACATGCGCGTGATGCGTCGAGACGCCTGCGTTGGCCTCCACCAGGAAACTGCCGCGCTGCTCAAAGGGAACCCAGTCCTCGTTGAACACGACCGAGCGCCCGAGCGCCCCGAGGTCCTTCGCCAGTTGGATGGAATCCTTCACGATCCCCATCGGCTCCACGCCAGGGTGCTTGGTGCCAAGGAACACGAGCTTGGTGCGCGGCTGCCTGGCCGCGAGCGCGTCGACCGCACGGATCAATGCGAGCGGATCGAACCAGCTGTAGATTCCCCCGCCCCACAGCACAATGCGGGAGTCGTCGTCGATGCCAGGCGCCACACCGCGAGTCGCGGGTCGCGTCGCGAGCGGCGGCTCCGCGTCGATGCCGAATGGCGCGATCGCGATGAGCCGCTCCAAATGGGGGTCGTCCTCGTAGGTGGTGGGCGAGACCCTGCCGAGTGCGGCGAGCTGGCCCAGGTAGAAGGCACGCTGGCGATCCGAAGCGCACAGAATGAGGTCGGCCCGTGAGAGCTGCTGATTCAACAGGGCGACTCGCGAGCGGACCAACAACTCCCACGTCGCCCGCGGCTGCTCGCGTCCCTGCTCAAGCATCTCGAGGTGCATGGGGTCGTACGCATCGGCAACCACCACCTTGTCGGTGGTCGCCAGAAGGGGGAATTGCTCCATGGCGTGACCCTGGAAGACGATGAGATCGCACTCTCGCTCGAGGCGGGCGAATTCCGCGTCGTCGCCCGGTCGCAGCGACGTCAGGCGGTACGTCGACTCGGTCGCGTCTGGGTCGAGGGTCGATGTCGTCGCGAGCACGACCTCGTGACCGTCGTCGGCAAGCACGCGAGCCATCGCCGACGCGCGAATCGCGGGCCCGGCCATGCGCGCCCCAATCTCGGCGCCGGTGATGATGAGGACGCGCGTCACGGGGTGCGCCCCCAGCGCGGGTCGACGCCTTGTGTCACGGAGTTCGGCATCAGCACGCCTCCATGCTAGGGGTTCACGCTGGATGGAGCGGCTTCCGAGTGGACCGGCGACCTAGGTCGCCCCGTCCGGGACGGTCGCTGAGGTATTCTCGCCGCATGGCATACCGAGTCGTAGAGACCGCAGATGTGTCCCCCGACGCAGTGATCGGCGAGGGCTCCTCCGTGTGGCACCTGGCGCAGGTGCGCGAGCAAGCGCAGATCGGCAAGAACTGCATCATCGGCCGCGGTGCCTACATCGGCACCGGCGTGATCATGGGCGATGGCTGCAAGGTGCAGAACTACGCGCTGGTCTATGAGCCCGCCGTCCTTGAAGAGGGCGTGTTCGTGGGACCGAGCGTCGTGTTCACCAACGACCACTTCCCCCGCGCCATCAACGTTGACGGCACCCCCAAGTCGGCCCACGATTGGGAACCGGTGGGCGTCACCGTGCGCCGCGGGGCCTCGATCGGCGCCCGCGCCGTGTGCGTCGCACCCGTCACCATCGGCACCTGGGCCACCGTGGCCGCGGGAGCCGTCGTCGTCAAGGATGTCCCCAACTATGCACTCATGGTGGGCGTGCCCGCCCGACGCGTCGGCTGGGTTGGCGAGGCCGGCGTGCCTCTGGAACCGCAAGGCGATGGGGTCTTTAAGTGCCCTCAGACCGGCGCGCGCTATCGCCAGGAGGGCGAGACGCTGAGCCCCGATGCTTGACGCTGTCGCGAAGGGCAAAGCCGCGACCCGCACGTGGGTCGTCGTCCCAATGTTCAACGAGGCCACCGTCGTGGGCGACGTGGTGAGCAACCTCGTCGCGGAATTCGGTTTTGTGGTGTGCGTCGACGACGGCTCGAGCGATCGTTCGGCAGACGCCGCCCTCGCCGCTGGAGCCCACGTCGTGATCCATCCGATCAACCTAGGTCAGGGCGCGAGCCTCCAGACGGGCTTCGACTACGCGCTACTCGACCCCGCCATGACCGAGGTCTTGACGTTCGACGCAGACGGCCAACACCAAATCTCGGATGCGCGAGACATGGTCGACCGACTCCACGCCGAGGATCTTGCGATCATCAGCGGTTCGCGCTTCCTGGACCAACGTACGCAAATGACCTTCCTGAAGCGACTCACCCTGCGCACTGCGGCGCGCGTGAGCCGCATCACGACGGGCAAGGCTCTCACCGATGCGCACAACGGGCTCCGGGTGCTGCGACGCGACGTGCTCGAGACGGTGCGCATCACACAGAACCGGATGGCACACGCCTCCCAGCTCGTGGACCTGCTGGCCGCAACCAAACTGCCGTGGAGGGAGCACCCCACCCACATCGTCTATACCGACTACTCTCGATCCAAGGGCCAATCGCTGCTCAACGGGGTAAACATCCTCGTCGAACTCCTCTTCAAGTGAGTGAAATGACCGTCATTCTGCAAATCTCCGTCGTGATCGTCATCGGGGTGGCCGCGTTCTATCTGGCCCGCTCGCGCGGCGCACGTCACCAGGCGATCAGGCGCCTGCTGCTCGTGGTCTTCGTCATCGCCGCGGCGTCGTCCGTGTTCGTCCCAGAGTGGTGGACCAAGGCGGCCAGCCTCGTCGGCATCGGCCGGGGCACGGACCTGCTCTTGTACCTCCTCGTGCTGGTCTTTCTCGCGTTCGTGGCGACCACCTATCGCCGTTTCCGACACCTTGAGGACCAGCACACGGAACTCGCGCGCGCTCTCGCGATCCTGCAAGCGAGGACCTCCCACCCCCTCGCCGAGCCCACCGACTCGGCCGACTCCAAGTCCTAAGGCCTCACAGCCCGATATCCAACCACGACGTTCGCGCGCACACCGACTTTGACGCTGGCAAGAGTGGGCTGTTCGACGAGCGCCCGGTAGGTGTTTGGGTGGAACTCGTCGACAGACTTGTAGGACGGCCTCGACGTTAGGCCAGCGTGATGCGGTGGTGAACGCCATCCGCCGCCAGATCCTCGGCGATCTTGACGACGCGCGCTCCGGCCTCGAGGGTTACGATGCGGGAGGTGTCGCCCGTCAGGATCGCGTCGCGGAAGGCCTCGTGCTCAGACATCAACGGTTCCTTGCGCACGAGCGCAAATCGGGTCATGTCGCCCTCGGAGACTCCGCGGAATGACGTGAGCTGATCCCATCCGCCATCGATCACACCGTTCTGGTAGTGCGTGAGATCAGCGGTCAAGGTGTCGACCACCAGGGCGCCGCGCTCGCCGGTAATCACTGTGGTGCGCTCCTTGAACGGCGTCAGCCAGTTGACCGTGTGGGTCGCGATGGCGCCCTTCGACAACGTGCCGACCGCGACCACCATGTCCTCATGCTCCCTGCCGGAGCGAAAGGCCGTCCGCGCGTTGACAGAGACATACTCCTGCTGCGTCACCCATGCGGTCAGGTCGATGTCGTGCGTTGCCAGGTCCTTGATGACGCCCACATCCGCGATGCGCCCAGGGAATGGGCCCTGACGGCGCGTGGCGATCTGGAAAAGCTCGCCGATGAGGCCATCCTCAATGCGTTGCCTGGCGGCTTGCACCGCCGGATTGTAACGCTCGATGTGGCCCACGCCGCCGACAAGTCCCGCCTTCGCGAAAAGCTCTACGAGTTCTTGCGCGGCCTCGGAGGATGACGCAACGGGCTTCTCGATGAGCGCATGCATGCCACGCGCAGCCAGGGCCTTGCCGAGGTCGAGGTGGTAGATGGTGGGCGCGGCGACCACGCAGTAGTCGGCTCCCAGGTCGAGGAACTGGTCGAGATCGCGCACCACGTCCTTACCCTGCACCGTGTCCGGCACCGCGTCGGACGGGTCGTAGACCCCCACGAACTCGACGCCGTCAAGCGATGACAGGACGCGGCTGTGGTGGCGCCCCATCACTCCGAGACCAAGGACGCCAGCGCGCAACGTCATCAGGCACCCGCCTGCGCGACGGCGTTCACGGCTTCGACGATGTGTTCGCGTTCCGCCTCAGTGAGACTCGGGTACACGGGCAACGACAGGACCTCGGTCGCCACGCGCTCGGTGACTGGTAGGTCAAGTTCCTGCTGGAAGCTCGGCAACCGGTGGATCGGCGTGGGGTAGTAGACGCCCGCCCCGACTCCGCGCTCGGCCAATGCCGCCGCGAACGCGTCCCGGTCGTGGCCAACGATGCGAATCGTGTACTGGTGGTAGACGTGGACGGCGCCTGCCGCGACCGGCGGCACGACGACGCCTTCGAGGTTCGCGTCGAAGAAGGCCGCATTCGCCTGCCGAGCGCTCGTCCACCCGGCAAGGCGCCCCAACTGGACTCGCCCGATTGCCGCGTGGATGTCGGTCATGCGCGTGTTGAAGCCGATGAGTTCGTTCGCGTACCGCTTCTCCATGCCCTGATTGCGAAGGAGCCGGATGTTGCGGGCGACCTCTGCTGAGCCCGTGCTCACCATGCCGCCCTCGCCAGACATCATGTTCTTGGTGGGGTAGAAGGAGAACGAGCCCGCGATGCCGAAGGCTCCCACTGCGGTGCCGTTCAACGACGCGGCGTGCGCCTGGGCCGCGTCCTCAAATAGCAACAGGTCGCGTCGCTCCGCCAACTCGGTGAAGGCGACCATGTTCGCAGGGTGACCGTAGAGGTGCACCGGCATGATCGCGCGTGTACGGGGCGTGATGGCCGCTTCCGCTGCGGCGGGATCGAGGTTGAACTGATCGCCCTCGATATCGGCGAAGACCGGCGTCGCTCCCGCGAGGGCAACGGCATTCGCCGTGGCTGCGAAGCTGAACGAAGGCACGATGACCTCGTCGCCAGCCTTGATGCCCGCTGCGAGGAACGCCATGTGCAGGGCCGACGTCCCCGAGTTCACCGCGACGCATTCGCGTCCATCGACGACAGCGCTGAACTCCTGCTCAAACGCCGCGACCTCGGGGCCCTGGGCGAGCATCCCTGACGCGAGCACGCGATCGACTGCGGCACGTTCTTCGGCTCCGATGAATGGCTTTGCTGCGGGAATCATGTGCATCCAATCTTGATCTGCCAGTCTGCGCGCCAACGGCGCCACGGCCCAATCATATAGAGCCCGTCCCGGGACCAACGTCGGCGCCAGCCGGTCCGGAGTACGCCTCGGCAGGACAACTATGCTTGCTCCATGAGAATCGCGGTCACGGGTGGCGCCGGCTATATCGGGTCACACGCCGTCGACGTCCTGATGACACGCGGCGACGAGGTAGTCGTGGTTGACGATCTGTCGACAGGCGCTTTCGAGCGCATCGGAGATGCCGAACTCGTCGAGTTGGACCTGGCGTCGGACACGGCTGGCGCGGCGCTGGGGCGCGTCCTTCGCGACCGCCGAGTCGACGCGGTGATCCACTTCGCGGCCCTCAAGCGGGTAGACGAGTCGATCGAGCGCCCTGGCCACTATTACCGGGTCAACCTCGCCAGCACTCTCGCGGTGATTGATGCCATGCGTGATTCCGCGGTCCCGTCGCTCGTGCTTTCATCATCGGCCGCTGTCTACGGCGAGGTCGACGGCATGGTCGATGAGTCACACCCCACGCGCCCCCTCAACCCGTATGGCGCGACGAAGCTTGCGTGCGAGACGCTCGTAGACGCCGCCGCACGCTCGGGCGCCCTGCGCGCGGCGTCACTGCGCTATTTCAACGTCGCGGGCGCAGGTCGACCGGACCTCGGCGACCGCACCATCGTCAACCTCGTCGCCATCGTGATCGATCAACTCTCGCGTGGTGAAACTCCCCTCGTATTCGGCGACGACTACGGGACGCCCGACGGCAGTTGCGTGCGCGACTATGTGCATGTCGCCGATGTGGCAAGTGCGCACGTCTCGGTGGTCGACTGGCTCGAGACCGCGACCGGGCACCGGGCTCTCAACATCGGCACCGGGCGGGGCACGTCGGTCCTGGAGATCATCGGCATCATCGCGTCGACCATGGGATCGGATATCAAGCCAGAGATGCGACCCCGCCGTGCGGGTGACCCCGCCAACGTCGTCGCCAACGTCGATGCGATCACGAACCTCACGGGATGGGCCGCAGTCCGCAGCCTCGAGGAGACGGTGCGCAGTTCTCTCGAAGCCCACCAGTGGCTGTCGACGTCAGGCGAGGGTCGCTGACCTAGTCTGATGTCATGAACAGCCCAGGTCCTCAGTCGCCTCGGTTGTCAGTGGCGCTTTGCACCTACAACGGTGCCGCCTTCATCGGCGAACAACTCGCCTCGATAGCGGCGCAATCCGTGCCCGCAAGCGAGGTGGTCATTTGCGACGATGGATCGACCGACTCCACCGTGGCGGCGGTCGAGGCCTTCATCGCCACGTATTCCGGACCCACCGTGTTCCGGATCGCTCACACCGATCGCGCGGGTGGAGTGCGCGCCAATTTTGCGCGGGCGATCGAGGCCTGCACCGGGGAACTCATCGCGCTCAGCGATCAGGATGACGTGTGGCGGGAGGACCGCCTCGCCGTGGCTACCGCGTTCCTCGCGTCCCGTCCGGACGTACTCGCCGTCAATGCCGATGCCCGCATCGTCGACGCAAGCGGGCATCCGACCGGCGACACGCTCCTTGGATCGCTATATGTCAGCACAGGCGAACGCGAGGCCATACACGGCGGACGGGGCCTGCAGGTGCTGATCCGCCGCAACGTCGTTACCGGCGCCACGCTGCTGTTCCGGCGCGAACTGCTCGCCGCCGCACTGCCGTTGGGCGAGCACTGGGTTCACGACGAGTGGCTGGCTGCCGTGGCCGCGGGCCTTGGACGCCTGGACCTCCTCGAGGATCAACTCATCGATTACCGCGTCCACGGCGCAAACGCGATCGGCGTCGCCCGGCCCACGCTGGGCAACCGCCTGCGACAACTGCGGGTTCAGCGTGGCGACCGATACGAACGATTCGCCGCTCGATCACTCGAACTGTTTGACCGCCTTGACACCATCGGCGCTCCTGACGACGTCCTGCTGCTGGTGCGGGCGAAGCGCGAGTTCGAACTCCGCCGCGCCGCGTACCCGGCCGGACGCGGGCGCCGGATCTTCCCTGTGCTGCGCAACGCAGCTCGCGGCGGCTACGCGACGCTGTCGAGCCAGGGACGTGTGGACATCGTCCGTGATCTGATCCAGCCCGCATAGACGTTCCAGCCCCCGGGGCGCAACGCGCTACAGTGATTCCACACGACAGGGGAGCGCCTCCGTTCACTCCGAACGGGTCAGGGCGCTGAGAGTGCGGACCAGCCGCAGACCCTCGAACCTGATCCGGCTCGCACCGGCGTAGGGAGTCGAGACTCGTCCCCTCCTTCACCGGGAGGAATCACCATGCATCACACGAATGTGGCCGCGCGGGCGGCCATTGCTATCACCTTGATCCCGTTAACTCTGGCGGCGTGCTCGTCTGCGGCGACGGGAACGAGTCCGAGTGCCTCGCCATCGGCGGGCAACGAGGTCACCGTCGTCACGCATGACAGCTTCGCCGTGCCCGACGCCGTTGTCGCCAAATTCGAGGCAGACAGCGGCATCAAGGTTACGTTCGTCGCACCTGGCGACGCCGGAACCCTGGTGAACCAATTGATCCTCACCAAGGACGCCCCGTTGGGCGACGTCGCTTACGGAGTCGATAACACCTTCGCCACGCGAGCGTCACAGGCTGGGATCTTCGCCGACTATACCTCGACCATGCCCGCCGCAGCCGATGCCGCCGCCTATGCGGTTCCCGGTGTCTCCGGCTTGACCGCCGTCGACTTTTCCGACGTCTGCCTGAACTACGACCTTGCGGCGTTCGAAGGAACGGGCATCCCTGCCCCGCAGACACTCGACGACCTTACCCTTCCGGCATACAAGAACATGATTTCGGTGACGAACCCCGCGACATCGTCTCCCGGCTTGGCGTTTCTTCTCGCGACCATCGCGGAAAAGGGCGACGCGTGGCCCCAGTATTGGGCGGCGCTCAAGGCGAACGGGCTGCGCGTGACAGCTTCCTGGTCCGACTCGTACTACACGGACTTCTCGGCTCCCAACTACAAAGGCGACCGCCCCATCGTGCTGAGTTACGCCTCTTCCCCTCCGTCAGAGGTCATCGACGGCAAGCCGACGACGGCCGCCATGCTCGACACGTGCTTCCGGCAGGTCGAGTACGTGGGTGTCCTCAAGGGTGCAAAGCATCCTCTCGCGGCGCAGAAGGTCGTCGACTGGATGTTGTCCGACGACTTCCAGGCGGCGCTCCCCGACAACATGTACGTGTACCCCGTGTCCACGTCGGTCACGGTGCCTGCCGAGTGGACGAAGTACGCACCTCTGGCCACGAATCCGTGGACGATCGATCCCGCCACGATCGACGCGCACCGTGACGAGTGGATCAAGGAATGGACGCAGGTGGTCCAACCCTGATGAGTCTCGGCACGACGACGCGCCGCCACCTTTTGTGGGCGGCCGTCGCCGTCGCGCCCGTCGGCTTCATGGCGCTCTTCTTTGCGTGGCCGGTGCTGTCGATTCTGTCGCAAGGATTTGCCGGACAGGGCATCCGGGCGAGCGTGGCAACGCTCACCAGCCCGGGAATTCCCGGCGCCATCGGCGCAACCGTGCGGCTCGCCGTCGCAGGAACCGTTGGGTCCGTTGCGCTTGGTCTCCCCGCCGCTTACGCGCTCTTTCATCTTCGGTGGCGGGGCCAACGGGTCGCCCGCGCTCTCGCGACGGTGCCCTTCGTGCTCCCCACCGTCGTCGTTGCCGCGGCGTTTTCGGCATTGTTCGCACGCCACGGCATGCTGGGCGCCCTGGGCCTCGACCAATCGCAACTCTCGATCGTTCTGGCCCTCGTCTTCTTCAATGTCTCCGTCGTGTTGCGCATCGTCGGCACTCGATGGGCAGGCCTCGACCCCGCGCTAGTGGCCACCGCTCGCACGCTCGGGGCGAGTCA
>Ga0209429_10002274_pt1 | contig 11442 bp, 9 predicted proteins | sample BarGraNGADG00212_3_FD_184493 | JGI IMG/M metagenome (GOLD analysis project Ga0209429, IMG submission 184493) | Arctic peat soil microbial communities from Barrow, Alaska - Barrow Graham LP Ref core NGADG0004-212 (SPAdes) (version 2) | ecosystem: Environmental > Terrestrial > Soil > Wetlands >... | reverse complement strand
GAAGGGCTCAAACCCAAGGAAGCAATCGGAGTTATTAACAGCGGTAAATTCGACTCGGAATTCTCCGAGCCGCTTTAAACTTTTTTTTTGTTTGTTTTGTTTTCAGACATTTCATCTTGCTACGAGCACTGTGCATCTTGCTTTTCCAACAACAGCCTGAGCAACGCTTCCAAGCTCAGGATCTATTTCAGTTTCACCCTCACCGCCCATGACGATCGTATGAATCCCAAATTTCCCGGCTGCTTCCAGGATCGAATGAGCAATGATCTCCGCACGCGCTCCTTTTTTGGGCATCCTTTGCATACTTACTCCCACAAGGATCTTATGGATATCAATTCCCATATCCGCCCCTTTTTCCACAACACGTTTCAGCACTTCCTCACCATGAGCAATAAGTTCTTCGCGTTCTGAATCTTTCTTTGCAACAGCCACATATATCGCTGCCATCCTTATATTATATGATTTTGAAATCTTCATGGCTGCAATTTCAGCTTTACGTGCACATTCACTGCCATCCGTGGGAAGAAGTATCTCATATTTTGACATGATCACACCTCAGTCTTCCCATCTTCTGTTCAAGTTTATCAAGCACTACCATGATGCCAAAGATCACAGCCTGTGGTCTTGGGGGACAACCGGGTATATAAACATCAACCGGGATGATTTTGTCAACTCCGCCACCGCTTGCGTATGTATCCCCGAATATGCCGCCATTGCATGCGCATGACCCCATCGCAGCAACAAGCTTGGGAGATGGTGTGGCATTGTAGGTCTTAAGAAGTGCCAGTTCCATATTCCTCGTCACTGGTCCAGTAACAAGAAGCATATCAGCATGTCGAGGAGATGCCACTATATGTAAGCCGAATCGCTCGATATCGTATATGGGATTTGAGAGAGCATTCACTTCTACCTCACATGCATTGCATGAGCCGGCATCCACTTCCCGGATATGCAGGGAGCGCCCAAAGATCTTATTGATCTTATCATTCATGCGTTTTCCCATTATCTCGATCTCAGCTTCAACTGTCATAACTTCCTCTGGATGCTTGACAAAAGATCTTCTTTTGTCTTTACTGAAAGTTCATATTCCTGTGTAAGCTTAATGGCCCCTGTCTGGCAAACTTCCTCGCATCTTCCGCAGAATATGCAGCCACAGCAGGATAATGAAAGCATCTTTTCATCGCTTTTTTCCGTAAGCCATATAACCCCAGGAGGGCAAACCTTCACGCATTCTCCGCAATATGTGCAATTTTCGGCTATTAGTTCAGGTTTTCCACGAAATCCCTGTGGAGCAAAATCGGGAACTTGCGGATATTTAATCGTTTGACAACCGGTCTTTAAAGTTTTTATAAGTATATCAAGCACTATTTCACCTACATGTCATTGCCCGAGTATGATAAGCTCAAGCTTTTGTTTATGATCGGGAAATCCGGGACGATATTATCAAGTACAGCATACTCGATAGCAAGCCAGTTACAGAAGGATGGGTCGCGAACCTTGCATCGTTCTATTCTGTTTCCAATTGTCCTGACCCAGTAAATGGTCTCACCCCTTGACGATTCTGTATATCCCAGCGCATGACCGTCGGGGATCTTATCCACATTTAACTTGATGTCCCCATCAGGAAGAGACCAGAGCGCCTGCTCTATCAAGGCTACAGATTCGCAAATTTCATCAGCACGAACGATTGTTCTTGAAAACACATCACCTTCTTTGAGAACTGGGACTTTGAAATTGAATTCTTTATAGGCAGCATAGGGATGGTCGCGTCTTATATCCCTGTCAAGCCCGGATGCTCGCCCTACTGGTCCCACTACATGCAATCCCTTTGCAATGTCGTTGTAGATGCGCCCCGTCGTTTCGATCCTGTCCATAAGCGAAGGCGTAGAAGTGAGATTTTCCATCAATTTCCTGAAATCCCGCTGGATCATGGACGACTTTTGCAGGATCTCATCCTTTTTTTCACCAATATCACGCCTCACGCCACCGATAGCGTTCATGCCGCGCAGCATTCTGCTGCCAGTTACACGTTCGTTGAGCTGTAATACTTCTTCTTTAAGCTTGTTTGCATGAGCGGCCCCGAATGAAAAAGCCACATCTGTTGCGATCCCGGCGATATCTCCGAGGTGATTGTATATCCGTTCAAGTTCAAGGAGGATCGTTCTTATAAATCTCGCACGGGGCGGGACGTTAATTCCAGCTATTTTTTCCATTGCCTGGCAAAATGCGACGGCATGAGCAACTGAGTTATCGCCAGAGATCCTTTCAGCAAGAAATACAGCTTTGTCGATCGAGACGTTCTCAAACAATTTTTCAACGCCTTTATGTGTATAGAAATGCCTTATTTCAAGATTGATTATGGGTTCACCTGCGACGCTGAACCTGAAATGTCCCGGCTCGATAACGCCTGCATGAACCGGTCCTACAGGGATTTCATATACCCCTTCGCCCTCAACTTTGCGATATAGGTATTCACCATTGACACGCGGTGGTTTTGTTCTGATATCAAAATCTTTCCTGAGGGGATGAACTCCATCAGGCCAATCCTCAAAATTCATAAGCCTTCTCGGATCGGGATGCCCATGCGGCACAAGGCCGAACATGTCCTGCATCTCCCGTTCATACCAGTTTGCTGCTGCGATCTTAGGGGTAATTGATGGATATCCGGGATTTTTCCCATCAACATTTATTCTTAAAATTATGAAGAGATCATTCTTATCTATCGAAAAAACATAATGGACCTTGAAAAATCCATTAATATTTCTCTCATCAGTACCAAATATTGAAACAAGGGGTAAGTCGAAATGGTAATAAATATAATCGCATAATTTCACGATCGATTCTTTTTTTACCGTGAGATAAATCTCGTTGTGAGATGTCGATTCTTCAAGAATATTACCCTGAAAATCTTTTTTGATTGTGTCTAAGATCTCATTTTTCATGGTATCACATCACAACTTTTACTACTTTGTTTATTAATTCAACGAAATCGTGAGGTATATAGATGCCAAGGATAATTACGAACACCACCAATATCATCATCGCACCAAGTGTCCACCTGCTCAGTTCACCTGGAATCATTCCATGTTTTGGGTTTCCGAATGTCATTTTAGTGAGGTTATAGAAAAAACCTGCGAAGATCATTATTATAAAAAGCAGGAATAATACGGATGCAATAATATGTCCCTGGAGAAATCCCGCTGAAAGTATGGTGAATTCACTGATAAATATGCTAAACGGAGGTGACCCTGTGATCGCAAGTCCGCCGATTAACAGGATAGCTCCTGTCACAGGCATTGTTTTCACTATCCCGCTGACTTTATCGATCTCTTTTGTACCATATTTGAGAAGAACATTTCCCACGCTGAAGAACATGAGTGATTTTGTCATTGCATGGTTGAACATGTGAAGTATTGCCCCGAAAATCCCATAAACTCCCCCAAATCCTATACCCAGTGCGATAATTCCCATGTGCTCAACACTGCTATACGCGAGGAGGCGCTTATAATCTTCCTGGAGGATTATGAACGGTACAGCTATACCAAGGGACATAAGCCCGAAAATTATGAGTAAATTGCTTGTGAATTCTGTTCCTGTAGATTTAGTAGCTATTGAATAGAATCTGATTATTCCGTACATGGCGCAATTCACAAGCGTTCCTGATAGAAGCGCACCCACGGGGGTTGGGGATTCGCTATATGCATCGGGAAGCCATGTATGCATGGGAGCAAGACCCGCCTTTGTGCCATATCCGATAAGAATAAAAATGAAGGCAAGTTTCATTATCATGGGGTCAAACTGTCCTGCGACTGAAATAAGCGATGTCCAATTAAGTGCATCCCCGGTTTCCCCCAGTATCTTTACTGCTGCGTAATAAGTAAGTATTGTTCCAAACAATGCAAAAGTAATGCCTACTGTTGATATTATCACATATTTCCAGGCAGCTTCGACAGAGGCTTTATTTGAATAAAAAATTATGAGAAGCGCTGACACAAGAGTTGTCATCTCGATTGCTATCCAAAGGCCAAGGTTATTTGTAACACCTACGAGAAGCATTGTGAACACGAAAAAATGGAATAGCACATAATAAATTTTCAATTTTCTCAGGTCTATTACATTATGATCTATCTCATATCCCATATATCCAATAGAATATATCGATGACACAAAGCTAATTATCGAGACGATAAGGACAATATAGGCGCTGAATGCATCCGCAAAAAGTGCATTCTGCCATGTTACAATAATGCCGTTCCTATATACATCCAGAACAAGTGAAAGGCCAAGGATCAGCGTCATCACTGAACCCAGGATGCTTATCGTCTCAACCTGCTTTCGACTTTTTGTAAAATAACATAATATGCCTGTTATGATGGGAGAAAGTAGAAGATATTCTATCATTTGGATCAACCTATTAAAGTCTTAAGCATATCTGTATCAATACTTTCAAAGGTCTTATTGATCCTGAATATCAAAATACCCATTATCAAAACTGCTATGAGCACATCGAAGAATATTCCAAGTTCCACCAGAAGCGGCATCCCATTTGTTAAGGATATTGCACCCAGAAACAGACCATTTTCCATAATCAGTATCCCAAGCATTTGCATGATGGCTTTTTTCCTGCTTATCATGATAAAAAGCCCGATAGAAACAAGGGACATGGAAGCGGAAAGGGCAAAACTTGAAAGTTCGGATATCACATTAATGGATCTTATCAGGTAATATGAAATTACAACGAGCACTCCTCCGATTATGAGTGAAGGTGATATTTTGACATACAGTTCGATTTCCCTCTTAACTTTTATTTCGTGGATGATGTATATTAAAAAATATGGAATGACTATCGATTTGAATAAAAGTGTTAGTAAAGCTATGATGTATATTTCGTCTTTACCTGTCGAATATGCAACAATACCTGCGACACATGCTAACAATAATGACTGGATACCAAAAGCCCTGACACATGAATAAAGCCGTGTTGATCCAAGTATCATAAAAGTCGATACAAGTATCAGGGCGATGAGCAACTGCATAGTATTAGACCCAAAAACGATCTCTGTCATTTTTATCCTCCTTTAACAATAATATATGAAACAAGTGAAAGGAATGAGAATATAAGGGAAATGGATAACAGGTCGGGAAGCCTGAACAATCTCCATTTTGCAGTTGAGGTCTCAACCGCAGCCATCATTATCCCCATAATAACTATCTTTAATATATAAACGACAAGGGCGAATGAAATTGCTGCAATACCTGCTCCTGCGGATGCTATGCCCCATGGGAAAAATATGTTAGCAAGCAATGAAAAGATAAGTAATTGCTTTGCCATGGTTCCAAGTTCAACGATTGCCAGCTGTTTTCCCGAATATTCAAGGATCATGGCTTCATGGATCATGGTGAGTTCAAGATGCGTGGACGGATTATCTACGGGTATGCGTCCTGTTTCTGCTATCGCGATGATAAACAGCGCCACGAATGCCAGTATCTGGTAAGGCGAAAACGCGTCCAGGCCCATGCCCGATAAGGTCTCTGAGATATAGCTTAAATTAGTCGAACCTACATTTAGCGCCACTGCAAATATCGAGAGCATCAGCGCCGGTTCTACCATGGCTGCTATGAACATCTCACGACTTCCACCCATGCCGCCGAACGAACTTCCCGCATCAAGCGCAGCTAGCGCTGTGAAAAAGCGTGCGAGTGCAAAAAGATATACAACTGCTATCAGGTCTCCAGCAAAACCAAAAGGGAGCTGGGTAATGTAGATGGGTATAAAAAGACCGGCCGTCAGAACAGCAGATAACGAGATTATTGGTGCTGCATGAAATAGCCAGGATACATTCTGTGATATTACAGAGTCTTTCCTGAAGAGTTTAGCAATGTCATAATATGACTGGAATATACTGGGCCCCATCCTGATCTGGAAGAACGCTTTTGTTTTTTTGATGATCCCATTTATTAGCGGTGAAAGTGCAAAAATTACTATTATCTGGAAAATTGCAGACATTAATTCCGATATCATGAGCTACCTCCTGCTATAACGAACATGAATAGTATAACTAATGTACCAAAAATGTAACCCAGATATGTATGGATGCTTCCAGTTCGGATTTTCAATACTTTCCTTGATCTTGTAATGACAAAACCAACCACTGGTTCGTATAAGTATTGTTCTATTACCTGTTCTATCCTGGACTCGAATTTAAAGGATTCCTTAATTAAAGGAGACGTGGAATATGTCACATCTATTTCCCTGGCCGGGCGATAAAGGTTCTTGAACCACACCTGCACAGGTTTTGAGAACGCTGCAGCCGTATATTCATTCCTTGAAGTAGATACTGGTTGCCCGCATCCCCATGTCTCATATTCCGGCTGTTTTTTCCTGTTGATCAAGAACAGGATCATGGACAGGATAAGCATGAAAATTATAATTATTGCAATGATCACCGGAGTTGACAAAGAGATCATTCCTGAAGAGATCTCTCCGGATGGGATGGCAAAAGTTGCGAAAGCCCCGAAGGTGAACGAGTCCGGGTTCCCTGTAAATGAGGCTGCGATCCTTTCGAGTACTGGCAACACATAAAATGGCAATATACCAAGCAATATCGATAAAGCTGCCAAGATGCCCATTCCGATAAGCATTGGCGTATTTGCTTCCTTTGCATGCTCTGCATGCTTGCTTCTTGGAAGAGCCAGGAACCCTATTCCGAAGAATTTAAGGAAGCAAAAAGCTGCAAGAGCTCCTGTTAATGCAAGGACTGCGGCGCTGATGGATAATATTATCATGGGAAACGATTCATTCAAATTGAAACCCAGGAGTAGCGATTGGAAAGTCAACCACTCGCTTATAAAACCGCTAAAAGGCGGCAAAGCACAGATCGAAAGAATACCGATGAGAATTAAGATTGCGCTTTTTGGCATCTTCTTTATAAGTCCACCCAATTCCTCGATGTTTTTTGTATGAGTTGAATAAAGAATTGATCCTGCTCCCATGAATAAAAGCCCCTTGAATATGGAATGGTTAAGCAGGTGATATAAAGCGGCTATTGCGGCGATCGAAGAAAGGACTGGTTTTCCACTTGCTAAAAAGATCATGGAAGCACCAATTCCAATAAGGATTATCCCGATATTCTCGATACTGCTAAATGCAAGCATTCTTTTGATGTCGGATTCAACGACTGCATAGAGTATTCCAAGGATAGCGGATATCGTGCCCAGTGTAAGTACAATGTAACCCCACCAGACATGATTTGCACCGAGGAAATCAAAAAAAACCCGTATGAACATAAAAACAGCGATCTTTATCATGACGCCAGACATGAGCGCTGACACATTGCTTGGAGCTTCCGGGTGAGCATATGGAAGCCATATGTGCAGTGGGACTATTCCTGCTTTTGTCCCAAAACCAATAAGTGCGAATATGAATGCAAGGTCTTTAAGAAGTGGTGTCATCGTTTTTCCTGCTTCTGCGAATGTTCCAAAACTGAAACTTCCACTTGTTCCCACAAAAATAAGGAAGGATATCATGATGAAACCTGTTCCGATGTGGGTCATCACAATATATATGAAACCTGCTTTTCTTGTTTCGGGTTTTTCATGTTCGTAGACAACAAGGAAATAAGATACAACAGACATCAATTCCCAGACTATCAAGAACATTATCGCATTATCTGCAGATGTGACAAGTATCATTGACAGAATAAATATGTTATACAGGAAACCCAGGTAACCGACATTCTTTTTTCCGAAATATTCTCTCACATATCCTGTTGAGTAAATTGAGACTGCAAAGACGGAAATGGATATGATCAGAATGAAAAATGCAGAGAGCCTGTCAACAAAAAAGCCAAATTTCAGGTATGATCCTCTTGAAAGGTCGTATGAAAACATATCACCGAAAATTACTGAAATCGAAAAGATGATACCCAGGAGAGCTGCGATTGCGGCGCTCATGAAAGAAGCATAAGAACACGATCCGTCTTTCTTATTTAGACTGACGGCAGACGCAGCGCCTATTAGATAGAACGCGATAATCCCAAAGAATAAATAATTTAAAATATTAAATCCCAGCTTTCTTTAATTATTTAATTTAATGAACAACAGAGCCCCGTATCACCTTTGTTTTTGTATTTAAGATTACCTGAAGAAGAGAAATGATGTATATTGATTATTAATGAGAATCAACAGAAAAAATGCATTCGATTTCAATTCAGTTTTTTATCCCCCGCTTCCCACATATATCAATGAGATCACAAGCGTGAGAAGTATGTAGAGCAGGTATGTCTGGAGATATCCGGTCTGTATTATCCTCATGTACCGGGATCCGGTCACAACCAGCCATATGACCGGATTATACAGGTATCTCTCGAATATTAGATCGATTTCAGACGAAAAAATCACTTTCTCCTTAAAGAAGGGAGAGTCTGAATATGTTGTCTGTATCTCTCTTCGAGGCCTGAATAGCCCTTGGAACCACATTCGGAAAGGCTTTGAAAATGCTGTGGCCGTATATTCATTTCTTCCAGTGGAGATAGGCTGTCCGCAACCCCATGTTTCATATTTCGGACTTGGGGTGCGCTTTAAAATTAAATACATGATAACTGGAAGCGGTAAAACCACAAAGACGAGAATGGCAATGGCTGTAGTCGAAATGGTTGAAGGGAAAGCTGATAGTGTAGCTATCGATAAATTTACATCGATCCGGGAAATTATGCTTACACCCACAAGCGTTGAAGATATGGAATCAATGATCCTGATGAAAAAAAAAGGCAATACTCCAAGGACAATGCACATCAGTGAAAGAATACCCATTCCTATAAGCATTGGGACGGGCACTTCTTTTGAATGTTGCGCATGATCACTTCTTGGAAGAGCAAGGAAACTGACTCCGAACGCTTTTACAAAACATGCTGCTGCAAGTGCGCTTGTAAGAGCAAGGCCAGCGCCACTAAAAAGCACGAGCATTTTGGTGATATTATCTGAAAGATTGATACTTAACAATTGAGCCTGGAAAGTCAGCCATTCACTCACAAAGCCATTAAACGGCGGAAGAGCTGATATCGATATTGCCCCGATCAGGAAAAAGAGTGCTGTCCAGGGCATTTTCTTGATAAGTCCCCCATATTCCTCTATGTTCCTTGTGTGCGTTGAATATACGATGGAACCAGCCCCCATGAACAGCAGCGATTTGAATACAGCGTGATTGACCGTATGGTAAAGCCCGGCTATTAATCCAAATGCTGCAAGGTCAGGATGACCTGATGCCATAAAGATCATAGATACCCCAACTCCTATCAGGATAATCCCGATATTCTCAACGCTGTGATAGGCAAGAAGGCGTTTCATATCATGTTCCATCAGGGCATACAGTACACCAAGAAGCGCTGAAACGGACGCAAGTATCAACACCAGCATGCCCCACCAAGCAACACCTGCCCCAAGGAAATCAAAAAAGACGCGAATAAGCATAAAAATCGCTGTTTTTATCATTACGCCAGACATGAGCGCAGATACGTTACTTGGGGCGGCGGGATGGGCATACGGAAGCCAGATATGAAGGGGAACGATACCTGCTTTAGTCCCGAAACCGATAAGTGCAAAAATAAATACTGCATCCTTAAGTTCGGGAGACAGTACTGTTGCAGCAGCATTGAAGGTATTAAAATTGAAACTTCCGCTTGAACCTGCAAGGATCAGGAATGATAATATGATAAAGCCTGTACCGATATGGGTCATTACGATATAGATAAAGCCCGCTTTTCTTACTTCTTCTTTCTCATGTTCGAATAGCACAAGCAGATATGATATTATGGACATCAATTCCCAGACAATCAGGAACATGACAACGTTATTTGCAGAAACGACAAGGATCATTGAAAGGATAAAAATATTATACAGGAATCCCAGGTATCCGATGTTTTTTTTCCCATAATATTCACGGACATATCCGATCGAATAGATGGATACTGCAAATGCTGTTATGGATATGACAAGAATAAAGAATGCAGACAATTTATCCACGAAAAAGCCATATGTCAAAGGCAATTCACTTGATGTTGTAAATTCAAAGTTCTTTCCAAATAATACTGAAAATGAAAAAACTATACCAAGGATGGATGCGATACCGGCGCTAAGAAATGAAGCATATGTGCACAAACGATTTTTTTTATTTAATATCAGGGCTGATATAGACCCTACCAGATATGCTGCAATTATTCCTATAAAGAGGTAGGAAAGCATGAGAGAAGTGATTATTAAATATTCTGTATTTAAGACTTGCTAAAGCGTTTGGAAGTAATGTATTGATTATTAATGATGAATATGTTAATCAAAAAATAAATTCTATAACTATGTAGATAATTATAAAGCACTTCGAGTTATGCTTAAACACCGACAAATATAGATTACAATGAAAATACATGGAATCTAAAATTGCTAAAAACCGATGGTTGGGATCTTGTTGCTACAAAAAGCAGTCATCAACAATATAAACATCCAACTAAACCAGGCAGAGTAACAATCGCAGGCCATCCAGGTGATGACTTGTCGGAAGGAACATTAAACAGCATATTAAAGCAAGCTCAATTGAAGAAGGTGAAGTAAAAATGTATCGTTTTCTTGTAGTGATTGAAAAGGCAAATAATAACTATTCGGCATATTCGCCGGATTTACCTGGTTGTGTGGCTACAGGCGCCACTCGCGAAGAAACTGAGAAGAATGTGTATGAAGCTATTGAAATGTGGGTTTATCAATAAATTAAAAGTATATTGAAGATTATGCATTCTAAAAGAATGGAACCGCAGACAAACAAAGATAAACGCAAATCAAAATGCCTTGTCAGATATAACTGGAATTCAAGTTGATGCCACAGCAATTGGCATTGCAGTTTCGCGAGGACTTGCCTGGTTAAAAGAACAGGAACCTCAAACTGTAAAGGATATCTCCCGCTCGATCCAGGCGCTCTCTATATGGGATGAACAAGCATCTTTTCTCATTGAAAAATTGATCTCCATAAGAAAAGATGGGTACTGGGAAACCAAAACACCTATCAATGATACAGCAAGAGCATGCATCGCACTTTCCGGATGCAAGAAGGTCAAACCCGAAATAATCCAATGGATGCAAAAAGAGCAGAAAAATGACAACTGGAACAACAGTGAAATTGATACTGCTTATGCTCTCATAGCCCTCAAAGATTGCGGTTTAAAAAATGAAACCGGATGTCAATGGCTAGTTCGCAATTATGGGGCGAAGTGGGAACATCCCGGAACAACAAGCCTCATAATCACTGCACTCGCAAAGCAGGACAAAACCAGATACCGGGATTTTATTAAAGATAGGGTTAACTGGCTCATTTCAAAGAGAGAGAACGGGGGCTGGACGTATATCGCTACAAGTAACCTCGTTATCCAGGCACTTATCCTTTCAGGGACAGGCGAGCAG